>SXGT01640890.1_pt1 | contig 24735 bp, 31 predicted proteins | sample 3176221 | NCBI WGS metagenome assembly SXGT01 (sample SAMN11356862, study PRJNA531348) | freshwater metagenome | isolation source: freshwater sample F1-120 | place: China: Fuxian Lake, Yuxi | collected 2017-12-25
GACCAAGCTCATGACCGGCCTGGTGGTGGCAGACGCCCACCTGAACATGCAGGAAATGATCACCATCACGCAGGACGATGTGGACACCTACAAGGGCAGCAGTTCGCGCCTGGCCGTGGGTACCACGCTCAGCCGTGGCGAGCTGATGCACCTGGCGCTGATGTCCAGCGAAAACCGGGCCGCCCATGCACTCGGTCGCACCTACCCCGGCGGTCTTGCCGAGTTCGTGCGCCTGATGAACAAGAAGGCGCTGGAACTGGGCATGGCAGACACCCGTTACGTCGAGCCCACCGGTCTGTCCAGTTCCAACCAGTCGAGCGCGCGCGATCTCGCGACCCTGGTGTCCGTGGCCTACCAGCGCCCCATCCTGCGCGATTTGTCCACGTCGCCGAGCTACGAGGTCGACCTCGGTCGTCGCACGCTGCACTACAACAACTCGAACGGCCTGATCAAGAACCCGTCATGGGACATCGGTCTTCAGAAGACCGGCTACATCTCCGAAGCCGGCCGCTGCCTCGTCATGCAGGCCAAGGTGGCCGGGCGCCAGTTGATCATGGTGTTTCTGGACGCCACCGGCAAGGTCGGGCGCATGCAGGACGCCGAACGCGTGCGGCGCTGGGTCGAAGTGCAGACCGATGCGCGCGTGATGCCCCGTCCTCAAGGCTGACCCTTCTTCCAGCGCCATGAAAAACGGCCCCGTCAGGGCCGTTTTTCATGGGAGCGACGTGCTCAGCGGGCGGATGCGGGCATCGGCACCTTGGGGCAGCCCAGCGCGGATGAAATCTCGGCGGCGGTGGAGCGAAGCTTGGGCACCCAGCTTTCGTCGATCCGGTCCGCGGGGGCGGAGATCGACAGCCCAGCCACCAGCTTGCTCTGGTCGTCGTAGATGCCGGCGGCCATGCACCTCACGCCCAGCTCCAGTTCCTCGTTGTCCCGTGCGAGGCCGGCTTGCCGGCACTGCGCCAGTTCGCGTTCCAGGGTGGCGAGCTGGGTCAGGCTGTTGCGCGTGTTGCCGGCCAGCCCGGTGCGGGTGGCGTAGGCGCGCACCCGTTGCGGCTCGTCATCGGCCAGGAAGAGCTTGCCCACCGAGGTGAGGTGCAGGGGCGCGCGGCCACCAATGGCGCGCACCACCTGCATGCCGGAACGTTCGCTGTACGCCCGCTCCACATAGACGATTTCATCGCCCTGGCGCACGCTCAGGTTGACCGGTTGCTGGATCATCTTGTGCAGCTCGCGCATGGGCAGCAGGGCGGCATCCCGCACGCTCAGCCGTGCCTTGACCAGATTGCCCAGCTCCAGCAACCGCATGCCGAGCCGGTAGCTGCCTGCCTCGGGCCGATCGACAAACCGGCCGATGGTCAGGTCGTTGAGGATGCGGTGCGCGGTCGAGGGATGCAGGCCGGTCTTCTCGCTGATTTCCTTCAGCGACACCGGTTCCTCGCGCGATGCCAGCACTTCCAGCAGGTTGAACATGCGTTCGATCACCTGGACTGTGGGCGTGCTGGGAAGGGTCTCGGAGCGTTTGGTCATGAGAGGTCAGAGGTTGTTCTTGATTTTACAAGATGAAATCCACTTCCTCCAACCGGTGCCGCAATACGGCGCGGCGAGCGCCACCCTCGGTCAGGCCACGCCTCAAGGCGCCGTGATCCAGCGACCCTCGAGCAGCAACTCGTGCGGCTGGAAGCCCGCCTTGTAGTTCATCTTGCTGCTCTGCCCGATCCAGTAGCCCAAGTACACATGGGGCAACTCCAGCGCGCGGGCCTGATCGATCTGCCAGAGCACGCTGTACGTGCCGTAGCTGGCCTTCTCATCGGGTTCGTAGAAGGTGTAGACCGCCGAGAGGCCATCGTTCAGCACGTCGACGATCGAGACCATCTTCAGCCGGGAAGGGCCGCCGTCGGTGCCGGGCTGATGGAACTCCACCAGCCGCGAATTGACCCGGCTCTGCAGAAGGAACTGCGTGTATTGATCGATGCTGTCGTGGTCCATGCCACCGCCGGCGTGGCGGCTGTTCTGGTAGCGCAGATAAAGCTGGTAGTGCTCGGGGATGAAGCAGAGCTTGAGCACGCGCGTCTGCAGCATGCCGTGCTGCTTCGCCGATCGCCGCTGGCTCCGGTTGGGTGTGAACGAGGCGACCGGCACGCGCAGCGGTACGCAGGCCTGGCAGCCATCGCAATACGGGCGGTAGGTGAACATGCCGCTGCGGCGGAAGCCATGCGTGACCAGATCCGAGTACGCGTCGTTGTGAATCAGGTGGCTGGGGGTGGCGACTTGCGAACGCGCCTGACGGTCCGGCAGGTAGCTGCACGGGTAAGGTGCCGTGGCGTAAAACTGCAGCGCCTGAAGCGGGAGTTCTTTGAGGTGGGTCACGCGCGAGGACCGTCGTCAGAGAGGATGTGCTGCCAGTATACGGGCTCGAATTCCCAGTGTGGGGCAGGGTGGGGCAGGGCCATTCGAACGTGTCGGCAGAACTCGTCGCGGGCCATGAGCTGGCCGCCCAGCGATGCCAGGTGCGTGGTGTTCTGCTGGCAGTCGATCAGCGGCATGGCGTGGGCGCGGCAAAAAGCGATCAGCGCCGCCAGCGCGATCTTGGAGGCATCGCTGCGGCGGCTGAACATCGACTCGCCGTACACCATGGCGCCGAGATTGACGCAATACAGCCCACCAGCCAACTCTCCGTCCAACCAGGTCTCCACACTGTGTGCGAGGCCTGCGTGATGGAGCCGGACGTAGGCTTCCACCATGGCGGGCAGGATCCAGGTGCCGGTCTGGCCGTCGCGCGGCGTGTGCGCGCAGGCGCGGATGACGCGTTCGAAGTCGTGGTCGAGGCGCACCTCCAGCCGCTGCTCGCGCAGCAGCCGGGTGAGTGTCTTGCGCAGCGAGCGGTGCAGGCGGAACTGGCGGGTCTCCAGCACCATGCGAGGGTCGGTGCTCCACCACAGGATGGGCTGGCCCGCGCTGTACCAGGGGAAGATGCCACGGGAGTACGCGGCGACCAGCGTCGGCACATCCAGTACCCCGCCTGCGGCGAGCAGACCGGGCGCGGGGTCCGTGGCACTCCACGCCGTTTCCACGGATGGAAACGCCTGGCCGGGCTCAAGCCACGGCAATGCTCGGTTGGGCGGGGTGTGTGACATGCCGCTATTGTGCGCGGCGGCCCCGCGGTTTCAAGCGGCGGGGCGGGCGATCCGACGAAGAAGCCACCAGGCCAGGGCGCCCAGCAGGATGCCCACGCCATCGGCCGCGAGATCCGACCATTCGCCGTAGCGCCACCCCGTGGCCGCCTGGGCCAGTTCGATGGCGCCGCCATAGACCAGCAGAGACGCAGCCACCGCATTGGGCCAACGCGGATACGCGAGCAAGCCGAGGAATGCCAGCCAGGCGAATCCGAACGCGTGCTGGGCCTTGTCCCATATGTCGAGGCTCTGGGGTGGAAGCAGGACCACGGGAACGAGCGAGGCGACGGTGAGCACCGCGACACTGAGCCAGAAAAGCGGTTTGATGATGAAGATGAAGCGGGTCATAGAAAAACGCAAAAAACGACGCTATAATTCGAGGCTGTTCCCTGATAGCTCAGTCGGTAGAGCGACGGACTGTTAATCCGCAGGTCCCTGGTTCGAGTCCAGGTCGGGGAGCCAGAATTTACCTTATGAATCAAGCGTCTTGACTTTGCGGTCAAGGCGCTTTTTTCTTGCCTGTTGGATAGTTGTTGGAAAGCTTCCAATATCCAGTACTGGCGATCATCACATGGCTACGCGGTTTGGCTCCACGGTTTCACGCCACCTCTGCTTCACGTAGATCTCGGTGGTGGCCTTGTCTTCGTGGCCGCAGAGGGCCTGGATCTCCTCGATCGGCACCTTCGCCAGCCACATGTCGGTGGCACCCTTGCCCTTGAGGTCACGGAAGCCGAAGCTCGGCATGGCCTCGATCCTATTCTTCGCACGTGCCTTGTTGGCCTTGGCGATGCAGCGCTTGAGCATCGCGCTCAGGCCGTCATAGGTGTAGGGCTCGCCGTCGCGCGTGCGCACGATCGCCTGGCGCAACTTGGGCACGTCACCCAGACTCGCGCGAATCAAATCGTTGAGCTCGTCGTCGACACCGACCTGCATCCACTTGCCGGTCTTGCCTTGACGGAACTTGAGCACGCGGCGGCCGTGCACCGTGGCCAACACGCGGTTGTCCCAACCAATGATGTCGCTCTCAGGCCGCTGCAGCGTGCGGTAGGTGAGGGCCATCATCAGGCGCACGGAAGTGCCGGCGACGGCCCAGACCTCGCGGTACTCGTCATGTGTCACGTACCGGTCCCGCTTCGCCTCTGGGTTGCGCTGGATGCCGCTGGCGCGCAGGCATGGGTTGACCATCAGCCCGGGCACTTTCTCACCGCGGAGCAGCCAGCCGAAGCAACTAGAGAGCGCGGCCTTCTCGCGGTTTGCCGGGACTGGCCGGCCCAACTGGGCATTCAGCTCGAGGAACTCCTGGATGTTGGCGGGCGTGACGTCGAGCGGCGTCATGGGGGGCGCGAAGTAGAGCGAGAGCGCGCCCTCGCGCGCCTTGTTGCCCTTGATGGCGTCGGTGTAGTCATCGAGCGTGCGCTGGGAAAGTGTGCCGGCCTTCACGCGCGCCTCGCAGTCCACGAGGAACAGGCCCAGCCAGTGCACCATGGTGCCGTACTGGCCTTCCGGGTCGTTGAACAGGCGGGCCTTCTCGTTGGCGGCGGCCATGTCCTGGCCCAGGTTCTCCCACTTGCCCGTGCGGTGGACGTAGTAGTAGGATCCGCTGCGCAGGTACACGCGCGGCTCAAGTCTGGAATCTGGGTTCTTGCGGCGGCGGCCCATGGGCGGCATAGTAGCTCCTGGCCTCACGTGGCCGATTTCTGGAAGGCCAGCACCAGGGCCGACCGATTGGGCTTGGCGCCGGCGGGCGCGGGATTGGCGGCGGTGCCTCGGACAGGGGCGGGGAGGCCCGACAGCACGCGTTCCGCGTGGTCGCGCATCACCAGCGGGCGGCCGTTGGGCTTTGTGGTCACCGTCAGGCCCTGGCTGCGCAGGAACTTCACGCGGGCGGCGTTCTGTGTCAGGCCGGCGCACAGGTCATCGACCTCGGAGTCGGAAAGCCATGGGATGGTCACAGCGTTCATACTGGTGCTTTCAAAACGGAGGGCCCATGGAAGAAGGCGTGCTTGATGTAAAGACACTGGACATCGTGAGCGGCAAACGCTCCGCCTTGGCCACGTTCGTTCGCTATCCGAACGGCTGGTCGATCGACACCATTTCCGAGCCCGGGCACCTGGACACCGGGGACAGCGATAGTTGGTTTCCAACGCTGGAGCAGGCCATCGCTGAGGCGGAACGGATGCTGTCTTGAGCTGGACGAGAAATCGTCACGCGTCGCTTCGGCGCGGCAGGAGATGACTATGGAATACAACCTCATTGATCCAAAGCTGCACAAGATCACCTTAAGGGGTGAGGTGTACGCTTTCACTACTGGGAAGATGGTGGACGGAAAATGGTGGTGGACCTCGCCCGACATCCACAACCCAGACGGGCCTGCGCTCACGAGAGAGGCCGCCATCCAGGCAGCCGAAGATGAGATCCGCGCCCGCGCCTTGTGAGTGACGGACCACCTGATACTCGGCCTTAACACGTCCAAGACGACTGCAGCCTGGGTGGCATTCACACAAAACCCTCCCCATGGCACTCTCGGCACATCTCGTTGTCGCCGTGCATGCACCAGTCCTGACCGTGGCAAAGGTCATCGCAGCAGGCCACGATCGTGCCTTCGCCGCCGCAGTTCCAGCAGGTGATGTGCCCCAGGTACTTGCCGTCGTCGTAGTCGTTGTCTTCAAGCGCAAGATCGGCCCACCAGGCGCTCGGTGGCGGGTACACGAACAGCACGGGCCGCCCGATCATGGTCATGGTGAGTTTGTCCTCTGGTGCCAACGACAACGTAAGCGTGCAGATCAACGGCGCTCAGCATGCTCGTTTTGGAGTGGTAGCTGGCTTGATCGGATTCAGCAGCTTTGTCGTGCCCGCCGGTGCAACCTACCGGGTGGATGCCGTGTCTGCCGTGGTCAACGTCTGGTCGGAGCTGCGCACATGAAGTATTTCAAAGACCCAGTCACGGGCGAGGTGTTCGGCTACGAGACGCCCGCAGCACGAAAGAAGTACGGCGCCAAGGGCTTGGTTCCGCTCACCGACGAGGAAGTCAGGGCGCTTTTCCCACTCTCTCATCCTGCCGAGAGTGAGAGCGGCGATGACCGGGGCAACACAGCATGAGCACCCTGCCGCCGCAACAGACCTTCCAGACCATGCTGCAGACGCTGCGCAGCCGCTGCGGCCTGCATGCCACGCTGGGCAACGCCCCAGCGCTCAACGACATCCTGACCGAGGCCAACGACTACGTGTATGAGCAGCTGGACGACGGCCTGCCCATGACGTCGATCATCACGCTGGCGGCCAACGTGAGCGAGTACCCCTGGGATTCCGACGAGGCGGAGCCAATTGCCCGGGGAAGTGTGCAGACGGTTTGGATCGAGCAGGGCGATTCAGAACGGGTGCCGCTTCCCCAGGGCATCAACCACGCCATGCGGGCCGATCAGGCCCTGCGCGCGATCCCCGAGCGCTACGACTCGCGCTTCGTCGACGGTGTGTTCTCGATGGAGGTGTGGCCCATTCCTGACCAGTCCTACCGCCTGTTCGTTGATCACAACCGAGTGCTGACTCGCTTCACGCAGGCCACGGACAAGCCCAGCGCACCCGCGCGCCTGGTGCTGGGCTATGCGATCGCCCTGGGCAAGGCCCACTATGGCAAGGCCGACGCCGACACCGCGGGCCAGTCGTTCAAGACCATGCTCTACAAAGCCAAGGTCAAGCAGAAGGAAAACCACCGCTTCCTGCCGGCCACGGCCTGCGATCCTGGCCGCCCGCGCGTGGTGGCCACGGCCAATGGCTTTCGCCAGGTGAGCTGATGCCCAGCGTCACCTTCGACCGCTTCGATGGTGGCCTGTTGCTCGCGCGGCCGTCCAGCGTGGCGCCGGCCAACAGCCTGCGCAAGCTCATCAACATGGACGTGCAGCCCGGCGGCTGGTTGCGCAGCCGACCGAAGTGGAAGCCGGCCATGGGTGGTTTCCAGCTGGGTCCCCAGTGGAAGGGCTTGGAATCCAACGCCGGCTACCTCTGGACCTTCTCATGCTGGGACGTGGCCAGCACCGGCTTCACCAGCACCGTGGTGAACTTGGACACGGGCGACCGCATTGTCTACGCCTTCATCTCGACAGGAACGGGTGGCGACTTTGCGGAGGCTGCGCGCGCGCGGCTTCGCGGTGTCGCTCGTTGGAACAACGGGTTTGTGGCGGTGCTCTCCCCCGACGACGGCGTGACGAACCCCGCCGCCATCTTCGCGGTGAACACGAACACTCACGTCGTGACCGCCACGCCAATCGCAGACGTCAACATGCCAAAGTCCGGCCTCATGGTGACCGCGGCCGGTCGAATCTTCGCGGTTTCGGACGACGGTCAGACCGTGCGCTTTTGCAAGGTCGGCGATCCTTCCGACTGGACCGCCGCTGGCAATGCGGGATTTCTGCCCGTGTCCCAGCACTTCGCGAGCGGCCAGCGCGCCTACGCCATCGGGCAGTACCAGGGCAAGCTGGCGGTCTTCACCGACCAGTCGATCCAGCTCTGGAGCATCGATCCTGACCCCACGGCCATGGCACTTGACCGGGTGGTCGACGGCGTGGGCACGCGCCACCACAGCTCCATCGTCTCGCTGTACGGCGACTTGCTTTTCCTTTCTGAATCCGGGGTGCGCTCGCTCACCACGCTCACGAATGCGGCTTTTCCCACCGACGTGGACGTCGGCCTGCCGATCAAGCCTTTCACCAAGTCCCCGGCGAGCCTGACGCGCTTCAGCAACGGCGGCGTGCAGCCCTCGGTGATCGCCCTGGCCGCGACGCCCATGGCGCAGTACTGGGTGGCAGCGCCTGGCCGCTGGACGGAGGGTTGAGCATGTTCAGCGCAGCTACCTTCTCGAACCGCCCCTTCTCCGCAGGCCAGATCCCTCAACGCTCAGTCACGCTCGTGCCCCGCTTGGGCGAATACGGCTGGGCGGCCTGGACCTACAGCCGCCAGGCCAAACTCAATGCCTGGGCGTGGCATGGCCTGGGTGAATCGGGCACTTCGAACATCAATTCATGGGCGCAGCTTGGCAACAGCCTGTACCTGCGCCGGGAGAACGACCTGCCGCTGTACGTGATGCGGCCCGATGAGTTCATCGAGGCCGGCGAGGTGAACACCGAGAGCGCCAACGTGATGGCCGAGACGCAATGGCTCGACTTCAAGGCGGCAGGCAACCTGAAGGCGCTCACCGGGCTGGACTTCGACGGCCTGAACGTGCTCACGGTCGAGGTTTACGTCTCGGTCAATGGCGGGCGCACCGGTGAGCTGGCGGATACCGTCCAGGTGGGCAGCGCGGACGCCGGGTGGACTTACAACGGCGACGTGCTGCCGGTGGAGGCCAGCGGCACCGAGTTCAAGCTTCGGTTCATCGGGCACCCCGACCGCGAGGTGCAGGTGAACAGGCTCACGATCTATTTCGACGACCTGGGCACGATGTGAAAGACGTCCTGTTCCTCACCACGCCTGCGCTCATCGAGCAGCACTGGCCCGATGTAGCCCACCTCGTGGCGCCTGTGGTCGACCAGGCCGCGCGCGGCGAGTTCACGCTGGCTGATCTGCAGGAGCTGGTGATCGGTGGCCATGCCTTCGCAGGCCTTATGTTCGAAGCCAACGAGCCGCGGCTGGCGATGGTCTTCGAGTTCCGCCACTACCCGCGCCGCACCACGCTGAACGTGATGGCCCTTGGAGGGGCCGACCTGGCCAGCGCCGCGGTGTCTTTCTGGCCCCAGTTCATCGCTTGGGCCAAAGAATCCGGCGCTGACGGCATCGAGGCCCTGACGGCGCCGGCCATGACCCGAGTACTCCGCAACCTGGGTTTCCAGCACACATACGACATGGTGAGGTTCACATGCTGATTTACCCAACGACCGACCCCCGGCGATTCGACAGCCGCCTCCACAAAGGCGGAGACGGCGGCGCGGGCCAGATGCGCGCAGACGAAGAGGAACGCCAGCGCCGGGTGCAGGCAGCGGTGGATACCGTCAACCAGACCTTCAACGGCCAGGGTCGGCGCGCCATGTATCAGGATATCCAGGATGCCACGCGCGATGTGGCGGTGCGCGACCTTGACAAGCAGTTCACGCAGGCCAACAACCAGAACCTGTTCGGCCTCGCGCGCGCCGGCCTGCTCGGCGGCTCGGTCGATGCCGAGTCCAGCGGCGACCTGGCCACGCGCTATGGCGAAGGCCAGATTCGCGCCACGGCGGCCGGGCAGGGTGCTGCTGCCGACTTGCAGAGCGTGGACGAGAAAACGCGGCAGAACCTGGTGTCGCTGGCGCAATCGGGCATGGACACTGGCACGGCGGCGTCCATGGCGGCGGGCCAGATGGCGGCAGCGGCGGACACCGCGCGCGCGACGTCGCAGGCCGCCACCGTGGGCCGACTTTTCGACGACATGGGCCAGGCCTACCTGACCAACCAGCAGCTCAAGGCGCGTTTCCCTTCGGGCACCACGCAGGGCAGCGGCACGCCGGGCTACTCCAGCAACCTCTTCGCCGGGAACTCCTACGGCGGCAACGTGCGGAAATGAGGTAAGCGATGGATCCGATCACCATTGGCCTGATGCTCGCAGGCGCCGCGATCACGGCGCACGGGCAGAAGCAGGCTCTGAAGAAGCAAAACAAGATCGCCGTGGCCGGGCAGCAGGAGATGCTGAACGAGCGCAACAAGGCCACCGACGTGGCGCTGCGCAAGGCGGCGGAGTTCAACCCGGACGCGCGCGCCGAGCAGCAGCAGGAGATCGCGCAAGCCATGGAGGGCGACTACCGCCAGGCCATCGAGGCCCCACCCATCACCGCGCAGGGTGTACAGGTTGGGAGCACCATTCCCACGGCCGCAGGCACCACGGACTACCTCGCCGCCACGGCGCGCGAGAAGGCGAAGAGCACCGAGTCGCTGCGCACGCTCGCGCAGTTGATGGGCCGCATCGGCTCGGCTGGTCAGCTGCGCCGCAACGAAGCGGTCGACCTCGGCGACACCGCCGGGCAGATCGGCCGCATCCAGGACGGCGCTGAGAACATGAACCAGATCAACGGAATCAGGGCTGGCGCAGTAACGCCCAGCCTGGGGTCACAGCTCATCGGCGGCGCGCTCAGCGCGTACGGTGCGGGCCGCATGGCTTCGTCCGGGGTCGGCGCTGGCAAGTCTGCCACCCCATCGCTCGGCACTTATGCCAATCCGAACATCATGGAAGCTGGCCGCCGCTCGGCGTCGGCTTGGAACGCGGGAGGCATCTGATGCGATTCCGACTTGCAACCAACGGGGCCGGCGGCGGGGGCCAGGAGCTTGCCGGCGGCGTGGGCAACCTGTTCCGCTCGATCGCGATGGCGCCCGCCATGGCGGCCCAGGCCAGCGAGCAGGCGCGCGAAGCGCAGAGCCAGATGGACCTGCGCAACGCCCAGACCGCGCTCTACCAGGGCAAGGCCGGCGAGGTGGCTGACCAGCGAGCCCGGACCACCCCGGGCGCAATGCTGAAGACTGCCATGTCACTGCGCGGCGTGCCGCTGCACCAGCAGGACGACTTCGGCAACTTCATGCAGACCGGCCAGATGCCGGGCCAGTACGTGCGGCCTGCCGACGACATGGGCCCGTCGCTGCCTGCGCCGCAGATCTACCAAGACGACACCGCGCAGCGGATCCTGCAGACGCTGGGCCTGGGGAACACCGCGCTGGCGGTGGGCGATTCGAACAGCCTCAACATCGCCAAGGCGGCCGGCGAGTACCAGGACCAGGATGTCATGGGCGAGGCGGTCGCTGCAGCGCGGGGCGGCAACGACATGCTGATGAGCCGGCTGAACACCGTGCGCGGCAAGAAGGAATTCACGCCCTTCGCGGCGGTGGGCAACACCGGCACCGCGCTCAACCAGGTCACCGGTGCGCAGGACGTGGCGAACGCGGGCCTTCGCGCGCTGTTCGGCGACAAGACCATGGCCGAGATCGAGGCCGACAAGGCCCGGGCAGGCGCCTCGCGCGCGTCTGCGGCCAGCAGCTACGCCAGCGCGGCCAAGACACGCGCCGACATGGACCGGGAGGTGCGCTCGGGCGACCTGACGGTGGTGACTGGCCCGGACGGCACGGTGAACATCGTCAACAAGCGCGAGCGCAGCGCGCAGCAGGTGACCGGGCCCAACGGCCTGCCGCTCGTCAAGGGCAGTTCCGGGGGCGCCAACAAGACGATGACCGAAGGCCAGGCGAAGGCCAACCTGTTCGGCACCCGCATGGTCGAGGCCAACAAAATCTTCGACGAGCTCGCCGGGCAGGGCGTGTCCACCGTCAGCCAGCTCAAGCGCGCTGCTGACGCGGTGCCGCTGGTTGGTCCGGGCCTCGGCATGGTCGCGAACTCGACGATGGTCAGCCCGGGCCAGCAGCGCCTCGAGCAGGCGCAGCGCGACTTCATCAATGCGGTGTTGCGTCGCGAGTCGGGCGCGGTGATCGCCGATTCGGAGTTCGCCAGCGCCGCGCAGCAGTACTTCACCCAGCCCGGTGACGCTCCTGCGGTGGTGGCCCAGAAGAAGAAGAACCGCGAGCGTGCCGCGCAGCTCCTACTGCTTGAAGTGCCGGCCAGCGTGCGCGAGCAGAGCGCGGCGATCGATGCCCCGCCTGCAGGTGCGCGCCCCGGCGGCGCAAGCGGCGGGTGGGGCGGTGCTGGTGGTGCTGGTGGTGGCGGCGGCTGGTCGATCCAGCGAGTGGAGTGACCCATGGCCAAGTTCAAGATCACCGGGCCGGATGGCGGCACCTACGAAATCACGGCGCCTGATGGCGCGAGCGAGCAGGACGTGCTGGCCTACGCTCAGCAGAACTTCGGCGGCCCGAAGGCAACGACGCCTGCAGCGCCAACGCTGCCCAAGGTCGACGCGCCCACCAATGGCCTTGCCATGGGCCTTCGCGACCCGATCGATGCTGGCGCACAGCTGCTGCGCCGCCTGGTGCCCGAGAGCGTGGGCCGCGCCGTGGACAGCGCGGGCAACTGGCTGGCGGACAAGGGCTTGCCAGTCGCGCGCTCCTCGGGCGTGCAGGGTGTGGACAACATCGTGCAGGGCGTCAACAAGGGCTACGAGGCGCAGCGCGGCGACGATGGGTTCGACTGGGGGCGGCTCGGCGGCAACCTGGCCAACCCCGTGAACTACGTCGGCGGCGGTGCACTGAAGGGCGCGACGACGGTAGGTCAGCTGGCGCGCGGCGGCGCGGTGGCTGGCGGCGTCTCCGCGCTGTTCCAGCCGGTGGTGGACAACACGGAGAACTTCTGGGGGGCCAAGGCCGGCCAGGCCGCGCTCGGCGCAGCCACTGGTGGGGTGCTCACTCCGGTCGTCGCCAAGGGTGTCCAGGCCGGCGCGCGTGGCGTGCAGGCCCTGACCTCGCCCACGCCGCGCGGGCAGGTGCTCACTCCCGACGGCATCAATATCCGGGTGAACAACATCCTGCAGTCGCAGGGCATGAACCTGCAGGACGCGCCGGACGTGATCCTGCAATCTGTGCGCCGGCAGGTGGAAGAGGCGGGCCGCACCGGCGCGCGGCTGGATCCTGCCGCCATGGTGCGCCGTGCGCAATTCGAAGCCGTGGGCCTGGCCGGTGACGCCGCGCCCACCATGGGCCAGATGAGCCGCGACCCGATGCAGTTCGCCAACGAGAAGAACCTCTCCGGCGTCCAGCTCAACCGCGGCGCGCGCGGCATGGGCAACGACCTGGCCGACCGCTTCAACCTGCAGAACCAGCGCCTGGGTGAGGTGTTCGACCACATGGGCGCGCGTGACGCCACCGACCGCGTCACGGCCGGGCAGACCTTCATGGACGCCCTGCGCGCCGCCGATGCGCCGGTGCGCGCCAACGTGGACGAGCTCTACACCACCGCGCGCGGCATGAACGCCGGCCGGGCCGCCGATCTGGAACGCGCCACCTTCAGCACGAACGCCAACCGCGCGCTGGATGAAGGCATGTTCGGCGCCTTCCTGCCGTCCGAGGTGCGCACGCTGCTCAACACGATCTCCGACGGCCGCGCGCCGTTCAACGTCGACGCCGCGGTGCAGATCGACACGCTGCTGTCCCAGGCCCAGCGCAAGGCCGAGCGGGCAGGGGACGCCGCCGGCGCGCGCGCGGTGGGTGTGGTGCGCGATGCGCTGCATGGCACCCCGCTGGCCGCCGCGCCGGCGCAAGCTGCTGCTGGTGCTGGCGGCATGGCCGATGACCTCGGGCGCGCCGCGGGAGACGTGTTCGACGACGGAGTGACGGACGTGGTGCCGCGCATGGCGCCCGAGCTGCCGGCGCCACCCGGCACCGCGCTGTCCGCAGGCGTCGACTTCCCGGAGCCTCCCGTGCCCGGCACGGCCCTGGGCCCGGCCATCCCACCGCAGGCCGCCCCGATCGATGAAGGCGCCGCCGCGCGCGCCGCGTTCGACCAGGCGCGCCGCGCCGCGCGCGACCGCTTCGCCACTATCGAGGCCACGCCCGCGCTCAAGGCCGCACTGGACAACGAGGCGCCGGACAGCTTCGTGCGCAGCTTCATCCTGAACGCCGACGTGAGCGACGTGCAGTCCATGCGCAACGTGCTGCAGAACAGCCCGGACGCGCTGGCCCAAGCCCGGGCCCAGGTGGCCGACCATCTGAAGCGCGCGGCATTCGGTGAGAACCCCAGCGGGGACAAGGCCTTCACGGCCGACCGCTACCTCAACACGCTGCGCGCCATGGGGCCGCAGAAGCTCGAGGTGTTTTTCACGCCGGCCGAGATCGTGCGCCTGAACCTGGCGGGCAAGGTGGCCAGCGACATCAACAGCATTCCGGCCGGCGCCAAGTACGGCACCAACACGAGCGGCACCGGCGCGGTGGTGATGAACCTGCTGTCGCAGCTCAGCAGCGGGACGGTGGGCCGGATTCCGGTGGTGGGCCCGGTGGCCGGGCTGATTGCCGATCGAGCCGGCGCGATGCGCACGGAGCGCGCGATCGGCCAGGCGCTTTCACCGGCGGCCGAGCAGGCCGCGCAGTCGGCGCGCGAGATGTCGCCCGAAATCCTCCGCGCGCTGCAACTGCTCTACCCGGCGGGCGGCGTCGCGGGCGGCGTGCTTGGCGGCGCGTCGATCAACTAGCCAGTGCACGGGCGCCCAGATGAGGGGCGCCAGGGCGGCGGCCAGGAGCATGCGCAGGGTGTCGTTGTCCATCGGCGGATTCTAGGCCAGGGATCACTTTTCGGCCGGCTGGCATTGTCCTGGACCGACCATTCTGCGGCATTGACCAACCCGCCCGAATGGAGAAACCCCCATGGCTTCACTGATCTACAACCGCGCGCTGGAGCTGTGGGCCCGCGGGAGCATCGACTTCGACACCGACACCTTCAAGGTGATGCTGACCACCTCGGGTTACGCCGAGAACAAAGACACCCACGACTTCCGTGATGACGTCACCAACGAGGTGGCGGGCACCGGGTACACCGCAGGCGGCAACACGGCCACGGTCAGCGTGTCCCTGGACACGGTCAACGACCGCCTGGACATCACCTTGGGCGGCACCACGTGGCCCACGAGCACGATCACCGCACGCAAGGCGGTGTACTACAAGGCGCGCGGCGGGGCGTCCAGCGCCGACGAGCTCGTCGCTGTCAACGACTTCGGCACGGACGTCATCAGCGTGGCGGGCACCTTCACGCTGAACGCCAGCACCTTCCGCATCACGAACACCTGAGGAGCCGACCATGCCCAAGTTCAAACAGCCTGCGCAGCCCACCACCACCCAGAACCCCGACGGTTCCACCACGGCCAGCTTCAAGCTGAGCGAGATGAACCTGGAGCAGCTGGAACAGGTCAACCAGGCTCTCATGCGCAAGCGCGAAGAGTTGCGCGAGCAGCAACTGCACATCCGCAAGCTGATCGAGGCGAAGCTGGAAGAGAAGCGCGTGGACGATCTCAATGTGCAGATCGCCGCTCTGGAAGCCCAGCGCGACGGCAAGGGAGCGCCCGCCCCTGTGGATGGCGTCGCCCCCGGCGCCGTGATTGAGGCCAAGGCCGAGCCGCTGAAGACCTGAGGGGCAGCTGAACCATGGCCGTCCGCATCGACACGGACCTGCAGGCGGTCTACGTTTACGAGCCTGACGGGCACGCCGTTCCAGCGCTCAACACCGCGCTCAGCGCTGGCGGTCGGGTGCGCATCGAGGCCGCGACCAACATCGATTCCCTGGTGTGCGGTTTCTTCGGTGACCTGACCGCCACGAACTACTGGGGCCTGTTCCAGATCGCCGGCGGCACCACCGTGGAGCTGCGCGGCCGCAAGAGTGGCGCCACCACCACCAACGGCACCACCTTCAATCTGGCACCCGGCGAATACAACGGCATCAGCATCGAGCACGACAACGGCACGCTGCGCGCCAGACTCGACGGCGTGGTGATCCTCACGCTTGCGTTCGTGCCTGACGCCGGCACATTGGGCGACCGCTCGTTCCAGATCGGTGGCTACGGGGAGGTGACAGGCTTCATTGATTGCACGATCAGCCACTGGCGCATGTGGTCAGGGCTGCTCACCGAGGCCGAATGGCGCCGCGAACATCGCTCCACCGTCCCGGCGCGCACACGCGGCCTGCTGCACGACTGGCCCATGGATGCCGGCGGCACGCGGTACGACGACACCGTGGCTGGACAGCCCGACATGCTGGACAACCCGCTGGTGCCGTGCGGCGACGGCACGGCGCTGGTCCTGCGCGCCAGCATCATCGGCACGCCGCAGTTTTTCGACCTGGGCCAGACGGCCACACCCGGCGCCCTGTCGGTCAACGTCCCCCGCTGGGCCTCGCGCGTGGCGGTGCATGTGACCTGGAGTTCTGACTCGGCGGCCGTGTTCAACGTCGCGTCGATCTCGGGCAACTTCTGCGGCACCTTCGTGGCCACGGAAAACGAGGACAACCTGACCACGTCGGTGGGGGCGTCTGTCTTCCATGCCGAGGTGACGATCAACGGCACGGGCCGGTCGCTCACCATCGCGCTGGATGCCGGTAGCCCGCTGGCCGGGGCGAACTGCTGGGTGTCGTTCATCCAGGATACGGATGCGACGCCGGTGGAGGCCATGGACACCGGGCACGCTGGCGCGGGTGGCACCGTGCCCGGCACCGCGTCCACCGCTACGGTGGCCCCTGCGCTCGTCCTCGCGCTCGACGCGCGGCTCAGCACCACCACCGGCGGCTATGCGTCCAATGAGTCGGGATGGACGAGTCGCGGCACGAACCAGACCACCGGCGCCTTCGGCTATTTCCTGTGCTCGCGCCTGCGTCAGATCGCCGCCGGCACCGGCACGACCACTGCGACCACGCAGGACACCTTCGCGTCGGCCATCGTCTCGATCTCGTTCCGCAGCGCGGCCATGGCCACCGTGGCACCCACGGCGGCGCTGCCCGTGGAAGGCAACGTCACGGAGAGCGGCAACAACACCGCGGGCACGCCCTGGGCTGTCGCCTGCCCAGCCCTGGCCACCGGCGACATGCTGCTGGTGCATCTGGGGTGGGACGACAGCACCGATGTGACCTCGATCACGCCGCCCGCAGGGCCCAACGGTGAGGCGGCCACGCTCGTGGCGGGGCCCATCGCATCGAACGGCACCGAGGCGCGCGCGGGCGCGTGGCGCTATGTGGCCACCGGCGCCTGGTCGGCGGCCAACCGCAACTTCACCCCGTCGGCCAGCGAGCAGTGGACGGCGGCCGTGCTCAAGATCCCGGCGGGCGAGTTCGACGCCTCGACTCCCATCGGCGCCGCTGCAACGCGCGCGAGCGCGGGCACCGCCGAGACGGCCGTGCTCTCGCCCGCGTACTCGGTGGGGTCGACCGACGGCGGCGGGCGCCTGGTCACCTGGATGGTGGCCGACGATGACCCCTTCACCGGCTTCGCACAGCCCTGGTCCACCCACTCCAACGTCGATCGCGGCGCCGTGGCCGGCCTGCTGGCCAGCCGCGATATCGAGACCACCAACAGCGAGGCCGTCACCGCCGGCACCTGGAACATCGCAGGCGACAGCTGGGCCTCTCTGGCCTACGTGATCCGCAAGCCCAGCACCACGACCAATGGCACCGCCAACGGCGTGACGGTCTCGGCCGCCGCCAGCCTCGTGGCCGGCAGCGCGAACGGCCAGCGCAACGCAATGGCGTCGGGTGTGACCCTCCCGGTGGCGGCCAGCTTGGCCGCAGGCGCTGCCACTGGCGTGCGCAGCCCGACTGCCGCAGGGCAGACCATGCCGGTGGCCGCGTCCATCATCGCGGGTTCGGCCAGTGCGGTGCAGAGCCCGACCGCGGCGGGGCAGACGCTGGCAGTCGCGGCGAGCTTGATCGCTGGCACCGCATCGAGCGGCGCGAACGCAACAGCGGCGGGCGTGACGCTGAGCGCGGCCGCCAGCGTGGTACCGGGCGCAGCAGACGGTACGCGCAGCGGCACCGGCGCGGGCGCCGCGCTGACGGTGGGCGCGAGCCTGTTGCCCGGCCCAGCTTCGGCGGTTCGCAGCCCGACACAGGTTGGCGCGACCTTGCCGGTGGCGGCGTCTCTGGTTCCGGGATCCGCGTCGGCGTCCACGAGCGGCACGGCCACGGGCAAGACGCTGAACGTGGCGGCTTCGATCATCCCGGGCAGCGCATCGGCCAGCAGCGGCTCCGTGGCACCTGGTGCGCTGCTGACGGCCGCCGCAGGCCTGCTGCCGGGCGCTGCCAGCGCGGCGCAGAACGGGACGGCCTTCGGCGCATTCCTTGAGCTGCTGACCACGTTCGTGCCCGGCACGGCAGTGACGCTGTCTTCAGAGCCGTCGCTCTACGTGGCCTACGTCCCCGCTGCGATGGTCAAGGCGGCCGTGCCTGCGGGCGCATTCACTGCCTACGTGGCTGCCGACGAAGTCGGCGCCGAGGTTCCTCCCGGCGACCACACCGCCACCGTTTGAGACCACCACCATGCCCATCCTTGAAACCTTCACCAAGCAGCCTGCCGACGTGCAGGACTACGACATCGACTTCGCCGAGTACCTGGACGGGTTGACCGACACGGCCGCCACCGCCGCAGTGACTGCGGATCCGGGCATCACCGTGATGTCGCACACGGTCATCGGCAAGACCGTGAAGGTGTGGCTCTCCGGCGGTGTGCACCTCGGCCGCTACAAGGTGACGGTGCGGCTCACCACTGCGGGCGGGCGCGTCAAAGAGGTGGAGATCCTGATCCTTGTCCGCGAGGTGTGAACCCGACGAGCGGGCGCGCACAGCGGTAACTTTTCGGCGTGCCGAGCAGCTTGGGCCTTGACCATCACCGGCCATGGACCCCAACTGCCACGCCCACTATGCCACCTGAAATCACCAAAGAGGCCGTCGAGACGGCCGCCATCAGCGTCAGCAACAAGGCCACCATTGTTGGTGGCAGCGGAGCAGCGCTGAGCACCTTCCTGCACAACAACCTGCTGGGGTTGGCCGGCGTCGCGCTGGCAGTGCTGGGCTTCCTCACAAGCCTGTATTTCCAGAAGCGGCGCGATCTGCGCGAGCAGCGGCTGTTGGAAATGGAGGAGCAGGAGGACGACCGGCGGGAGCGCGAGCACGTGCGGCGTATGGAAAAGATGATGTCCAAGCCGGTACCGCTGGATGGAGGTTCGCCATGACCTTCGACGAAGCGTTCCACAAGCTGCTCGGGCACGAGGGCGGTTACGTCGACCACCCGAAGGATCCAGGCGGCGCGACACGCTGGGGTGTCACCGAGCGAGTTGCCCGCGCCACCGGCTACTCGGGCCACATGCGCGACTTCCCCGTCGAGCTGGCCAAGGCCATCTACCGCCGGGACTACTGGGATGCGATGAAGGCTGATCAGCTGCCCGCGCCGGTCCGCTACGCTGTTTTCGACGCCGCGGTGAACTCTGGCACCACGCAGTCGGCCAAGTGGCTCCAGCGAGCGGTGGGCGCAGTCGATGACGGCGCCATCGGGCCGAAGACGCTGGCGCTCGTGAGCGCTGCCAACCCTCACCAGCTCAAGGCCATCCTGCTCGGCGACCGGCTGGCGTTCATGACCAACCTTCCCACCTGGCCGGCGTTCGGCAAAGGCTGGGCCCGGCGCATTGCCGACATCCTGGAGACCTGATGGACCCCATCACCACGGCCATGGCGCTGGCCCAATTCGCGCCCCAGATCGTGAAGTGGCTCACCGGCAGCGACAAGGCTGCGGAGGCCGCCGGCCAGGTGGTGGACATCGCGGAAGCCGTCACCGGGAAGCGCGGGCCGGATGCCGTGGCCGCCATGCAAGCCGACCCGGCGCTGGTGTTGCAGTTCCGCACCGCGCTGCTGCAGGTGGAAGCGGATCTTGACAAGGCCTACTTGGCCGACCGGGCCGACGCCCGCGCGCGCGACGTGGCGCTGGCACAGGCTGGGCGGAACAACCGACGGGCCGACGTGATGGTCGCCGGGGCTGTTGTCGGCCTGCTCGCATGTCTGTTCGTGCTGGTGTTCTTCCGGGGGCAGATCCCGGGCGAGGTGGTCGGCATTGTGTCGACCATCGCCGGCATGTTCGGGGCCTGCCTGCGGGACGCCTTCCAGTACGAATTCGGCAGCTCGCGCGGTAGTGCCGACAAGTCTGCCCTCATCGAGAAGCTACAGCGATGACCGAGATGGCCATCAACCTGGCAGTGATCTGGGGCGTGGCCATCGCGGTGATCGTCTGGGCGCTGTTCTTCTGACCGTGTCTCCCTCCAACTATCGCAGTTGCCACTGGACTGTTGGTTTCGCCCCCTGGCCTTCGGGTCAAGGGGTTTTGTCGTTTCAGAAGGGCGGAGGGGATTGAATGATCTCCACCGGCCCGGGCCCGCTGTAGATTCGATGCTTGGTGGGGTTGGCGGTGACGATCCACAGATCGCCCCACCGATCGAGGGTGTAGTCGTCGACCGAGCCGGGGACAACAACCTCGACGGGGGGCAGCGCTGGGTCTTCGTTCGGGTATCGGATGATCGTCGGTTGGATCAGTTGGCGGGGCGCATTGGTGTTGTCGATCAGCTCGACCCGCCCCCGCCCACGCCATCGCACTTCCTCCGGGTACTTGATGAACCGCACGACCTGCTCGTCACCCACAGTCACGACCTCCAAGCCGCTCGGCAGTATCTGCAGCTCGATTTCCACCGGCTCGCCGCCATCAGGAGGGTGCACGCGCAAGATCGTGGGCCAAGGGTTCCGCAGCCTTCGCAGCTTTTCGACCCTCGCTTCCTCTGCCTCGTCGTCAATGGGCCAATCTGTGTCGAGCCATGCGTCTGGGTCGTTGAAGTCTTCGTCCTCGTCTTCGTCATTGATGCTCATGGAACATCCTAGAAAGGCGCTGGCGACCTAAGTAGCTCGACCGGGCCGAGTCCGGCGTAGACCTCTTCGCAGTTCACCAGGCACTTGACCGACCAGCCATCGCCCACCTGCAGGATGGAGTAGTCCCAAGGGTTGCCCGGCAACACTTCCTCGATGGTCGACGGGATGCCGCCTGGGTTTGGCCGACGCAGCAAGGTGGGATGGTTGGGCTCCATGGCTGCATGGTACTGCTGGGGGTATGCTGGCGCCATGTTCAAAGGAGACGGCTATCTGCAACCTCTACGGCTCCACGAAGCTTGAAGGCATCCGAAAGCACTGGAGGCCGCGCAATGATCTCGCCTGGGATGGGGGCGTCGTGGCGCCGCGCAAGGCCGGGCCCTTCATCCGCCGCGCCCGCGATGACTCCAGCTACAGCCGTGAGCTCGTGGTCGGCCGCTGGGGGCTGATCCCGTGGTTCTCAAAAACCGCCGACATCAAGTACGCCACCAACAACGCGCGCAGCGAAGAACTGACCGAGAAGGCCAGCTATAAGCACCCATGGGGGCGCGGCCAGCGCTGCATCATCCCGGCGGACTGGTTCGACGAACCGAACTGGGAGACCGGCAAGAACGAGTGGTGGCGCTTCAAGCGCGCCGATGGTGAGCCCTGGGGCTTGGCCGGTCTGTGGAACGTCTGGAAGGACCCCGCCACCGGGGAAGAGGTCGAGAGCTACACGATGTTGACCCTGCACGCCAACAGCCACCCGCTCATGAAACGCATGCACCGGCCGGATCTGGACCCGGCGACCAAGATGCCGCTGCCGTTCGAACAGCAGGACAAGCGCAGCGTGATCGCTATCGAGCAGGCCGATGTGGACCAGTGGCTCGCCGGAACCGTGCAAGAGGCGAGCGACCTGCTGCGGCTGTCCCCGGTAGAGGTGTTCGATGCCGGTCCCCGCCCGCTCTAGCGGCGGTCGCGGCCGCGTTCCGGCCTGAGCCACCCTTTGCCTACGGGCGGCTGTGGGGTGTCGCCGGAGGCTCGCCGCATCTTCATCCAGCGCTGCACATCGAACGGTGGCAGTGGCGGGCTGTCCTTCGTGGTCGGACGCACGAGCCAGGCTTGCGGGATCTCCTTTGTTCCCTCGTCAGTGTTTGCCAGTTGGGTGCCTTCCCAGACCTGCCCGTCCATGGGCAAGTAGGTGACTCTGGGCTCGATCAACACCAGGGCAGGGCGGCGCATCATCCCGACGTTGGTGTACAGGGTTGCCACGCGAGCTGTGCGCGATAGGGAGGTCTCCCCTGGCTTCCAGGTGGCCATGGATATTTGACCGAACTCGGGTTCCGGCCACTCTTCGGGGCGCAGCTTCCGCGCGCCGGATCTGAGGGTCGTGACTTCGTAAAACACTGTGGCAATATACAGTGATCTGGCGGGAGCCTGTGGTCGGCGTCGCTTCCAATATCCAGTGTTTTTCCCAGGGCGACCGGCCTGGAACCCGCATGAAACCTAGGCCCGATTTTTCCGACCAGCGGTCGAGTTTTGGAAAGATCGCACCCTTATTTTTAGGATTGGTGCGGACTGGCGGCACGATCGGAGGGCCGACTGTTAATCCGCAGGTCCCTGGTTCGAGTCCAGGTCGGGGAGCCAGACAGACAAAAGACAAAGGCCTTCTTCGGAAGGCCTTTGTCTTTTCTGCGTCTTGTCATTGCGCACAACACGCCCTGGGCTCAATCCAACGCGGGCGAGTCCACGCCCAGCACTTTGTGCAGCTTGGTGCTGCTGGTGGTGTACTGGAGCGTCACCTTCCTGTCGGGGAAGATGAAGGGCACGGCGCCGAAGGCGGCCAGGGCGCACTCATGGAAACCAGAGAGGATGAGCTTCTTCTTGCCCGGGTAGGTGTTGATGTCACCCACCGCGAAGATGCCTGGCACGCTGGTGGAGAACCTTTCGGTGTCGACCACCAGTTGCTTGCGTTCGATGTCCAGACCCCAGTCTGCGATCGGGCCGAGCTTGGGCGAGAGGCCGAAGAACACCAGCAAGGCGTCCAGAGGCACGACGCGGGTCACAGCGTCGGGGCCGGTGACTTTCAGGCCTGTGAGGCGGCCATCGCTTTCCTCGAAGCCGGTGGTCTGGCCGACGATGAACTGCATCTCATGGCGCTCGCAGAGTTCGCGCATCTTCGCCACGTTCGTGGGCGCGGCTTGAAAGCCGTCGCGGCGGTGGATGAGGATCACGCTGGCGGCACGGTGCGGGCTTTCGGCCGCGAAGTTCAGGGCCCAGTCGAGCGCCGAATCACCCCCCCCGATGATGACCAGGTGCCTGCCCGCGAAATCGGCCGGGCTCCTGACCCGGTAGAACAGCTGGGTGTCCTCGAATTGGTCCAGCCCCTCGACATTGAGCTTGCGCGGCTGGAAAGCACCCACGCCAGCGGCGATGAACAAGGTCTTGGTGAGGAACCGCGCGCCCTTGGAGGTGGCGACGAAGAAGCGGCCATCTTCCTGCCGCTGCACGCTGGTAACTTCCTGGCCGAGGTGGAAGCTGGCGCCGAAGGGCTTGATCTGCGAGAGCAGGCGATCCACGAGCTCCTGCCCGGTGCACACCGGGATGGCCGGGATGTCGTAGATGGGCTTGTCCGGGTACAGCTCCGCCGGCTGGCCGCCCGGGTAGGGGAGCGCATCGATGACATGCGCTTTGATCTCCAGCAGTCCCAGTTCAAAGACCTGGAACAGCCCGACCGGGCCCGCGCCCACGATGACGGCATCGGTTTCGATGAGGCCGTCGGGCGTGTTGGCAAAGGTCATGCCAAGTTCAGCGAATCAGCTCCGACAACTTGCCGCTGCGGTCTTTCCACTCGTCGTGGTCGGGCAAAGGGTCCTTGCGCTTGGTGATGCTCTTCCAGCCCGGCAGGCGGGCGAGCTCGGCGTTGAGCTCGGTCATGTGCTGCTGGTCCTTGGGCAAGTCTTCCTCGGCGTAGATCGCGCTCACCGGGCATTCGGGAATGCACACCGCGCAGTCGATGCATTCATCCGGGTCGATCGTCAGGAAGTTCGGGCCTTCGCGGAAACAGTCCACGGGACAGACGTCCACACAATCGGTGTATTTGCAGCGGATGCAGGCTTCGGTGACAACGTGGGTCATGGTGATGATGGGAATCGGTAGAACCCCGGATTTTAGGGTTTCCCTGAACCCCAGGCAGGCGCAAGCCCCTTGCCTGGGTACGCGTTAAGGACGGAGGGTCTTTCAGAGCACCAGCAAGGCACCCGAGGTGCGGTGGCTGGCGGTGTCCACCAGCACCAGGGACCCGAGGGTGCGCGAGCGCTCGAACGGCAGGGTGGCCAGCGGTTCCTGCAGCGCCAGCTCGATGTGGCCGATGGCATTGGGCTCGAGCTGGCTGGCCTCTTCCTCGGCCAATGTGTGGATGTCCAGGCGGTGCACGATGCGCTTGATCTTGGCCTTGACCCAGCGGTGGCCATGCAACGCCCAGTACACGCGGCCCGGCACCAGGGTCTCGTCGTCGAGCCAGGCCACGGTGGCGCGGATCTCGCGGCTGCCGGTCAGCGTGTCTTGCGCTTCGCCGTTCTCCTCGGCCAGCAGCCAGTCGCCCCGCGACACGTCGACCTCGCGATCGAGCACGATGCCGGCGCTGTGGCCGGCCGCCACGGCCTGCGGTTGGCGCACGTGGTTGAGCACCTGCGCGACGACCGCAGTCTGGCCGTTGGGCATGATGCGCACCGCCTGGCCCGGCTGCACGCCACCGGTGGCCACACGGCCCCAGAAGACGCGGCGGCCTTGCGAGGTGTCGGACGAGCTGCTGAATTTCTCCACCCATTGCACGGCGAAGGCGAAGGGCAGCGTGTTGTCGGCCGGCGTGACGGGCAGGCCTTCGAGGATCTCCAGCAGCGTCGGGCCGCTGTAGCCGCACCAGCCGGCCTGCTCGCTGGCATCCACCACGTTCCAGCCCTTGAGGGCCGACACCGGCACGATGGCCGTGACCGGGATGCCGGCCTGCGCGGCGAACTGCCGCAGCGCCGCGGCGATGTGGGCGAAGGCTGTGCGGCTGTCCTCGACAGCGTCGAGCTTGTTGATGGCGAACACCACCGAGGGCACGCGCAGCAGCTTGAGCAGCAGGCTGTGGCGGCGCGTCTGGGGCAGCAGCTGCAGCGCGGCGTCGGCCCAGTTCAGCTTGGTGGCGTCCACCAGCACCACGGCCGCGTCGGCGCTGGAGGCCGCCGTGACCATGTTGCGCGTGTACTGCTCGTGGCCGGGGGCGTCGCCGATGATGAACTTGCGCGCCTCGGTGCTGAAGTAGCGGTAGGCCAC
>SXGT01832751.1_pt1 | contig 24734 bp, 12 predicted proteins | sample 3176221 | NCBI WGS metagenome assembly SXGT01 (sample SAMN11356862, study PRJNA531348) | freshwater metagenome | isolation source: freshwater sample F1-120 | place: China: Fuxian Lake, Yuxi | collected 2017-12-25
AATTTGTTTTCATGCCCCGTGACACACCGGAGCGTCGGCATCCTCCGTCAATAATGTGGAGTCACCCCGCCAAGGGCTCGCCGTTCAGAGCCAACGACGGCCGCTCCACTCCACATTATTGACCACTTCACATTAAATCCCTAATGTGGAGCTCCACATTAAGGATCGCAATGGATCAATAGTAGCCTAACGTGGCTCGAGGCCGCAACAAGAGGTGCCAACCGGTTTTCATCGTTCCTCGTTCTCGTAATGTTCCTCGTTCTCGCCGAGAGAACGAGAAAGAGCACGAGGAAAAAAGTTCCCTTCCGTGTCTCCCGCGTGTTCCGTGGGCTCACCTCTTATGCTCCGTGCTTCCTCGACGTTCTTCGCGGCCGGAATTCTTGCGCTCGGATTGCTCGGGTCTGCGGCGGTCGCCGCAGACCCCGTGCGCCTCGCCGCGCCGGCGCCGGTCGGCCTGACACCTGCCGGCACCGCGACCGTCCGGCTCAACCTCGAGATCAAGCCGCCGTATCACATCTTCTCGACCCTCGCCCAGCTCGGGCCGCGCGGCACCGGACCCAACTCCACCACGGTGGCGCTCAAGCCGGGTTCGCCCTTCACCCTCGCCGGCGCCCTGCAGACTTCGCCGGCGCGGAAGGTTTACGACCCCAGCTTCGAACTCGATGTGTTCACCTGGGAAGATAGGGCGTGGATCGACGTTGCGCTGCGCGCCAATACTTCGCTCCCGCCCGGCGAGCACCGGGCGACGCTAGTCATCGGTTACCAGGCCTGCGACGAGCAGACCTGCCTGCCACCAACGGAAGTCGAGGTACCGCTGCGCCGCGTCGCCCTGCAGCCGGCTGCGGCCGACGCCACCGAGCCGCGCTGGTTGGAACTGGAAAAACGCCTCGCGGCCCGCCCGCCCGCCGCCACCCGCGACGCGCAGTGGGTGGAGACCGCCACGCTGGCGTGGACGATGTTCGAGGCGCATCCGACCGATGCCCGCCGGTGGAGCGCCTGGGACACTCTGCTGCGCAGCACGCCGCGCTTTGCCAACGAGCCCGAGCTCAAGCGCACGTGGGAGGAACGCGAATCTCGCCTCGCCGCCGCCGCCGCATCGGCGAAGGACGCGCCGTCACCGCTGCGCGAGCTGTTTGCCGGGAAGAAGGTCAGCGCGCTCGTGCTGCCCTTCACCAACGGCACGCTGCCGGCCGACTGGCAAACGCGCCTGGTGCCGCCCATCGAGGAGCTGGCGGCCGCGTTTCCCGACGGCACGGGGGCCTTTGTGTATTTCGCGCGCCTCGTTGGCGCGGTCGAGGCGCAGGCGCCGGCCGCGATGCCCGCGCTCGTCGAGCGCCTGGCGGCGAGCCCCAACTCCCGCGTGCGCGAGTACGGCGGGAAGCGCCGCGCCGTGCTCACCGCCCTCGCGCAACCGCTCGACCTCGTGTTCACCGCGCTCGACGGCCGCGCCGTCGACACCAAACAGTGGCGGGGCAGGGTGGTGCTCGTTGATTTTTGGGCCACCTGGTGCGTGCCCTGCATCGACGCGATGCCGCACCTGAAGGAACTCTACGCGAAATACCACGACCGCGGCCTCGAGGTCGTGAACATCTCCGTCGACCAGGCCGCGGCGCGTCCGGCTCTCGAAAAACTCGTGGCCAAACTCGAACTGCCCTGGCCGCAGGCCTTCGACGGCCAGGGGCCGCAGACGGAATTCGCGGTGCGCTACGGCGTGCAGCCGATCCCGCACGTGCTCCTCGCCGGCCCCGACGGACGCATCGTCGCCGTCAACCCCCGCGGCCCGCGCCTGGAGTCTGAAATCCGCCGCCTGCTGGGATTGTAGACCTCAATGCCGCGCCCCACCCGTCTTTCGCATCGCAGCCACCGACCCAACCCAGGTCCCTCCCATGAAACACCCGATCCTCGCCCTGGTTCTCCCGTTGCTCCTCGGTGCCCCGTTGCTGACGCGAGCGCAGCAGGCTGCCAACCCTCCAGGCGCAACCCCCGCCGGCGCTCCGGTCACGCTCGACAAGGTCGAGGTCTCTTCCACCAAGGTCGACGGCCTGATTAACAAGGGCCTGCTCCAGGCCGGAGCCGAGGCGCCGCTTTATCACAACGTGATCGATCGCGCCGAGATCGAGCGCCTCGGCGCCACGAGCATGGAGGAGCTTTTCCGCTACCTGCCCCAGACCACCACCGGCGTCTCCAGTTCACAGAACGTCGTCGGCAATTTTGGTTCCGGCGCGCGCTTCGCGACCATCAGCCTCCGCGGTTTCTCCTCGTCGCAAACCGTGATCCTGATCAACGGCCGCGCCCTGCCGCGCACCAGCCCGACCACCGGCGGCGGCGCTGACATCAACCGCATCCCGATCGCGGCGATCGAGCGGATCGAGATCCTCCCGTACGCCGGGTCCGCGATCTACGGCGCGGGTGCAATCGGCGGCGCAATCAACGTCATCCTCCGCAAGGACTACGCGGGCCGCGATCTCACGACCTACATCGGCACCTCCACGAATGGCGGCGCCACCGAATTCCGCTTCACCTACGTGGAGGGGCGAAATTTCAACCAGGGTCGGACCAACCTCACGCTCACGGTCAACCACCAGCATCGCGATCCGCTGCGCGCCAGCCAGCGCGGTTATCTCGACGAGCTCTACCGGCGCTACGGGCCGACGTCGACCACGCGCAATCTCACCGGCGTGTCCGCTTTCGAACTTTACACCCTGCCGGCCTCCGCCGGCGCCCCGGCCACCATCCTCGTCGGCAATGCGGCGACCGCCGCGGTCAATGACCTCGGCATCCCCGGCGCCCCGGGCGTGCGCTTTGCGACCATCCCCGCCGGCACCACTGCCGTTCAGAGCGAGGCGCTGGCGCCGGCGTCGTTTGCGGCCACCGCGGGTAAGCTCTCCGCCAACAACCGTTACGGCCGGATGGTGCTCTACGAGCCCATCGACTCGACGTCCGTCAACGCGCAGATCGAGCACCAGTTCATTCCGCAAAAACTCGAGGCGTACGGTGAATTCACGGTCGGCTACAACCGCCGGAGAACCGACTACCCGGAATTATTTTCCCTCAGCCTCGCCGCCACGGATCCGCTCAATCCGTTTCGCACCAGCGTCACGCCCGGCTTTGTCGGGCGGCCGGTCACCCTTTTCCTCGACGCCCCGGATATTCCCGACGCCGCGACGCTGCAGGAATACCAGTCGGCGCGCGCGGTGCTCGGCCTCAAGGGCAAGTTCAGCGAAAAATGGAATTGGTCCGTCGACGGTGCGATCGACTACGCGAACAGCACGTCGAATGTGAATACACCGCTCACCTACGTCTCGCAGCTCCTGGCCCTGACCCGGCCGGTGGGCGCGGCTCCGGTCGCCACGCGGCGGGCGATTTATCCGGCCCTCGCCGATCACCGGCAGTTCCCCATCTCCGCGGCGGAGGCGGAGAAATATTTCTGGTTCACCTTCCACGCGGGCAACCGGTCCAACGTGATCGAAGGCAACGCGCGGCTTACGGGCGAAGTGTTCAAATTGCGGGCCGGTCCCGTGCGAACCTCGTTGGCCGGCAAGTACCGGTCGTTCGATCTGAAGGGCAGCCGAATCCTCGATGGCAGTGTGTCCGCCGCGACGCTGGCCAGCGGCGTGCCCCAGGCCACCAACAACCTTCCGATCGTGAGCAAGCGCACCACGTGGCAGAGCGCCGCCGAAGCGGTCGTGCCGGTCATCAGCCGGGCCTGGCGACCGATTCCGATCGAGGCGTTTGACCTGAATCTCAGCGCGTCCCACGAGACCAACGACTCCGGCGGCCAGAATCAGTCGAGCCAGCGGACCTTCGACGCCGCGAGCAAGGCATCGAGCACGTACGTCATCGCGGGCAAACTGCAGCTCACGCGTGACATCGCCTTTCGCGCCTCGTTCACCGAGGGGTTTTATCCACCCGACTGGAACGACGTCAGTGACCTGGTCACGCCCCAGTCCGTCACGAGCAACACCGGCGATCCCAAACGCGGCAATACGATCCAGACGGTGCCTTACACTCTCTTCAACGGCGGCAATCCCGACGTGCAGCCGGAGTCCGCCCGCTCCAGCAACCTCGGATTTGTCTTCACGCCCCGTTTTGTGTCGGGCCTGTCGCTGACGGTGGATTACTGGAAGACCCGGAAAGAGGACGCCATCGTGCGGACCAATTTCGTCCAGATCATTTCGTTCGCCGACGATTTCGCGCGCTACATCACGCGCGCCGCCCCCACCGCCGCGGATCAGGCGGCGGGCTGGGCCGGGATCATCACCGAAGTCCGCAGCGGGCCGATCAACATCAGCCAGCTCGAGACCAACGGCGTCGACGTGCAGGCGAAATACGACTGGCGCACGGCCAGTGCCGGGGAATTCATCTTCCACGCGAACACCTCGTTCACGAATTTCTTCAAATCGCAGGCCACTCCCAGCAGCGCCGTGATCAACACGGCCGGAGCCGGCGGGCCGCTTCGCTGGCGCGGCTACGGTTCCGCCACCTGGCTGAAGAACGCCTATGGAGTGACCCTGACCGGCCGCTACGTCGGCCATTACGTGAGTGCAACCACCGCGCGCACAGTCGCGTTCCCGACGGCGTCGGGTTTGGACGGCGGCCGAATTCCGGCGTACCTGCATTGGGATCTGCAATGCACCTGCGAGAGTCCCTACCGCGGCGGTGACAAGGGCTGGCGCCGTTGGGTAAACGGCACGCGCTGGACGCTTGGGGCGCTCAACGTGCTCGACGAAGCACCCTCGTTCGTGAGTGACGGGGCCGGGTTCTACAACCGCCAGGTCGACCCGCGCCAGCGTTTCATCTACGTGCAAATCAAGAAGGCGCTCTGAGCCCGGTCCCGCCGGAGTCCGGTCAAAGATAACCAGTCCCTTCTAACCGCATCCCTTCTCCCCCGGCGCGGCGCATCCCCGCTTTTTCCTCGGCTCTCGATCAGACCCCGCCATCCTCCCTCTGAATTCCCCCATGAACCCCCGCTCCTGCCCAGCCACCTCCCGCCGCGTGTCGCTCCTCGTGTTGCTCGCGTTGCCGCTTGCCCTCGTCGCCCAAACCGCCCCCGCGACTGCCCCCGGCCTCAAACCGAGCCCTGCCAAAGTCGCCAATGACGGCACGGTTTCACTCGAGGCCATCGAAGTGACGGGCGACCGGATGAAGCCGTTCAGCACCCCGAGCGTCGACCTCCCCCGCACGATCGACGATCCGCAGGCGTATCATGTCTTCGATGCGAAGACCGTTGATCTGTCCGGCGCCACCACCGTCGAGGACTTCCTCACGAACAACCTGACCATGAACGTGCTCAGGTCCACCAACAGCTCCAACACCACCTCCTACGGCTCCAACTCCGACGTCAACCTGCGCGGCCTCGGCGTCGATCGCACCCTGATCCTCGTCAACGGCCGCCGGCTGCCCAACACCACCGTCCTCACCAGCAACTACCAGTCCGACATCAACGGCATCGCCCCGAGCATGATCGAGCGCATTGAGGTGCTCCCGTCGTCCGCCTCCGGCATCTACGGCGCCAACGCCCTCGGCGGCGTCATCAACATCATCCTCAAGCGCAACTACAGCGGCGGCGAGATCCGGGCCAACTATTCCAACACGTGGGACAGCGACGCCGCCCGCCGCTCCGTCGGCCTCAACTGGGGCACGGGCCTCGAGGGTGGCAAGACCCGCCTCTCGTTTTCGGCCAACTATTCCGACGGCAACGCCCTCCGCCTCATGGATCGCGCCGACATCATCCGCGCGAACTACGACCGCGCCCGCCGCAACAACCCCGATCACGTTTACACCGCCGCGGGCGCTTTCGCCGGCGCCACCACCAATGTCACCAACAGTGTCGCCGCCAACCTTGTCCTGAAGACCGGCGCCACGCTCAGCTCGCGCTACACTTATGTCCCCGCCGGCACCGCGCCGACGGTCACCTCGGCGCAGTTGAACGCCGCGCTCACCCAAAACGCCGGCTCCTTCAACTTCGACCTCCCCTCGATCTACTGGCTCCAGTCCGGCCTCGGCTCCTACTTCGGTTTCACCCCCACCAGCCGCTCGGTCTCCGCCTCGCTCTCCCGCAAGATGACCGCCAAGATCGACGCCTTCGTCGACTACTCCTTCAACCGCAACCGCGGCGAATCGCTTTACAGCAGCTACTTCAACAGCACCCGCACCGTCGCCGCCAACTCGCCGACCAACCCCTTCACCACCGCGGTTCTTGTGCGGATGCCCGCCGAAAACCTGCGGCCCCGTGTCGGCACCTTTGACTCCAACACCCTTACCCTCGGTCTCAAGGCCACGCTCGCCCACGACTGGATTGCGCAGATCGACTACACGTGGTCGAAAAACAAAAACGGCCACTACTTCACGGCGGTCGACAACGGCGTCGTGAACCTCGACATCCAGAACGGCGTGATCAATCCGTTCGCCGACACGCAGCTCTACCCGGTTTCGCTCGAGCGCTACGCCACGAGGTCGCTCATCGCGCACGGGGCCACGCAGAGCAACCTCGCCGCCCGCGGCTCCGGCCCGCTGCCGAAGCTGCCCTGGGGCACGCCCACGCTTACCTTCGGCGCCGAGAGCCGCATCACCGGCACCATCGACGGCACCTCCGAGACCATCGCGCCGCTCACCCCGGCCAGCAATACGCGCACGCATTATCTCGGCCTGCAGCAGGTCATCGGCGGCGCCTACGCCGAAGTGCAGACGCCGCTCGTCAAGCGCGGCCAGTTCCCGCTCATCCATTCGCTCGATCTCCAGGTGGCCGGCCGCTACGACCGCTACCAGCTCGCGACCGGCACGCCGACCGCGACCGTCAACACCATCACCGGCGCGACCACGATCGGCGCGCCGAACCGTGCCGGCCAGCCCTTCCGCTCCAAGGCCACGTTCAGCGCGACCAACCCCACGATCGCGCTGCGTTACCAGCCGGTCCCGGAGTTCACCTTGCGCGGCTCCTACGCCACCGCGTTCCAGCCGCCCACCGCCGCCCAGATGGTGCGCAACCCCGAGCCCGCCGTCGCGCCAACCCTGATCATCGATCCCCGCTCCAACACTTCCTACAACGTCCAGACCATCGGCGGCGGCAACCCGAACGTGCAGCCGCAGTCCTCCAACAGCTGGACCGGCGGCATCATCTGGTCCCCGCGCGCCTCTGCGTTGAAGGGCCTGCGCGTGAACGCCGAATACTACCGGATCGAGCAGTTCGACGCCATCAGCACGCTCACCGCCCAGGTCATCGCCAACCTCTACCCCGACCGCGTCACGCGCGACGCTGCCGGCCTCATCACGCTGGTCGACATCAGCTCGATCAACCTCTATGGCCGCAAGATGTCGGGCTGGGACTTCAAGGCCGACTACCAGTGGAACACTCCGCAGGCCGGCACCTTCACGTTCTCCGGCGTGCAGTCGCTCGTGATCAGCTCGACCACCCGGTTCTCCCTCACGCTGCCCGCCTACGAGGGCGTCAACTTCCCCCTCGACACCTCGATCGGCGGCACGATGAAGCACCGGACCACACTCAACTTCTCCTGGGAACGCGGCCGCTGGAACGTCCGCTGGGCCTCGCGCCTCCTCAGTTCCTACAAGGCCTACGGCGCCGCCGGCGGCCCGCTCTCGTTGCAGTCCGCCGCCGGCGCGAATTTCAGCACCTACGCCGCCGCCCAGGGCAACAACGCCACCATCCCCGCGCAGAATTTCCACGACCTCGTCGTCGGCTACAAGTTCGCCCCGGGCTCCACGCGGTTCGCCGCGCGGCTCACCGAGGGCATGAGCATCACGATCGGCATGAAGAACCTCTTCAATACCGCGCCCGAGTATGATGTCGGGCCGTTTGGCCTGGGTTACCTCAGTCCGTTCGGCGACATCCGCATGCGCGAATACTGGATTAATGTCAGAAAGTCCTTTTGAACCTCGCCGGCCCGAGCCGGCGGCGGCACCCTCCCGGCAATCGCACGGCTCCGCCTGCTATTTACAGCATGAAGCTCTTTCGCGTTCTCCCCTTTCTGATCGCCGCGACTCCCGGTTTCACCGCCGACCCCGCGCCTGAGGCCAACGCGCTTCACCGGCAGCTGGCGGAAGCCCGGGCGGAGCGTTTCCCGGAGAACGTCGCCAAGGACCAGCGCACGGGCTGGTACGAAGCGAAGGACGACGGGGTCAGCCGGCTGGCGGAGCGCTTCGTCGAAAAATTTCCGACGGATTCCCGCCGCTGGGAGGCGCTTGGCCTGGCGGCAACACTCCGCCGCACTTTTTCCGGTCCCGCCGCCGACGCGGAACGGGCGACGTGGGCGGGACGCCAGGGAGAGATGCGCCGGCAGATCCTCGCGGCGAAGGATGCGCCCGAGGACGTCATCGCCAGTGTCTATCTGGCGGAATTGCGGCCGTTGTTTTCCAGCGGCGCTGGGGCCGGGGAGCAAACGCCCGACTTCGCCGCGGCGGAAAAACTGCTCGCGGAGCTGGCGGCCCGCCTCCCCACGGCCCCTTCCCGGGCGTACGCTGAAAGCACCTACCTGAAAATGCTCCTGCGCCGTGATCCCGGTGCCGGTGAGGCCTACGCGCAGAAACTGGTTGCGGATCACAATCCCGCGATCGCCAAAATCGGACGGGAGAAACTCGCCGCCCTGGCGCTGCGCCGTGCGCCGCTCGACCTCAAGCGCACGGCGTTTGATGGACGCGAGGTGGACTTCACGAACCTCCGCGGCAAGGTGGTCCTGATCGACTTCTGGGCGACCTGGTGCGTGCCGTGCATGGAGCAGATGCCCGAGATCAAGCGGTTGCACGCCAAGTACCGCGACCAGGGCCTCGAAGTCATTGGGGTCACCGATGACATTCCCGCGCGCGATCCCGCCGCGCCGCGCGGCGTGGAAAAGAACCCGGCGATGCTTCAGACCTTCCTCGAGAAGGAGGGCATGCCCTGGCCGCAGATTTGGGATCAGACTCCCTCGAGCGAGCGCCGGGGCCCGAAGGAATTGCTCGTGCTCTTCGGCGTCTCCGAGCTGCCGACCACGCTTCTCGTCGACCGGCAGGGCCGCATCCACAGCGTCGAAGGCCACGGCGGCGACAAACTCGAGACGGCGATCCGCCGCCTGCTGACCCCTTGAACCTGGTTTCGCACCCATCTCTCCTATGAACCGAAGACTCGTCTGCACCGTGATCTGCGGGCTGGTGCTGGCCAGCCTTGGCGTCGCCCAAACCGCCACCCCCGCCGCTTCCGCCCCGGCCGGTCCGGTCGTTCAGCTCGACAAGGTCGAGATCTCCGAGCGCAAGGTCGACGGGCTGATCGCCAAGAGCCTCCTGCCCACGGTCGAGGACGCCCCGCTCTATTTCGAGATCATCGATCGCGCGGAGATCGAACGCCTCGGCGTCACCAGCATCGAGGAGCTCTTCCGCTACATCCCCCAGACGAGCAACGGCGTCACCAGCCTCCAGGCGCCCCCGGGCAACATCAACGTCACCGGTGGCACGGTGGACAATGTCTCGCGCATTGGCCTGCGGGGCTTTCCGCAGTCGCAGACCGTGATCCTGATCAACGGCCGCGCCCTGCCGCGGGCGGGCACCTTCAGCACCTCGGGCACCGACCTCAGCCGCATCCCGCTCGCCGCCATCGAGCGCATCGAGATTCTCCCGGAATCCGGCTCCGCCCTCTACGGCGCGGGCGCGATCGGCGGCGCGATCAACGTGATTCTCCGGCGCAATTATTCCGGCAAGGAAATCACCACCTACGTGGGCAACTCGTGGGACGGCGGCGGCGGCGAAGTGAAGTTCACGTATTTCGACGGACGCACGTTCAACAACGGACGCACCAACCTCACGATGACGGTCGACTACCAGCACCGGGAGGCCCTGCGCCAGAGCGATCGCTCCTATCTTTCGCGGGTAATCGCCAAGTACCCGATCGACACGAACTATCGGAATGCCGTCGGGGTCTCGGCCTTCGAGCTGTTTGCCCTGCCGGCTTTCGCCGCCACGCCCGCTACGCTCCGCATCAACGCCAACACCGGCGATCTCGGGATCCCCGGGGCGCCCGGGGCCCGCATTGCCGCCATTCCCGCCGGCGCCACCGCAGCGCAGTCGCTCCTCTTCACCCCGGCTTCGTTCGCCGCCACCGCCGGCAAGGCCAACCTCGGCAACCGTTTTGCCCGCACGACGCTCTACGAGCCCGTCGACAACTACAACCTGAACGCCCAACTCGAACATACGTTCGTCCCCGACCGGCTCTACGGCTACGCCGAGTTCACCGCCGGCTACGTGCGGAAAAACTACTCCTATCCCCAGGGCGGGACCACCCTCAGTCTCTCGGCCACCGACCCGCTCAACCCGTTTCGCACCGGCGTCACGCCGGGTTTCGTGGGCCGCCCTGTTCAGGTGTACCTCGACCCGGCCGACGTGCCCGACCCCAGTCTCCTCAACAAGCGCGAGCGCGTGCGCCTCGTGCTCGGCCTGCGCGGCAAGACCTGGCGGAACTGGGAGTGGTCGCTCGATTCCGCCGGCGACTATAACCACGCCGTCGCCTCGAGCAACAATCCACCCAACTTCCTCGGTACCCTCATCACCCGCGGGGCGCCCGGCGGCGCAGCCATCGGCACCACCACCATCAACGGCGTCGCCACCCCGAACAATCCTGCGTCGCTCGACGCGCGCCGGGCCGTCTATCCCATCCTCGCCGACCATTCCCAATACCCCCTCGCGGCCGCCGATGCGGAGCGGTATTTCAACAGCATCCGCTATAGCAGCAACTACGTCCGCAACGTTGACACCAACGCCCACCTGGCGGGCGACGTCTATCAACTGCCCGCCGGGGCGTTGCAGGCCAAGGTGCGCGGCCAGGTCACTTATTTCGACACCCGCGGCGGTCAGAGCTTCCGCGGCAGCGACGCCATGGCGACGTTGATCACCGGGTTTCCGTTCCAGGATTCCCCAAGCGGCAATCCCAATAAGCGCCGCACGCTGTCGTGGGCTACAGAGAGCGTCGTGCCGGTCATCAGCAAGAAATGGCGCCCGCTCCCCGTCGAAACCTGGGACTTCAATTTCGCCTACCGGCGCAGCAGCGACTACAGCCAGTTCATCTCGCCGAGCAACGGGGCCTACGCCAACAACACCAAGAATTCGCGCACGAGCGTCATCGCCACCCGGATCGCGCTGGTCCGCGACGTGGCGGTGCGCGGCTCCTACACGCGGGGCTTTTATCCGCCCGACTGGAACGACTACGGCGATCCCGTGAGCACCTTCGCCAGCTTCATCCTCGCGGCCGATGCGGCCCGGCGCAACGAGAGCCTGCCGGCCGGCAGCTTCACCGTGCAAAACGGCGGCAATCCCAACCTCCAGCCCGAACTCTCCAATTCCCGCGGCCTCGGCCTGATGCTAAAGCCGCGCTGGGTCAAAGGCCTCTCGCTTAACCTCGACTACTGGACCACCACCAAGTTCAACGCCATCGCGCTCATTGACGCCGCCACGATGCTGACGCGGCCCGACGAGTTCCCGGGCCGCATCGTCCGCGCGGCGCTGACTCCCGCCGACCAGGTGGCCGGCTACACGGTGGGCCGGGTGACCTTTGTCGATCAGACCCGCAACAACGTCGGCGTGACCAAGACCGACGGCATCGACACCCAACTGCGCTACGACCTGGTAACGAAGTCCGCGGGCGAGTTCCTCTTCTCCGCCAACACGTCCTTCGTGAACCGCTTCGCCACGCAGCAGACCGTCACCTCGACGCCGATCAATATCGCCGGCAGCAACAGCGGCCAGAGCCCACTGCGGTGGCGCGGCCGCGGCTCGGTCAGCTGGATGAAGGCGCCTTGGTCGGTGACCCTGACCGCGCGTTACACCGGCCACATGTCCACCAACACCACCACGCCGTCGCCGGCTTTTCCGGCCGCGTTTGCCTGGGACGGCGGCCGCATCCCGGCGTTCATGCGCTACGACACCCAGTTCACCCACGAAATCCCCTACGGCCGGACCAACCGCGGCTGGCGCAGCTGGATCAATGGGACCAAGTGGACCGTCGGCGTGCACAACATCTTCAACGACACCCCCGCGCTCATCACCAACGGCACCGGCTACTACAACACTTACGACGACCCGCGCCAGCGCTTCGTCTACCTGCAGGTGAAAAAGTCGCTGTGAGCAACTTTCCCGCGGGACAGTTGAGACCCGGGTGGGGCTGGCTCTCCGAGCCGGCCTCCTTCCGATCAGAATATCGTTTCGAAAAAGTCCGGCTCGGAGAGCCGGCCCCACCTCTTCCATGAAAACCAAGCTCCGTTTCCTTTCCGCCGTGCTGGTCGCGGTGTTTGCCCTCACGGCGGTTGCGCCGCTCGCCGCCGCCGTCGCGGCCGCCGATGCCCTTTGGTCCAAGATCGAAGCCGCCCAGAAAGCGCCGCGGCCAGCGGTCAAACGCGAAGGCGAGAAGGTGATCTATACGCGCGCCTACGTCGAGGCCCTGGCTGAGCGGGGCGAGAGCCTCCACGCGCTGCTCCAGGAGTTCTGCGCAAAATTCCCCGCCGACCCGCGGCGCTGGGATGCGGTGGTGGCGATGGGCGCCAACAATCGGATGTTCGTGAAGGAAATCGGCGACGTCGAGGCCAAGGGCTTCGCGGCCGTCGTGCGCGACACCGCCGCGCAGAAGGCCTGGCAGGCGCAGCTCGCCACCCTGACGACCGAGATGATGACTGCTCCGGACGCGCCCGAAACGGCGCGGCAGGACGCCTTCGAGAAATGGGTCGACAACGCCCGGGCGGAGATCGACCAGGGCGGCGCGCAGTCCGAGTTTCGCCGCCGGCTCGACGTGCTGAGGGAGAAGTTCCCGGCCTCGTCCAAGATCCGAATCGCCGAATGGCAGTACCTCAATCGCCTGCGGCGCACTGATCTAAAGGCCGTCGAACCCCACCTCGCCCTCATGATGAAGGACAGCAACGCCCGCGTCGCCAAGTGGGCCGCCGGCGAGATGGAGGTCGAAAAACTGCGGCGCACGCCGATGGAGCTGAAGTTTACGTCGTCGGACGGCCGCGAAGTGGATCTCGCGAAGCTGCGCGGCAAGGTGGTGCTCATCGATTTCTGGGCGACGTGGTGCGGCCCGTGCATCGCGGAGGTCCCGAACATGAAGCGGGTTTACGACGCCTACCACGACAAGGGCTTCGAGATCGTTGGCATCTCGGTCGACACCGCGCCCGCCGACCCGACGAAATCCGAACGCGGCAAGGTGACGCTCGCCGAGTTCAATGACTTCGCCGCTCAAAAAGGCACGCCTTGGCCGCACTACTACGACGGCAAAGGCTGGGACCAGAACCCGTATGCTCCCTTTTACGGCATCACGGGCATCCCGGCGATGTTCCTCCTCGATAAGTCGGGCCGGCTCGTCTCGACCGACGCCCGCGGCCCCAAGCTCGAGAAGGAAGTGAAGGAACACCTGGGGCCCTGAACCAGGCCGCCGGCAGGGCCGGCTCTCCGAGCCGGCCTCTTTCCGCAACGCGCTGCCGAATCATCGGAGGCCGGTTCGGTGAGCCAGCGCCACTCGACCGCCCCCTTTGGTGAATTCCATCCGTGGTGCCCTTTGCCTGGTGCCTTTTTCCGACTTCGTCGCAAGTAAACACGATCCGGAGGAATACTGGCCGACCAATGCCCGAGTGCTGGGCTGGCAGTGTCTGAGGCGCTGATCTCGCGTGTTCTGGCTGGCCTTCCGGCAACCCTCGATCTTCAATTTTTCCCTTATGAAACCCACCAGCTGTCTCCGGGCCGCCATCCTCGTGGCCGCTTTCTTCGCCGCGGCGTTCGCGCCACTGGCTGCCGCCGACAAATCCCCCGCCGATCTCGCGTTCGAGGCCGTCATCGCTTCCTCGCGGTTGAAGCCGATGGACGCCCAGGCCGTCATGAACGGCGCGTTCGAATTTGCGTTCACGTATCCCGACGAGCCCCGGGCCACCAATCTGTTGTCCGGGCTTGAGGGGCTCGACTACCAGATGACGAGTGCCGCGGAAAAGGCGTCCTATCAGCGGGCGCTCGCCGCCCGCATCGCCGCAGCGCTCGCGCAGCCGGGTCTGAGTGAGAAATTCAAGACGGCGCTCCTCTCGGCCGATGCCGCCCAGGTGATGGCCGTGCAAAAGAGCGCCGCCACACCGGACACCGCCGCGGTCCGGGCAAAGATCGATGCGTTGGCCGCGGCGTCTCCGAAGTCGCCCAACCTCGCCCGGCATGAACTCGCCTATGGCGATCTGCTGGCGAAATCCGATCCGGCCGCGGGCGAGGCTCACCTGAAGAAACTTGCCGCCGGTTCCGACGAAACTCTGGCGAAACAGGCCGCCGGGCAGTTGCGGGTGACCCAGATGCGAACCAAACCGCTGGACATGAAGTTCACCGCCGCCGACGGCCGCGAGGTCGATTTCGCCCAATTGCGGGGCAAGGTCGTGTTGATCGATTTCTGGGCGACCTGGTGCGGCCCCTGCATCGCCGAACTCCCGAATCTCACGAAGGTCTACAACACGTATCATTCCAAGGGATTCGAGGTCATCGGGATCTCGTTTGAGAATTCCGGCATCATCGACGAAGCCGCGCTCAAGATTCCCCGCAATGCCGGCAAGGCGATCGACACGCCCGAGCAGATCGCCGAGAAGAAAACCAAGGCGAAGGAGAAGATGCTGAAGTTCACGCAGGACAAGAGCATGCCCTGGCCGCAGCATTTCGACGGAAATTACTGGGAGAACGAGTACGGCCGGATGTACAACATCCGCAGCATCCCGGCGATGTTCCTCCTCGATCGGGAGGGCAAACTCATCGAGACCAGCGCCCGCGGGGAAAAGCTCGAACCGCTGGTGAAGAAACTGCTCGGCCTCGATTCGTGAGTCCGCCCGGAGGGCGGCCCTGGCAGCCGGGGCCGGCGGTCCCCTGGCTGGTGGGCGGAGGGGCCTTTGGCCGCAGCGGGGCGCAAGGCCGCTCCGCCAACTTTCCGCAATGCCTCGGGGCTCCTGGTTCCGCCCGAAAATGACCAGCTGGGATTTCCCCTTCCGCGTCACCCGTGATTCCCGCCGCTGGGAGTTTCCAAATTTCCGCTTCTTGACGACAGTGACTGATGCCAGATTTCCCTTCTCCGATGAATCCCTTGCTGCGCTCTCTGCTTGCCCCGCTTACGCTGGCCGGTCTGCTCGCCGGTTGCGCCACGTCCGAAACCACGGAGAAGGCGGCGCCGACCGCCCCGCCATCCCTCCCGACGGCGGTGGCGCCGCCGCTCAGGCCGCCGGGGGCGCGCGATGCGTTTGTGCTCCTCTCCGGCGGCGGCACGCCGCTCTCGAACAACTACTCGCAATACCTGCAGGCCAAGGCGATTGCGACGTACTTTGAAAGGCGATACGCCGACCGGCCGAGCTGGGTGTTCTTCGGCGTGGGCAACCGCGAGGGGGAGACGCCGCTGCTGGCCGACGCGCGCAAACAGGTGAAACGCGACGGTCGCGTGCTCGAATCGTGGCTGCCCGGCCCGTTGCGCCACAACCGGCCCGCCACCCGGGAGAGTTTTCTCGGGACGCTGCGCGACGAGATTCTGCCCACCGTCAGCGGGGGCGGCACGCTGTATCTGTTCGTCGGCGACCACGGCACCGTTTCCCGCGGCGCGGCACCGGAAAGCCTCATCACGATGTGGCAGCTGAAACGGCGCGGAGAGGGGAACGACTCCTGGAACACCGACAACCAGGAGACCCTGGGGGTCGCGGAGCTGCGCCAGGTGCTGGCCGCGGGCATCGGCCGCGGCCGCGTGGTGTTTGTCATGACGCAGTGTCACGCGGGTGGTTTTCATTATCTCGGGGTGCCGCGGGAAGTCTCAGCGCCCGGCGCGTGGTTCAAGACCCGGCCCGCGGGGACGCCGCCGAAACCGGCATTGCCGCCACTGCTCGCCGCCGGCTTCACCGCCACCGATGAGCAGTCGCTCGCCGCCGGCTGTGATCCCGACCCGGATCCAGACAAGTGGGCGGGCTACGAGCGCTTCATCCCGGAGGCGCTGCTCGGGCTGGATCTCTTCACGTTGCAGCCGTCGGGCGCGGGCCTGCGCTCCTTCGCCGAGGCCCACGAGGCGGCGACCCTCGTCGACCGCACGATCGACAAGCCGCGCGCGAGTTCGGAGCAATACCTCGAGCGCTGGGCGACCACGATTGAGAAACTCGGCGGCGAATCCGGGCTGACCCCGCGCGCGACGGCCGCCCTCGCCACGTACCGCCGCGCCGTCGACACCGGCAAGGTGTCGGCGACCACGCCCGGCCTGCGCGAGCGGCAGGCGCAGTTTCAGCGTTTCACCCAGCGGCTCGCCGAGCAGAGCCCGGCGGCGAAAGACGTGTTGCTCGCCGGCACCCGGGCCCAGCTGGAGTCTGCGGTTGGTTCCGCGAGCACGCGACCTGGCGCGCCGGGCGCGGGCCGCGGCGCGGGCGCCCCGGCGGAGGAGGTCCGCAAGGCGTGGAAGGAGGTCGTGCGGCCCGCGTGGAAGGCGGCGGCATTGGCGGGAGCGGTGCCCGGTCTGAGTGGCGCGGCGCTGGAGTTCGAGCGGCGCCTGCTCGGTCTCGAGGATCAAGGCCGGGAGTTCATGCTGGCCCGGGGCGGGCAGAACCCGCTGTTGAACGAAATGTATTGGCGTTCGAGTTACGCGCATCCCGCCACGCTCGACCGCGCCAAGGCCGAGGCGGTGACGCTGTGGGGCGCCACGCGCCGGGAAAAGATCGCGGCCTGGGCGCGGGCCGCGGAGGACGCCGCGGTGCGCACGGCCGTGGGCCGGATGAATCTGCCCGGGCCGCGGCGCCCGCCGGCCCCGGGGGCGCGGACCAACTCCGAGTCGACCCGTCCGCTCAGCGCGCGCACGGCCGCGGAGCGCGGGTTGTTCTATCGCCGCACGCTGGCCGCGTGGGAGTTCTTGCTCGCGATGGATCACCGCGACGCGCTGGCCGAGTTGCAGGCGTTGATTGACCTCGAGCGCACGCCGCTGCCGTAAAACACCTTGTCACCTCGCGGCACCCGATGGAGCTTGTCGCCTCGTGTCGGCCATTGGCCGCGGCGCGCACTTGCGCGGAACCCGGGCCGCTCCACGCTCCGCCTTCATGAATTCACGCATTTTCGGTCGCACCGGTCGCCGGGTTGGGGAAGTCGGACTCGGTACGTGGCAGCTCGGCGCGGGGTGGGGGGAGGTTTCAGAGGAGACCGCGCTGGCCACGCTCCGCGCGGCGCACGAGGCGGGCAGCACGCTCTTCGACACGGCCGACGTCTACGGGATGGGCCGCGCGGAGACGATCATCGGCCGTTTCCTCCGGGAAACGCCGGGCGCGCGCGACTCGATTTATGTCGCGACCAAGCTCGGGCGGTTTTCGCCGCCGGGCTGGCCGGCCAATTTTTCCCGCGACGGTATCCGGCGGCATACCGAGGCGTCGTTGCGCCGGCTCGGGGTCGACGCGCTTGATCTCACGCAGCTGCACTGCGTGCCGTTCGACGTGCTGCAACAGGGCGAGGTGTTCGGGCATTTGCACGAACTGAAACGCGAGGGGAAAATCCGCGACTTCGGGGTCAGCGTCGAGTCGATGGCGGAGGCGGATTTCTGCGTGCGGCAGGAGGGCGTGGCGGCGCTGCAGATCATCTTCAACCTTTTCCGGCAAAAACCATTGCACACCCTTTTCGCGGAAGCGAAAAGGCGGAGCGTCGCGCTCCTCGTGCGCCTGCCGCTGGCGAGCGGGTTGCTCACCGGAAAGTTCACGCGTGCGACCACGTTCCCGGCCAATGATCACCGAAATTTCAACCGCGACGGCCAGGAGTTCAACGTCGGGGAGACCTTTGCGGGCCTGCCGTTTGAAAAAGGCGCGGCGCTCGCCGACGCCCTGAAGCCGCTCGCGCCGGCGGGGATGACGCTGAGCGATTTGGCGCTGCGTTGGTGCCTCGATTTCGACGCCGTGAGCGTGATCATCCCGGGGGCGAAAAATCCGGAGCAGGCCCGCGCCAACTCGCGGGCCTCTTCGCTGGCGCCGCTCGGCGCCGCCCTGCACAGACGTCTCGCCGAGTTCCATGACCGCGAAGTGACGGCCCACATCCGCGGGCCGTATTGAGGAGGCGGGGAACACGTACCGGCGGCAAGCGTGGCGCTACCCGCGCCCCTACGCGACTCCCGTACGTCGAAAGGATTGCGCGAACCACCTTCCAGGGTGGTAATTAACATCGTTTTGACCGATCCGAAAGAACAACACCCTTGGGCCAAGTACTACGCGAAGCGCGGCATCGACCGCCCCGTGGCGGTGGAACTTGCCCCCCGTCGGGTCGCCAAGCGTCGGGTCAGTCCGCCGAAGAGCGCACCGGTGCCGGCGATGTCGGCGGATCTGCAGGCGGCCGTCCAGGCGGTGACGGCCCAGACGTACGTGCCTGGCGTCACCGCCGCGCCGTTCATCACGGCGATGCAGAAGGAAGCGGTCGCCCGCGAACTCAAGCGCCGGGTGCGCGTGCGTTACGCCAGATTCGCACTCGCCGCCGCCGCGGTGTTGGTCGCGTTTCATTTCACGATTGCCGCGACCATTTTCCGGCTGCCGTTCGAGGAGAAATTGCAGACGCATCTCCAAACCCTGCCCGCCGCCCTGCTGCCGTTCTACTCGAGCGCACGCCAGCCCTTGCAGGCGGACGGCGTGGTGATCGCGCAGGCCGATCGGATCAACAGCAGCACCATGCGCTATGTGGCCGCCGTGACGCTCCGTCTGCGCAAGCCGCTTTACGTTCCGGCCACTTCGAACGGCACGTTTGCCTATCGCCGTTTGCAGGATTCGCTGCAGACCGCGCGCGACCAGGAAATGCGTTTCAATCTCTTTAGCGCGACGCAGGCTCCCGAGCTGCCCGAGCTGCCGCTGTTGCTGCAACGCACGCATCAGGCGGGAGAAACCATCATCGTGCGGGTGCCGTTCACCGCGCGTCGGTTGGGCTGGCACTGGCGGCTGGAGAACCCGCCCGTCGAATTGCGCCTCGCCAACCGGACCATCGACGGCGACAGCCTCGACCGCTACGCGCAAGCTCCCCACTTGGTTTACGGCGAGGCGGCGACGCTGGCTGATGTGCGCCGGCGCGTAAAGCTGGCCAATACCTACGTCATCGCCGTATCCAAGGCGGTGCAACGGCACGCCGATGTCGTCGCCGGCGTGGAAGCTCCCGTCCTGGCCAGCGCACCGATTCAACCGGACGACGGCACCCTCCCCGCGGACGAAGGGTCGGCGGTCACCGGCGGAGTGGACCCGGATGCTCCGGCGATCGAGTTGCCCTCCCCCCGCAAGGTGGAGAAGGCGGCCACGGTGAAACTAAGTTTCGGCACCCCTCGGCCGACGATGCAACGCACGGTGGCCAGTGGTCAGTAAGCAGGGACCAGGCTGTCCGGTCCGGGATATTTTTCTGTCCTCGGCCAGGGTGTCACTCCGCCGCCTTGGGTGGCGGCGGCAGGCCGCGCAGAGCGCGGGGCAGGTTGGTCTCGAGTCGCGGTTCCTTGTCGGTCAGGCCCGCCAGGAACTCCACGACATCGCGTAACTCCGACTTGGTGAGAATTGTGCCGTAAATCTCCGGCATGCCGGAGGGCGCGCTTTCGCGTTTCGCGATGTCGGCCAGCTTCACCGCCACGAGCTTGCCGTCGGGGTTGCGCAACGTGAGCGTGTCGGCGGTCTCGCCAGCGACGATGCCGGCGGCGGTGTCGCCATTTTTCGACGTGACCACAATCGTGTCGAAGCCGGGCGCGATCTTGGCGTTGGGCTTCACAATGGCCTCGAGCAGATACTCGCGATCGTATTTGTGGCCAAGCTCGGCGAGGTTGGGGCCGCCGTCGCCGCCGTCACCACCCGCGCGGTGGCAGCGGATGCAGGCCAGCACGGGTTGCGTCTCGAAGATGCGTTCGCCGCGCTCGGCGTTGCCGCCGACGAGCGCGACGCGGACCGGCGCGAGCGGGTCGCCGCTGGCGGCCAGGGCGGTGTCCCGCGCGGCGAGCAGTTCCTTGACGGCGGGATCGCTCCGGCGGCCGGCGGCGGTGAGCAGCTCAAGCTGCACCTCCCCGGGAATCCGGCCGGCGGCGAGTTCCCGGAGCTGGGCGGCGACCAGCGTATCCGCCGTGGCGTGACGCGAAAAGCCGAGCGTGCGGAACGCGGCTTTCCTTTCGTCGATGGTGCCGCGGGCGACGAGGTTGGCCACGACGGGCGCCGCGGTCTCCGGCGAGAGGCGGGAGGCGATGGGGAGCGCCGCGAGCCGCAGCGTGGAGTCGGCCGACGCGCCCGCGAGTTTTACCGCCTCGGTCAGGCGCGGATCCTTGATCTTGTCGAGCGTGGCGAGCGCGGCGGCGCGCGTCGCGCCGGCCTGCTGTGCGTCGCCCACCAGCGCGAACAGGGTGGCGGCGGCCCCGGCGACTTCCAGGCTCTGGAGCGCTTGGAGGGCCGCCCGCTGGACGACCGCGGGCGTGCCGGGCGCGAGCAGGGCGGGGGCGATTTGGTTGACGGCGGTCACGGCGACGGCGCGGTCGCGGATTTTTTCAGCCAGCCCATTCGACGAGCTCAGGGCCAGGGGACGGTAGTTGCCGACGAGACGGTCGCGCTGGAGGGGCTTGGGCCACTGCGCGAGCTGGGCGAGCGCCTCGGCGCGGGCCCGGACGGGGGCGTCGGCGCGCGCGGCGTAGGCGGCGAGCGCGGTGGCGTTCTGCGGCTCGCCGAGACGGAAGTGCGCGTTGATGGCGCGGAAGAGGACGGGCTCGTCGGTGAGATTTTTTCCCAGGAGCGCGGCGAGGGCGGGCATCGCCGCGTTGATGGGCGCGTCGTTGATGGCAAGTGCGGCTTCGCGGACGAGGTAGGGATCGGAGTCGGCCAGGAATTTCGCGATTTCGGGGCGATGCAGGCGGCGCAGCGCGAGCAGCACGCCGAGGCGGACGGCCGGAGAGGCGTCGGTGCTGGCGGCGGTGAGGGCCGGGAGGTTGTTGCGGCCGACGAGGCCCATCACGAGGGCGTGGCGCAGGGTGGCGTCCTCGTTGTGGTTGGCGCGGAGGGCGGTGAGGAGGGCGGAGCTATCGGCTTGTTCGGCAACTGCCGGGCGGGCGCCGCGTTTGAATTTTCCGAGGCCCAGGGCTGCGAAAAACTTCACGCGATTACTGTCGTCCTTCAGCGCGGCGGCGAAGGCGGCCGCGTCGCCGGCCATGTGGTGATCGCCGAGAACCTTGATCGCCTGGGCCCGCACCTCGGCGTCGCGATCGCGCAGAAGCGTGCGGAGCGGGGCGAGGGCATTCTGGTCAGTCGCCGCCAGCTGGCCGAGGCCCCAGATGGCGTGGCGACGGGCGAGGGGAGCGGCCTTGGCGTCGGCGGTTACCTGCGCGAAGACGACCACGCTGTTGGCCCCGCGCGCGGCGAGTTCGAACTGCGCTTCGAGCCGCACGCGCCAGTCGGCGTGGCCGAGGAGCCTCGCGAGTTCGACGGGAACGCGCTTGGTCCAGTCGCCGCCGATGAGCGCTTTCGTTTCCTTGCTGATCCCGTCGTTTTCGCGCGCGGAGTCGCTGATGGCGTAGATGCGGCCCCGTTTGGATTTGGGCCAGCCGGTCGCCCAGTCGGAGATGTAGAGGCGGCCGTCGGGCCCAAACTTGACGTCGGTCGGCAGCGCCGAGGTGAGGAAGGGCTTCGCTTCACCGATCTCGTACGAGGCGCCCTTGGGTTTGAGCGTGTAGGTATAGATGCCGCTGCTGGACACGGAGCCATTGAAGTGCGTGATGAAGAGGTGGCCGGCGTAGGACGGATTGAGGCCGGTGCCGGGGTAGTATTCGATCCCCGAGGGTCCGTCCTGGAGATTGCAGATCGGGGGGACAAGGTACGCGGCCTGGCCGGCGTGGCGCTGGTGCCAGAGTTTTTCGGTGTTCCAGGGGCCGGCTTTGCCGAGCGGGGCGAATTGGTAGCCGATGCGCCAGCCGCTGTCGCCGCCCTCGACCAGGTGCACGAGGCGCTCCTCGTCGCCGTGGTCGCAGTCGTTGTCGCCGGTGAGGAGATCGCCAAATTCGTTAAACACGAGCGACTGCGGATTGCGCAGGCCGGACGCGAACAACTCCAGTTGCGAACCGTCGGGGTTGCAGCGGAAGACGGCGCCTTCGTCGGGCACGGCAATGACGCCGCCTTCCTTGGTCTTCACGGTGGCACCGCGGTCGCCGTTGCTGAAGTAGAGTTTGCCGTCGGGGCCGAAGACGAGGCCGTGCAGGTCGTGGCCGGTGAAATTGAAACGCACGCCATAGCCGCGGCTGATCTCCGTGCGTGTCTCGGCCTTCGTCGCTCCCGTGAACTGCCACACGCTGGGGATGTTGGTGAAATAGACCTTGCCCCGGCGCGCCAGCACGCCGGATCCGATGCCATCGAGCGGCGAGTTGAAACCGTCGGCGTAGACGGAACTCTGGTCGGCCACGCCGTCGCCATTGGTGTCCTCGACCAGGCGCACGATCTCACCCTCGATGGAGAGTTCCTTTTCGCCGGCGGGACCAAACGCGCGCTTGATGAGGGCGGCGCGGTCTTCGACCGTGCGGCACGCGAGCTCGTCTTCGAGCATCCACATGTAGTCGCGGATATCGAGCACGCTCGAGCGGTAGCGGTAGGTCTCGGCGACAAAGATGCGGCCCTGTTCGTCGAAGTTGAACGCCACCGGATTCGCGAGCAGCGGTTCGGCGGCCCACAGCTTTACCTCCATCCCGGCCGGGACCTTCATGCGCTTGATGGCCTGCGCGGCTTCATCGGACGCCGCGGCGATGTCGGGGACGGCGACGCGGGTGCCGGCGTCTTTGATCTGGCCCTTGGGGACCGGTTTTTCGTCGTCGTCCGGAGCATCGGCGGCGCGAAGCCACGGCAGGGCGGGAAGCAGGGCCGCGAGCAACGCAGCGCGAAGGAAGTGGGAACGGTGCATGGGGGAGGCGGCAGAGTAGGGTGGAGGTGAATCGAGGCAAGACGGACGGAGCCTGCAAATCGTGAAATTTGGCGTCTGGCATCCAGGCCGAAATCCGCCACGTTGCGGCGCTCACCGCCCGGAATTGCAGGGTGGCATTCGGAGCGGGGGCGAAAACCAACGTGGTTGCGTGGGTCGTTGCCGCGCGTCATCCATCACCCAATGAAATTCCCATTTCTCCGGGCCCTGTTGTATGGCGCGCTCCTCGTGACTGGCCACGCCCAGCCGGCGAATCCACCGCGGCAGGACGCGCCACTTCAACCGCTTTTTCCCGGTGCCGCGCCGGTCGGTTCGCCCGAGGATCTGCGCAAGGTCTCCTTGCCGAACACCACCATAGATTCCGTGGTGATCGATCCGACCGACGGCTCGTGCCGCGTCACGGCCACCGTGACGCATCCGCCGGCGAACGACCGGGTGAAGGTGTTTATCGCCCTGCCGATGAAAGGCTGGAACGGCCGGTTCCGCGGCAATGGCGGCGGCGGCTTTGTCGGTGGCAGCGCCGCGAGTTTGCGCGGGCCGGTGCTGCAGGGATTTGCCTCGGGTGCGACCGACACGGGGCATGAAGGCGGCGGCGGGAGCTTCGCGCTCAACGCGAATGGCCGGCTCAACTGGCAGGAGATCCGCGACAACGCCTACCTCGGCATTCACGAGATGACCGTGGTCGGCAAGGCGCTCACGCAAGCCTTCTACGGCAAGGCGCCGCGGTATTCGTATTTCGTCGGCAGTTCCACGGGCGGCAGGCAGGGATTGATGGAGGCGCAACGCTACCCGGAGGACTATGATGGCATCCTCTCCGGCTGTCCGGCGATCAACTGGCATCGGTTTCTGCCGGCGGCGTTGTGGCCGCAGGTGGTGATGCTCGAGGCGAAGAATTTTGTGTCGAAGGCGAAACTCGATGCCGCCACGGCGGCGGCGGTGGCGGCGTGCGACGGAATCGATGGCGTGGTCGATGGGGTCATCGACGATCCCACCCGCTGCGCCTATGACCCCAAGGTGCTGGTCGGCACCCCGGTGGGCGACAGCGTGTTCACCGCGGCGGATGCGGATGTGATTCGCGCAATCTGGGAAGGCCCGCGCGGGCACGGCGGGCGGTTCATGTGGTATGGGCTGACGCACGATACCGACCTCAACACCTATGCCGGGACCGCAGGTTCGCCGCTGGCGGGCAAACCCTTCGGAATCCCGCTGGATTGGTTCCGCTATTTTCTCGTGCAGAACCCGCGGTGGGACTGGACGACATTGACGCGGGCGGAATTCGAGCTGCTCTGGAATCAATCGGTCGAGCAATTCGGCGCCGTAATTGGCAGCGATAATCCGGATCTCACGCGATTCCGCGACCGCGGCGGCAAGAGCATCATTTTTCACGGGCTCGCCGATCAGCAGATCCCGGCCCAAGGCACGATCGAATACTACCAGCGCGTGCAGCGCCAGATGGGTGGCCCGCAGCGCACGGCGGAATTTTCCCGGCTGTTCCTCCTGCCGGGACTCAACCACGGCTTCCGGGGCGCGGCGCCGAGCCCGAATCCCGCTGCGTTATTTGACGCCCTCATCCGCTGGGTGGAGGAGGGCCGCGCGCCCGAACGCCTCGAGGCCGAACTGCGGGACAGCTCCGGCAAGCTGATTCGCGCACGGCCGGTGTTCCCGTATCCACAGGTCGCAAGCTACACCGGCAGCGGCAGCACGGATGACGCGAAAAATTTTGGTTCTCCACGTTTTGGTGTGGGTGAAAAAGGTCCAACTGGTCGAAAGGTGCGGGTTAAATCCGGACGCCGAGAACGACTCATCACGGACTGGTCTTCGCCTCCGGCTCCAAACCACAATCCGCTTTGAAGGAAGAA
>SXGT01407118.1_pt1 | contig 24730 bp, 24 predicted proteins | sample 3176221 | NCBI WGS metagenome assembly SXGT01 (sample SAMN11356862, study PRJNA531348) | freshwater metagenome | isolation source: freshwater sample F1-120 | place: China: Fuxian Lake, Yuxi | collected 2017-12-25
CGTATGCTTTGTGTTGTAGTTTTTTTTAGTCATTAAACAATGATACAACAACTTGCAACGAGTTTTTACCTCATCGCGTTATAATTACGCCTTAGCAGAACGGAAAATTTACAAAATTTGTCCCGCTTTATGCTGGTAGCCGAATTCTGCCTCTTCCGGAGTCGCTTTAACAATATTGCCAAAGAACTATAGTCTAAAATACCTACAAATAATGCTAAAACCGATAGGTAGTCAGTAATCGTTGTTCTTTATATTAAGTAATTTTTAATCAGTCACCTTGTAAAAAAATTCAAAAGGAAATGTATGAATGTAGCGATACCGCTTGCTTCTAATCAACGAGATGTATGGTATGACCAAGCTGCTTACCACGATAGTCCCGTTTATAACATTGGGGGATCCTTTTGTTTTGATGGTGAAATTGACCATAAATTATTAGAAAAAGCAATTAATCAATTAATTTTAGAAAACGATGCGATGCGCTTAGTTTTCTATGAAGAAGATAACCGTGTTATGCAAAGTGCAGCCGCAACAAACCATTTTGCATTAGAATTCCTTGATTTTTCCGACGACGAAAAGCCGAGACAGGCGGCGCAAGCATGGATACAACATACATTTCAGCAGCCTTTTTATTTGCATGAAAAAGGCAGCCTGTCAAAGTTTGCTCTAGTTAAAGAAAGTCCCCGGCGATATTATTTATTAGCTAAATACCATCATATTATTTCAGATGGTTGGTCTACTAAAGTTGTTATTGATCGTTTAGCGGAACTATATAATGCGTTTTTGTCGGGTCTTCCGCCTAAACCTGCCGTAGAACAACGTTACTTTGATTATGTGGCGCAAGAACAAGAATATCTCTGCTCTGACGCTTATCAACGCGATGCGGATTATTGGCTTTCGACATTTCCGACACTTCCGCCGCCGCTCATTGAAAATCGTTATCCGATCAGTCAAAAAGATTCCTTACCTAAAGCTAATGTTCATAAATTTACCCTAAGTAGACCTTTTTATAACCGTCTCAATCAATTTGCACAAGCCAACAAAAATACCATCTATCACGTATTATTAAGTGTATTGGCGTTATATTTTTCGCGTACCACTCAACAAGACAATATTGTTATAGGCGTACCCAGCCTAAATCGTAACGGCGCACGATTTAAAGATGTGTTAGGAATGTTTGTCAGTTTATCACCGTTAGTATTAAGTGTTGATATTCATCACGATATTAATCAGTTAATGAAAAGCTGCGGCAAAACATTACGAGAAATATACCGCCATCAACGTTTTCCGCTGGGCGCTATCTGTAAACGTTTAGAAATCTTTCAACATAAGCGAAACTCGTTATTCGATTTGGTTTTCTCTTACGAAAAACAAGATTTTTCGGCACCCTATGGCTCCGCTTCGCTTCGCTGCGATCAGCTATTTAGCGGTGTGGCTCGTTATCCTTTAGCGGTCACCATTTGTGAATTCAATGATTTACATGATGTCGACGTGGTATTGGAAGGCGCTGAAAATGCTTTTACGATGCAAGATCTTCAGCTGTTGGGTCATCGCCTACAGTTTATTCTCGAACAAATGCTTGCTAATCCTCAGACACGTATCGGCGATGTTGATTTACTCCCCGCCGAGGAAAAAAAGCACTTATTTGAGCAATTTAATAATAATGTTGCCGAAACACCTTTTACATCCGGTGTGATCGAGCAATTTCAACAACAAGCAAGACTCAATCCGGATGCAATCGCTATTGAATATTCGGCAACACAATTGAGTTACCAAGCGCTTGATCTTTTAAGTAACCGTCATGTTCATCGGCTGATAGCGCTAGGCGCAACCCGCAATAAAATAGTCGCTATTTGTGTACCTCGTTGCCCTGAAATGCTGATTGGTATATTGGCTATTTTAAAGTCAACAGCTGCCTATTTACCCATCGATCCCGACACACCGGTTGATCGTATCGCTGAAATATTGCTGCAAAGTAAAGCGGTTGCCTTGCTGAGTATCGGCGAACAAAAAAAACGCTTATCCGCACTGCATCCCCACTTGCTTATGCTTGATGAGTCGCCGGACGATGATTCAACAACGGCTCCGGTGGAACAAAGCTCAAACCCGCATGACCTGGCTTATGTGATTTTCACGTCCGGTTCTACGGGGCACCCCAAAGGCGTTATGCTGGAACATGAAACACTTTCGCTACGGCTACAGTGGCTGCAAGAAACTTTTAAAATCACGCCGCAAGATCGTGTTGCGCAAACCGTGCAATTCAGCTTCGATCCGTCATTGATAGAAATCTTTCTGGCGCTTACTCAAGGCGCTTGTTTAGTGCTTGCACCGGTCGGTCATCAAGAGCCTACTGTTTTTGGGCAATTTATTGTAGAGCAAAAAATCAATGCGCTGGCATTAGTACCGTCAAGCTTGCGTAATTTGCTGCAAGGCTTAGAGCGATATGCCTCAACCGGTTTGCGTATCGTTTGCTGCGGCGGAGAAATCTTACCTCCCAAGCTAGCCGGTGAGTTTATACGCAAAACCGGCGCACGACTGTTAAATGTTTATGGTCCTACCGAAACAGCCATCCTTGCCAGCGCTTTCGAATGTAATAGCGAGACCGATGCGCTCCCTTTGCCTATAGGTCGCCCTATCAGCGATACTCGAATCTATATAGTCGATAATCAGCTTAAATTACTACCTATCGGTGTCACCGGAGAAATTGTGATCGGTGGTGATGCCGTAGCAAGAGGCTATCTCTATCAAGATGCATTAACACGGGAACGCTTTTTGCCCGATCCGTATACTTTAGCACCGAATAGTCGTTTTTATAAAACAGGCGATATAGGCTATATCGGTATAGACAGCCAATTGTACTTTGTCGGCAGAATCGACAATCAAGTCAAAATAAGCGGCTATCGCATTGAACTTGGAGAAATTGAAAACCTACTGACAGCTCATCCGAAAGTCAGAGTAGCCGCTGTCAAAGTTATCGAAAACAATCATCAAAAAAGTATCTACGCCTACGTGGAACAACAAGCAACCACTTCGGAAGCATTGTCCACCGAACTGTCGAAATTATTGCGCAACAAATTGCCGGACTATATGCAGCCTAGAGCGATTATCATCGTTGACACGGTACCGATAAAACTAAACGGTAAAATCGATTACGCTAAATTGCCGGAACCTGAACTTGTTGGCGCAACCAAAATCATGTTACCGACCACGCCGCTTGAAATGCAATTGCTAAAGTTATGGGTAGATACGTTAAAGACACACGAAATCGGTATTACCGATAATTTTTTTGAATTGGGCGGTGATTCTTTAGCGGCTGTTACGTTGATGATCAAAATCGAGCAACTTTTCGGTACACGCCATTCGCTTTCTTTGCTGATGGAAAATCCGACTATTACTCAGCTTGCCGAGGTTCTCAATCAAGAAAAAACCGCCATCATCACCCCGCTTTTAATCACCTTAAGCGAAGACAAAACCGCTTGTCCCTTTTATTTAGCCGCTTCCGGTCATGGCGACATCATACGTTTTTCCGATCTTGCCGAAAAATTAAACGGCAACTGTGCGTTACACATGCTTCAACCTCCGCCACCATCGGATAACTATTCATCCATTGAAAGCATCGCAAACGCTTACGCTGCAGCTATTTTGAGTCGAGATGAAGCACCCGGCTACATCGGGGGATTTTCTATTGGCGGCATTACTGCGCTAGAAACAGCGAGAATACTGATTGAACAAGGCAAACCGCCGAAGGGTGTATTTTTATTAGACACCGTTTATCCTCGCTGGCCAATGAAATCACCCGCTTTGTTTTGGTTGTTGCGCTTTTTATCTAAATTACTTCGGTTAAACAAAGCGGTGATTAATGGTCGCTATCTGGAAATCTTGCTCTCCGATCCCGGCATCATTACCCAGTTATTAGCGGTACAAAACCATAAGATAAAACCATTTGCTTACCCTGCCGTGCTTTTTATTTCCACAGGTCTAAAGCCTATCAAATTATGGGCTTTATCGAAGTGGTCGACTATTTTTACCGAACTAACGCGCTATCCGATTTCCGGTTCGCATGGCGAAATTTTTCAGCCACCTCATTTGCAGGTACTTGCGGATGCTATTGTTAGCCATATTGAAGAAAAAACAGATGATTGATCGAAGCTTACGCAGTTTTTTTATAAAGTTTCTCGTTGAGCAACATTTGATGATGCGCGGTAATGTCGGGCAGAAAAGTGTTACTCAATCTACAGAGCTATTTACATTTGTTAAACATTTATGTGTATTTTATATACATAAATGTTACATTTATCCCGAGCAATCAGAGTAAGTTATGAAATACAGTGAGTTTAAACGCTGGTTAGAGCAACAAGGCGTTAAGTTCAGCCCAGGAAAAGGCAGCCATTTGCACGCTGAGTTTAACGGTAAAAAAACGACTGTTCCTTTTCATGGCGCTAAAGAAATTTCTAATTCCTTAATGACCAAAATAAAAAAACAATTGGACTTAAGATAAAGGGGGAATAATGTTTTATTATCCTGTTGTAGTTGAGCAAGATGAAGAAACCAAACAATTTATAGTGGAGTTTGTTGATATACCCGGCACTTTTTCGGATGGTGATACCTTTGATGAGGCGTTGCTAAATGCGGCTGATGCACTGGAAACCGCTTTTCATTATATCATGCAAAGTCGGCAGCCCATTCCTATGGCATCTCCTTTGAATAATCGTCCTGGGGTAGCAGTGTCGGTATTAATTTCAGGGAAAGTAGCGCTGTATAATGCCATGCTTGCTAGCGGAACCCGCAAGGCGGATATGGCAAGAAAGTTGAATATAGCGCCAACATTAGTAGATAGGTTATTGTCCTTGCGACACAAAAGCCGAATTGAGCAGATTGAAGCGGCGCTAGCGCTATTGGATAAACGGTTATTAGTGGATATTAGCCCAAGTTTCACACGTTACTGAATATTGCATATTGAGATTCCATATATCAGATAACAGTTTTGCCAGGTCTTTTTGTGCTTCATCATCGATTTTAATCAACCAGGCCAGATTGCGCTCCACTTCATCCAGCGTGTGAGTCTTGCTTTTTCCGGCACGAGCATTGATCAGTCGTTGTTCGGCAAGGAACAAGTCTTCAAGGTCGTCTATATGGTCGGTAATCGCCTTTATCATGTAAAACGTTTTACTGCGCCCCGTAAGCTTTGCGAGATCCTCTAAGCGATTAAAGACTTCATCGGGTAACCGTAGTGATACTGCTGGCATAATTTCCTCCAAAAAAAAATCAGAATGAAATACAAGTATATCAATAAAGGCAGGCAAAAAATGTTCAAGTGTTTGAAGCCAAATATTTGGAATAAGAGATTCTAAGCCCAATAAAGATCGAGTGGAGATGACTAGATTGATTCTAGCATGGCAAAACGGATTTTCGAGATAGTCAATGTTACAATCAACCTTTAAAGTACACGTAACATACTACACTGCTTATTTTTAATTTAGTAAGCATTACATAACAATCAACCATTTTTCCATTTAAGAAATAACTTATAGGCAACAGAATGAATTACAGTAAAAAAAATAATGCAACCGGACTTGCAGTATTAGCCATAGGTCTTTTAGTTGCTAACTCATCGGTAATATCCGCAACGTATGACCCATTAAAAATCCAACATAATAATTCGGATAGCGTCGATCAAACAGATCCAACTAATTATGATATTAGAAATTCACCTTCTATGTTGGACTCGTTACAGCAGTCAGAAGTAAATAGCAAAAAAGCAAGTTATGGCGAAGTATTAAATCTGCTAAAAAACAATAAACTCAAAGAGGCTAGAAATAAAATTTCTGTTTTATTAAAAAAGAACTCAAAAGATTCTGAGCTTTATAACCTACAAGCCCTCTTGGAAACACTGGAAAAAAACACTTTCGCTGCACAGCAAAGTTATCAAAAAGCACTTCAGCTTAATCCCAAAAACATATTGGCTTATTTAGGATTGTCTAAATTAGACCTAGATGCCGGAGAGTTCGACAAAGCAAAGGAATCTGCTAATAAGGTATTGTTTATTAATGACAAAGCTATTGCTGCTTATTTTTTGTTAGCAGACATTGCTTATAAACAAACAAACAATACCGAAGTAGAAAATATTTTGTTAGCCGCACATGAAAAAACAAAAGGGAACATGGCTACAGAAATAGAAGTTATCAAAAACCTAAGTAAGTTTTACGCTACACAAAAGCAGCTTGAAAAAATCCAATTATTGGGCGAAAACTTGGTTAAACGTTATCCGAATAACAGCCAAGCCTTGTCTGTTCTTGCCGGCACTCAAATTGTTAATAATCAAAAACCGCAAGCTGAGCAAACTTTACGTCAGCTTATTGATCTAGAAAAGCACGATACGAGTCATCGTTTATTACTGGCTAAATTACTGACTGAACAACCGAATAAAGAAAAAGATGTGTTGGCTTTACTGGATGAAGCATCAACGCTAGATCCCAATAACCCGGAGGCACTTGTTCTAAAAACGGCTTATTTAATTAAACTGCAACGTTATCCGGAAGCATTAGAACTGGCCAACAAAGTTGATAGCCAGTTTCCAAAATTAGTGTTGGGTCAACTTTTAAAAGCGGATGTTTTCTTGGGTGAAAAGAAATTAGATAAAGCGCTTGAAATCTATCAGCAGACTTATAAATCACAACCAAACGACAAAGTGTTATTTATTATTGTCGATTTGTTGAGCACCCTGAAAAAGTCACCTGAAGCTATAACGTTTCTTGACAAAGCATTAGAAAAGAATCCTAAAAATGGCTCTATTCATTTTAAGCTGGCAACTATTTATCAACAACTAAATGACCTTCCAAAAGCCGAAAAGCATTACGAAGCAATACTGGTTGAACAGCCGGACAATGTTCTGGCTCTCAATAATTTAGCGTGGCTTTATTTGCAGCAAAATAACCCCAAAGCCATAGAATTAGCAAAAAATGCCTATACGAAATCACCGAAGTCAGCTGCAATTGTAGATACTTATGGTTACATCTTGGTTAAACAAGGAAAACCTGTAGAAGGCCTAGCATTGCTTGAAGAAGCCATCGGACTAGCCCCCGCAGCAAACGACATTCAATTCCACCTGGCAGAAGCTTATGCGGCTAATAATAATAAAAATAAGGCAGTAGAACTACTTGAAACACTTGCTAAAGTTGAACAAGATTTTCCGGAAAAAAAGGCGGCTCTTAGTTTATTGGATAAATTGAAGGGTCATTAACAGCTTGAGCGGTCTTCTGTAAAAATGCTGTTCTGTAAATGGGCAACGGCTTTTTGTTGCCCAACATTTGATGTACGGTAGTGTCGGACAAAAAACAGACTTTAAATAAGTTCGATCCGTAAAGTACGACCAACCGCATTTGCAGCTCTCCTCAAGGTATCCAACGTTACGGATTGAATAGTTGGATCAAACAATCGATCAAGCTGTCGACGACTAGTGTGCATCCGCTCAGCCATTGCAGTTTTAGTCAATCCACTTTCCTTCATCGCCATAGCAAGCTGTTCGACAATCATTTCCTTAATTGCATGGTCTTCACAGGCTCGAAGTAAATCATGTTCTGCAAGAAAATCATCAAACGTCTCATTGCTTATACTGCCTTTTTGGTATTGTTCCATCACATCACCTCTTGTTTACGTCTTAAAGCAAGATCAATATCCGCTTTGGGTGTTTTCTGTGTCTTCTTTATGAAACCATGCAGTAAGACCATATAGTCACTACCAATACAAAAAATCACCCTCGCAATTCTATTGTTATTCAAATCACTTCTCACCTCCCACAAACCGTGACCAAGTGGCGCACAATGTGGATGTCCGATAGGCCATCCAAATTCAACTTTCTGAATATCTTTCCCGACTGTGTGCCGATCAGATTCAGATAAGTCTAAAATCCAATCGCGTACTGGCTTGTGACCGGAAGAATTTACATAAAACCGTGCGGATAATTTCTTTGAGCGATCAATCATGAGTCATTGTGCCATAATTGACACATAGTTACAAGTTGCTGTTGCTATCCTATCTTTGTAGAATCGGAACATACATTTCAATCAATCAAAAAACATGTCCCAATATCGTCGTATGCGAACGGAGGGTGGAAGTTATTTTTTTACGGTCGTCACCTATCGTCGGCAACCGTTGTTAATTCACCCTGAAAGCAGGCAAATATTAAGAACGGCCATCCAGCAAGTGCGGCAAGTATATCCGTTTGAGATTGAGGCGTGGGTATTATTGCCGGAACATACCCATTGTGTTTGGACATTGCCAGCAGGCGATAGTGACTATTCAAAGCGGTGGGGCATGATTAAAGCGGCGTTTTCGAAACAGACGCGTCATTTATTCAGACGCGAGGAATGGATGAACAAATCCAAAATCAAGCATCGCGAAAGTACAATATGGCAACGGCGATTTTGGGAGCATCAGATAAGGAATCAGGAAGATTTCAATCGCCACGTAGATTATATTCATTGGAATCCCGTAAAACACGGTCACGTTGTCCGCGTCGTGGATTGGCCATTTTCAACATTTCATCGTTATGTTAGGGCAGGAATGTATCCAGAATCATGGTGCGGGGGCGATACCGCCACGTTTGAAGCCAAGTATTTGGAATAAAGTAGGGTGTGGCATCGCCCACCAAAGACAGTCAAGGAAAATTCAAGCAGTGCGTTGTTTTGTCGATCATTTATAAACAAACAGGCATAAAAAACCGCCCCTGTTTTTTCCGAAGGGCGGTTTTTAGTTCAGTGTTGCGAGCAATCGAAGGATGTTTGTGTGGGCACGAACAGCATGTGCCCACCCTACCGGGCTAAAGGCAAGCAAGAAATGTTCAAGCGTTTGAAGCCAAGTATTTGGAATAAAGTAGGGTGTGGCATCGCCCACCAAAGACAATCAAGGCAAATTCAAGCACAGGGTTATCGTTGCGTCCAAAGGATGGGGTGCGTTGTTTTGTCGATCATGTATAAACAAACAGACATAAAAAAACCGCCCCCGGTTGTTTCCGAAGGGCGGTTTGTTTAGTTCAGTGTTGCGAGCAATCGAAGACTGTTTGTGTGGGCACGAACAGCATGTGCCCACCCTACCGGGCTACCGGGCTCAACATATATACATCCCCACATTTTGGAAAATAAAAAGACGTTGTCGATTCCTGAGTGTGTCAGAAAATTTTACATCTCAAGAAAACCGCCCAAAGGTTTAACTGAAGGCGGTTTTTTTTGTTTTGCAGTTACTACGCAAAGATTGCGCGGTAGCCATACCTAGGTTGAGCAACATCTTTTTATTGCCTAACATTATGATACGTGGTGATACCAGGCAGAGAAACGTTGCCTAACTTACAGCATAACCACATGATATAGAGATAAGATTGTCAGGATATTTTACATATTATGACTTATTTCAGATAAAGTAGAAAAAAGCAATTTTTTATTAAGACGTTATTGCTAATATTAAGAGGTTAGTGTGGATTTTTTCAACAGCCTGAAAGGCAATAAATACAAGGAAAAACGGACTTAGACAACAAATTGATAAGGTTTTTTTTGCTTAGTTTTTTATTGTTAACCTAAATATTGGCATTAATTATGCTTGGAACATAGTACGTATAAAACTATTTTCAACAATCTTAAATTTAGGAAAAAGCTCATGTCAATATTAAGAAAAAACACAGCTGCTCTCAGCTTAATAGCTGCTATGGGATTAGCATCAGGCAATGTATATGCGTCGTTGAACGCTGATCTTTTGGGTACAACAAACATCAATAATTTTGATATAAACGTAGGAAATGCAAACTTCGGTAATGGCGCGTCAAATACGGGTTTAAATAATATAGACCAACTTAATTGGTCTGGTTATATTCTATCTGATTTCGGCGCTGGATCACCTGGCATATCGGGCTCAACGTTCACCGATTACGTTGTTTTAAAACTTGGTAGCGCCCAAGATGAATTTGGCTCATCGGAGAACGGTGGCTGTTTAAACTTCACATGTGAAATAACTTTAGTTGCACAATTATCAGGCGAAATGACTGGCGCAAGCGGTAGTGGACAATTTAAAATCACAGGTGTAAATAGCATGAAATTTTTCTTAGACACTGCTAACGTTAATGCAAACGTAGGTAGTGTTACAGGTATGAACGGATACACCGACGGTACGCTTGTACTTACTGGTAGTAACATATCAACACTAACAAACATTGGAGCTAATACCGGTTCACTCACCCCCTTTCTTGGCGCAGGCGGGGGTTTTAACTTTCAAAACCAGCTGTTTCCTGTAATTGGTAAAGATTTTCTGTATTCCACAGATAGAGCACAAAGTCTATTCGACGCTGTTTCTCCCGAAGGACTTTATAGCTTGATAGAAGGCCAAATCACCTTACAGGGCTTGGGTGTTGCAGGTAGCATGGGTTGTTATGGTCAGGTTAATTGCAACCTTATTACGAACAACTTTGTTAGTAAATTTGGATTAAACCCTAATAGCGGATTTGAATTAGCAAGCGTTCAAACCAGTCCTACAGAAAACATTGCGAGCAAAATCCCAGAACCCTCTTCAATTGCACTTATAGGTTTAGGCTTGATAGGGTTCGGTATTTCTATTAAACGTCGTCAATCAGATTTGGAAACCCTAGCCGCGTAAGAGAGCCAGACCCCATCAACAACGCTAAACTAAATCGTAAATCTAAAAAAAATCGCCCTCGGTTTACCGAAGGCGGTTTTTTTATATCCATCAAAAAAATTTCAACGCCCCCAAAAAAAACAATTTGCCCGACCTTGATTGCTCTTTTTATGCCATCTCAATGAGCAGCTACCTGCCCTTGCAGATATTTTGTTAATACTCCCGCCAAATAACTCGACACTTCCGGCAACCTCATATTTGCTTGTTGCTCAAGTAACTGAATGGTTTCCTGATTACTAAATCCTTGCTCATCCGCCAAATAATCCAGAAAAAACGGAAAAGCCTTAATTGCTCGCTGCATTTTCTCGCTAAGAAATGGTGCAATCCAATTGATTGCAAAATTGAATACTACAGTTGGTAGTTGTATTAACATCGGTATCTTAATATCTTGCGCCCTCATCATTTGACGTACCTGGATTTGTAACGCTTTTAAGGTAATGGCTTGCTTTGGTCCTGAACATTCATGCAAAATTTTACCAATCGTCATCTGTTGTCCGGAACTCCAGCAAATTACTCCGGCAACATAATCAACAGGCACAGTATCTAATATCGTGTTACCTAAAAAAGGCAATAAGCCCAATGACCTACGCCCCGCCAAAAATTCGCAGATATGATAAAAAATTTGAAAATGGATGATTTTTCCAGTTTTAGAATCCCCCACCACCATACTGGGACGATGTACGGTGACGGGTAAACTATGTTGCTCGATCTGTTCACGTAGATAGTCCTCAGCTTCGGCTTTGGATTGTTCGTAGGTATTATGAAAGGTTCTGGGTAGGGTTATCCATGTTTCGGGAACATTACCAGGCATACGACCGGCAACACCGACGGTACTAACAAACTCCACTTTTTGCAAGTTGCCCGCTGCCTGACAAGCTAACGCGAGCTCGATAATATTTTTTGCTGAACCTAAAGCGTGTTGCCGGGCTACTTCCAACGGCAAATTCATACGCACTACACCAGCACAATGAATGATATGAGTACATTGCTGGGCAATCTCGGCATATTGCTCGGACTGCATCGCAAACTTTGCCGCATCGGTATCACCCTGTATAGGAGTAATTCGCCTTTTAGCATCTTCGGCTTGCTCTTTGTCAACTTCCCAAAAATCAAGCAACGTTTGTAAACGCTGTTGTAGATGGTCATTGGATTCCGCTCTTAGTAAAATCCAGATTTTGGCGTGACGATCTTCCAGTAATAATGGAATTAACGCGCTACCAACAGCGCCGGTAGCACCGGTAACGAAATAGTGGTTGGACATAGGAGTACCTTGTAAAAGCTTTTGAAAAATAGAGTAGGAATAAGCTGAAACAAGTTGAACAACTGTAGGTGCGAAATTATTCGCACAGTGCGGATAAATCCGCACCTACAGAATGCATTTCGTACTCATTCCTTAGCAACAACTTTAATATTGCGTTAAAACAGCTTCATTAACACCGTCTTTTCATTTATTACAACTGGCTTCTGATGAATATCAGATTGAGGGTTATCAAGCGCTGTATACAGTTGTTCAATGTATGTGCCGTAACGTTGAAGAATGTTGTTACGGCGCAATTTTAAGTTGGAGGTAAGTTCTTGTTGCTCTACAGAAAAACTACCAAAGTATAGAACAATACCAACCGGACGTTTATAGTCTGGGAGTTCTACCACGCATTGTCTCAATGAAGCTTGTAGTTGTTGAATATAAGCAATGATAGCTGCAGCTTCGCTAGGACATGGTTGGATTACGGTTAGCAATGCGACTAAATATTTTTTACTGGCACCAAAAATTACTGCATGCTCAACTTCTGATAATTGTTGCAAATGGGCTTCTATGCCTGCTGGTGCAATTTTACGACCCGTTGAGGTTTTAAATACCTCTGATTTTCGGCCTGTAAGACGAATAAAACCATGCGCGTCAATTTCTGCATAATCACCACTAGCTATGTAGCCTTGTTCATCTAAAGCACTTGCTTGTCCGAGGTACCCGCTAAAAGCGCCTAGGCCTTTAACCAATAATTCGCCATCATCAGCTAATTTGACTTGGTTGCCTGGCATAGCTTTACCGACTGTACCGAATTGATAGGCACTGGGGCTATTGGCAGCGATAGGCACAACGTTTTCGCTCATACCATAAGCCTCCAAGATCAATAAACCCAAGGCATTAAAGCGTCTTAGCAACCATAATGGCATAGGCGCAGAACCACTGATCATATAACGAATATGGTTACCAAAAAGTACTCGGAATGATTTGAATAAATGACGATTGATATATTTAAAAAGTTTCCCTAATAGGGTAGTACTTTCACCAACGGTTAGACAAAATTGCAGTATTTGTGCAATAGCTTTGGGTTGTTGGTCGAGCTTAGTTTGCAACCCCTGATAAATTTTTTCGTAAAATCTGGGTACAGCAATAAAAATATGCGGGTTAATTTGTGGCAAATATTCAAGGATTTTTTGTGGTTGTGTTACGAAATAGACCTGAGCACCACCCCCAACCGCGCAAAGGTTAACAATACGTTGAAATAAGTTAGATAAGGGTAACCAACATACTAAATGGCAGGGTTGCTGATAAAATTCCGGGTAGGTTTGTAAGATGGCATCGACAGCAGCTAGAATTTGCTCGTGACGGTAAGCGATACCTTTGGGTGTTCCGGTTGTACCTGATGTAAAAATAATAGTTGCTGTATCATCTGGACTAACAGAGTCAAGAAACTGCTCGTTGATTTGTTTCGCTGATACCGGCACAGCTAAATTAAGCACTGAAAGATTGGTGTTCAGCGTGTTATTAGTGCTGGTGTCCCAGGTTAAAATATTAAAACTGGATGCAATGTCTGGAGTAAACTTATTAAGTCGTTCAAGCCGATCGATAACTAATGTTTGAATGGCAGCTATTTTGATGATGCTTTTGAATTGATCCTCTGTTTCGTTGGGATCTATGCCGACAACAATGCCACCCAACATTAATACGGCATGATGAACAAGTTCCCACTCTCGTCCTGTTGCCGCCATAATCGCGACCACTTGGCCTTTGCTAATACCTAGCGCTTTGATCTGTCCTGCTAAATAACAAACTTCGTGATAAAAGGCTTGCCAAGTCACAGGCACCCATTGTTCTTGCTTATTTAAAAGCCAATGTGCAGTATGCTGTGGCGATTGCTCGGCTCTCTTTTTTAAGAGTGCCGGTAGTGTTTTTTCCTGAATCATTAGAATAACCTTACAATTCAATTATGGTAGCGGTGGATCATAAACACCTTTTTCTTGATTAATAATCAACTCGTTTTCAGACATTTCTAACCATTCAAGACTATTTTTAACCTCTTTACCTAAAAATGCTTTGTTTCTTATCATAAAGTTAAGAATAGGCCATAAAATTTTCCATTGTTGTTTGCTGGCTTTACCTTCACGTATCAAAGTTGCAAATTCAGGAAGATAAGGATTGTAGCCAAAATGTTTTAAATCTGAGTACATCATTAACCAATTAATAGGATAGTTACTGAAAATAGGACTGGCATGTTTACCAGATTTAACTAATCCCAATTCTACGACTTTTTGCATAATTTCTGCTTGGTTATAATCCCAAGCATGGTAGGGTGCCAAATAGCGAGGAAACCGAGTATCTTTTGGGTAATTATTCGGATTAAAAAAACGCGACAATTCCTGTGCATCAAAATATCCACTGTTCTTTAGTGCGGGCGGAGTCCAATCTATTTCATGAATAAGCTTCGGAGAAAACTCATAAAGCATACGCTCAGGTTCGGGTTGACCAGGTGAGTATCCGGCGAGGATTAGAGGAATATTTTTTTCTGTAGCTAATTTTATTGCATCTCCCTCAAACAGGGGGGCATAAACATAAGAAACGGTATAAACTGCGCCGCGTTGCTCTTGATTTTTAAGTAAATAGCGAAATAACTTTTGATAGAATTTTTTGGAAGGTCGATAGATTTCGTGATCTATTTCCAGTTTATCAAGTGTTCTTATTATGTTGTCCCAAGCAATAGGTGGAATGTTGATGTCAGTGGTGAATGCTAAAACTTTTAAACCATATTCAACTTTTAGTTTATACAGCAAATAGATACTATCTTTCCCTCCACTGACGGGGACTAAGCAATCATATTCGGCCTGATTTCTACAAGTATTGAGTGCTTTTTCAAGGTCTGCTTCTCTTTCTTTTCTATTTTCTTCTTCTACGACCATTTCGTTAGGGTTGAAATTTTCGCAAAGATTGCAAATGCCTTCACTGTTAAAACTTATACCAGGTACTGCTTCAGTAATTAAACATTGGTTACATTTAGCCATAAAGAGTTCCTTAATTTTTGCTGAGTTTTAGTAGAAAAACAGTTATAGGATAGATTATAACTTTCGTATATCGGTATGTCACGGTAAGTACATGCTGATAGTTTTCGCAATAATCCGAACTGCTATTACAGTTGATGTTAAATATGATGGGTCAATTTAAGTATTAGACCTGTCAAAAAAATGGTTTGTAGCAAAGCCACACCAATAACCCAGTGCACAGGCTGGACTTCAGCTATTTTGGTGGCGTTTGTCATTTTTAAATCCACGGCAGGGATTTCTTTAATCAGATAGGATTCGACTTTTTTAATCTCCTTTTGTAACCGCAGTTCGGTTTCCCGCAGTTGCGGTTGAGTGGCGACTTCTTTTAACAGTGGGAAACGGTCTTCTAACTGACCGATAGCTTCTGCAATAATCCGAGCGCGAACTCTGTCATCGACGGCATCGATTAATCGTTCATATAAATTTAAATCACTCGCACTCATAGTAAGTCCGTGATTAGCTCAATCAGGAAAGTAAGCTGCATCACCCAGCTGTTCTAAAGTCCAAGGACAGGTCATCGGAAAAATGTCAGGGCGAAGCCCGGTTTCATGCGTTGCCTTTAACACCGCGTATTCATAGGCATCTGTCAATATTTCACAAATTTCCGATTTTAAACCGGGATTCTGCTTAAGCACTTTCTGAAATTTCAATCGCTGTTCAGCAATAGTAAATTTCCAGCTATTACCTCGCCTGGACGGCTGATAATGCCATTTAAGCAAATGCAACAAAAGCACGGATAATCGGCTTTCAAGCGCCCTTTTTTCGCTTCTACCCATGGTTTCTATTTCTTCTATAAGATTATCAATATCCAAATCAGCTAGCCGCCCCGATTTTAACAAAGCAACCTGTTCTTGCGTCCAGCCGTAAAAGTCTTGTTTGTAATTAATCATATTAATGATCGATTATTTAGTTTATGTTGAACTAAAGTTACCCAGGGAAAACTCAAGGCACCGTGATACTCACAAAACACCCACGGCACGCCGTAAATGTAAAGTAGCTAATTCGGCATCATATTTAGCATTGTTGAAATTACCATGCGTAGTCGTGCGCAAGTCTTCAGCTTTCAGGACATCGGTATTGGTTGATAAACCCTGCTGATAGCGATCTGTGGTCACTTTTAAGTTTTCATCCGCTTGCGTTATCGCTTGCTGAGTCACGGCAATACGTTTTTGCGTTTCCTGAAAATCTAACCATGCTTGGCGCACCTGCAAGCCGATCATACTGGATAAGTCGTCACGCTGTTCTTTTAAAGATAACGATTGCCGAGTAATGGCATCGCTCCGATGGCCGGAACTACCGTCAAATATTTTCCATTCCACGCCGACATTAGCCATCCACATTCCTTCAAAGGCTTGATAGCGGTTTTCCTGGTATTGAAAACCGCCGTTAGCAACCACTTGCGGCAATAAATTGGCCTTCACACTTTGCGCTTGCTGTTCCAACGACTCCGATTGTTGTGCTAACGCGGCGAGTTCCGGACGCTGTTTTAATGCATTGCCGGTCAAATCGCTTAATGTGCCTTGAGGGATGCCGGGAAATTTATGCGTTAAATTAACAGTATCCGCAAGTTTTCGATCTAACAATTGATTGTAATGTGCACGAGCAATATCCAGCTGATTATTCGCCTGCACAACTTGTTGTTGAGCATTAACAAGTTCTACATTAGCCGCCAACACATCATTGCGAGCCACCACACCTTGATGAAACAGATTGTTTACATCTTTCATATGCTGTTCCAGCATGTTGGCATGACTTTGTGCGACTTGCAACGCACTCTCCATACGCAATACTGCAATATAGGCTTCCCCAACTTGCATTTTGATATTAAGTACCGAGGTGATTTCATTCGATTGCGCCGCTTGCAACGAAGCTTCAGCGGCATCGATACTATGACTGATGCGCCCACTGGTAAAAATGGGGATTGAAGCGATGGCTTGGGCTTTTACGCTGCCTGCCTGAGACATATTGAATTGAGCCGTTTGACCGGCTATTTGCGTTTTCGCTGCCGGCGTTTCACTATATTGTGTGTAGCCGCTGCTGACATTAAGACTGGGCAAGCGCTGTCCTTTGGCTGAACTCAACTGCTGTTCGGATGCGCTGGTATCGGCTTTTGCCGATTTTATTTGATGGTTGTTATCGATGGCCGTGTTCCAAGCTTCCTCCAACGTTTCCGCCAAGGCTTGCGTGGTAAATGTCATTAAAACACTCATCAAGCCGGTAATAAGATAATTTTTATTCATTTGCATGGAGCAGTACCCGCATATTAATGATGCATTTGTGTTACAGATGGAATGTTTCGCCGGACGGGTTATATAACCCATCCGAAACGTTTTGCAGATACTACGGTGAAACATTGCGACGGGGTAACAAACCCCGTCGCGCGTCCTTAATCACATAGTTATCTTAAAAATATATTTGAATGGTCAGTTCTTAATAATACCGTCCTCAAGCTCTACTATCCGGTCAGCAATATCGAGAATCCGGTAATCGTGGGTCACTAACAATATCGTGGTACCTGATTCTCTAGCGAGGTTTTTAAGGATGACCACGGCATCATGGCCGCTTTGTTTATCCAATGATGCAGTCGGTTCATCGGCCAAAACGATTCTCGGATTGCCGACCAAAGCACGAGCAATAGAGACACGTTGACGCTGTCCTCCCGACAGTTGATCCGGTTTATGGTGTAAGCGACCGGACAAGCCGACTGCCGACAACATGTCGGCAGAACGTTTCAGTCGTTCTTTTTCATTCAGGCCGCCTCGCATTTCAAGCGCCATGCTGACATTTTGTACCGCAGTCAATGACTTAAGTAGATTGTGTTGTTGAAAGATATAACCTATTTGCTGACGTGTTTGCACTTTGATGTGCTCTTTGCTTTTTACCAATTGCTTATTCAATACGGTAATACTGCCCTCTTCCGCTTGGCGTAACCCACCAATGATGGTCAGCAAGGTGGTTTTTCCGGAACCTGAAGGCCCAGTCATGATAACAATTTCACCCGAATCGATAGAAAGGTTAACTTGTTTTAGCACCTGTCTTTGTAACTCGCCGCTACCATAAGTAAAACTTAAATTTTGCACATTAATCATGGCTATTCTCAGAACATATCCGCAGGATTTGCCGCTCTAAGTTTACGCATAGCAAGCATACCGGCGACTACGCACATGGTTAAAATAAATAAAAAAATGGTAAATATTTTGCCGATTGTTAACGGCATCGGCATATGAATTTGTTCTTCCGTTAAATGATAAAGCCCTAATGACATTAAAAAACCCGGTATGAAGCCTAAAATAGCCAATAAAAAAGCAGAAGCAAAAACAACTCTAACAAAATAGCCGTTTTTGTAGCCCATCGCTTTTAAGGTGGCAAATTCATTTAAGTGATTGGATATATCGGTAAACAAAATTTGGTAAACAATAACCAACCCGACCACTAATCCCATAATCGTCCCAAAACCAAAAACAAAACCAATAGGTGTTTTTATTTGCCAATAAAGCTTCTCAGATTCAATTAATTGTTTGGATGTAAACACTTTAATATCTTTGTTAAGCATAGAAATAAGTTCCGACATTACTTTATCTGCATTAGCGCCGGGTATTAACTTTATAATTCCCATATCGATCATCTCAGGCACTCGATTCGGAATAATTCGTGAAAAATTCAAATCACTGGTGACCACGTTAGCGTCCGCCGAAAAAGATATACCTAATCGAAAAAGTCCTACCATTTTTACTTTATGATCATCAATTTCGTTAATAACCTTACCCTCAGAAAAAAATTTACGTATTGGGCCGAATTCTGGTCGGCAAGACTCATCAAAAAGTATTGTGTCCTGTTGGCGAAGAACTTCATGCTGGTCTCTGATTTCTTTAATTTTGAAAAGATACGCATCAGGATCATATCCGTAGACCATTAACTTTCTTTTAGTTCCAGTCTCCGTATCTTTAAATTGCGCTTCGCTTATATACATAGGATAAGCTGAAGCTACTTCAGGGTGACCAAGTGCGCGTATCAATTGGCTACGTTCAAATAGCACCGAGCGCCACATAGCTTCGGTTTGTTTATGCATAAGGAATAAATCACCATCCATTTTAGCGGGAGCATAAGTTGCACCGGCATACAGCGCATCTTTAAACCCTAGCTGCATAAAAACCAACACCGTCGCAAATAAAACACCGCAAATCGCTGCAATAAGCTTGGTACGATCATAAAGTAATTGCCGCCACGCTAAGCGAGCAGGAAAAAAAAAGGCCGTAATCAAGTTCATGGCAATATCCGTACCTGAACTTGCCGATAAATCTGGTGTTGTAAATCGGTAACGGCCTTATCTTCCAAGGTTAAACGCACTTCGATAATTCTATTGTCTTTGTCGGCTAACGGATCGGTATCGTTTAAATCGTTTTTTCTAACCAGATAACCCAGTTCCCGTACTTGTGCTTTATAGGTATTCGGATAACCGATTAATTGAATTTGGGCGGTTTGGTCCACATGGACTTTGGGTAAATCAGCCTCGTAGACTTCCGCCACAATATCAAGCTGAGTCAAATCAGCCATTTCCAATAAACCTTTGTCGGTAATTCTTTCACCGGGCCAAGCCTGTATTTTGATAACGGTACCGGCAAGCGGTGCTTTGATGATCGTTTTAGCTAGATTTTCTTCCGCCACTTGTTGGTCTGCCTTAGCGCTTGCTATTTCCGCTTGCAGTTGATTGATGATGGCTTGAGATTGTTGAAACGCTAGGCGTTTTTGATCGGCTATTGAAACACTGGCGGTTGCCGACTTGCTAAGCGATTGATAACGAAAATACTCTTTCTCGTTATAGGCATAAGTTACTTTTTCAACGGCTAATTTTGCTTCAAGTACCTTCACATTCGCTTTGGCGGCTTCAAGAGCCGCTTGGCTTCTGTCGTGATCGGCCAATATAGCCAGCACATCGCCGTTATTGACCGAGTCTCCTTCTTGAAACAGCAGTTTTTGTAAATTAACACCTTCAACCCCTGCATTATGAGAAACGCGGATAACTCGGCTTCTGGGTTCTATTCGACCTAAAGCACCTATTCCCATCACTTGCTCGCCGGATGTTGTTGAACTATCCGACTTTGTTGCGTTACTTTGATCCGCCAAAGCAATAGTTGCAGCAAAACTTAAAAAAACGATTAACTGAAGGGCACTACGGTTACGAGAATGCATTAAATTAAACCTACCGGCAAAATTACTTGTTTATGTCAATGGGTGAACTCGATAGAAAACAATTTCACAATTAACAAGTGTAGATTAATGCATGAAAAATTTCACAATTTCTGCAATCTGTTGTTGAGAATCTCGGATAACTTGCAAAGACATCTCCGGTGTTAATTGTTGGTTAGTCAATTTTTGAAAGGCAGGTAGTGTAGTGATTAAAGGAAGTTTAATCTCGCTGGAATGACTTAAAAGATAATGATATTTTGCCAATAGCACAATATCGATGTCGCCGAGCTCATCAGTATTATTTTCAAACCAATTATCGGACTGACGCGGTATTTTTTTTAATTTATCCGGAAATTCCCATTTTTCTAAAATGATGTCACCAACCTGACCTTGCATTTCGTTAATACAGCGTTCTACATCGGCAAGTTGGTAAGCCGTTTCCGATAAATGATCGGCAAACACTAAGATCGGCAATGCACCGATGTTATGTATTAACCCGGCAAGCAATGCTTCATTAGGATCTATGTTTTCGGTACGTTGCGCCAAAATATAACCGATACTGGACACTTTTATACTTTGCAGCCAAGTTTTTTGTAGCAATTTTTTTATCGGTTTTTTTTCACATTTTATTAGGTTTTGTATACTGAAAGCCGTTACCAAACTACTTGTGGTTTGAAGTCCAAGCCGATTGATCGCATTAAAACTACTGGTGATAGGTTGAGGTAAACGATACAGAGGACTATTAACAACCTGAATCAACTTTGCCGCAATCACCGGATCCAAATTCACAATCTTGGTAATTTCCGCTATATCGCAGTCGTGCTGAACCGCTTTATTAAGTTTTAAAGCAACATCCGGAAGACTTGGCGTTTTTAAATGCCCTTGGATGATTTGTTGATAAAAACGGTTGGCAAACGGATTATTTTTTAGCCGGTCGGGAATACTAATTTTTCTTTCTAATGCATTGAATATAGGCACCTGCATCAAAATAGACTTCGGAATATAAATCACCGTGGCTTCGGTCATTGCCATAGCGGTCATATTGTGCAATTTACCGGAAGATAAAGGGAATAGTGCTTTAAATGAACTACTGACGATTTCTTGTGCTATTCCATTATCGGCTTCCACACGTACCGTACCGCTAATAACATAGATAAACGAATCGGACTCCGTGCCCTTGTTAAAAATGATCGAATTAGGTTTATAGTTGGCAGCGGTAATGTATAGCTGCTGCATTTCATTTTCGCTTAGTAAATCGGCAATAGGATTGAGTGTTTTCAAGAATTCAACCGATATGTCAACGCACTCTCTTAATACCGGCTCATTTTGAAGCACCGGTTCCTGCTCCGGTTTAAACTTTTTGTTACTTTCTTTTGGCTGAACGGGCTTTTTTTTAAACAATCGTAAAGATAAATTCCAACGAATTGACATAACGCCTTACCTTAATTCTGCATAACCATTTTTTTGGTTAAATATTTAGATGGGTAGTAAATAAATCAAATTTACCCTGCCCCGTTTCTCGTTATTCAGCTATATTGGTCGGTATTGTTGCACAAACCTGAGCTTTAATGTATTGGCTTGATAAGCATCAACCCCACTTAATTTTATTTTTAGGAGATGTATTATGTTAAAGAAATCGACAATTTTTACTTCGATTTTGCTAATTTCCGCCTTAAGCGGCTGCTACAGATCACAGTACTACCAAACACCTACAGATGCCGATCTGATAGAAGTAAGTCATGATGCTGCCGACACGCTTCAAAGCAATCTTCTAAAGACCATTCCCAAACATTCTTTAATCATTGTCAGCACGTTGCTCAATGTGAATGATTTGAAAAAAACCTCATCATTTGGGCGCATTATTTCAGATCAAATTGCCTCGGCTTTTCATGATTTAGGTTATCGGATTATCGGCATGGAAATGCCTATTGATCTGTTCGTTATGCAAGAAGACGGCGGACTGCATCTTTCCGACGAAACCAAGAAGATGCTTAAGAAATATGGGGCGGCCGCCATCGTAGGCGGTGTATATGCACAAGGAAGTCAAACAGCCTATGTTTCGTTACGGGTTATTGATACCAATAGTAAAAATATAATATCTTCAACCGATTTATCTGTGCCTATGGGCCCGGATGCAAAAGTTTTATTGGAATCTAAAGAAGTGGGATCGGCCGGTTCGCCTGCTGAACCAGTCAAACCTAGCGCGGTAGTCGAACCTGAAAAAGAAAAAGCCGAATAGACCGGCTTTTTCAGCTTTAAGATGAGAAGAAGCGGCATAATGCCGCTCCTTGATCTGGTTAATGAATGAAGTTGAACAACTGTAGGTGCGAATTCATTCGCATAGTGCGGATAAATCCGCACCTACAAGATACCGCCTGCATAAGTTATTTTATACTCATTCCTAAGCGGCTAAACTGCTTGAGTTTTGATGGTTTCTAATCATCATTCGCCACCCCATTAAACCCAGCGCTAGTAAAACTAAACTGGTTGGCTCAGGCACTTGTGTGGAAGGAGGAGGTGTCGGTGTTACGGTTGTTGCGCCCAGTCCTGCGATTTTAAAATAATCGTTACCGTAGTCTAAATTTGCATTGGCTGCAACAGTGTTATTTCCGTGAGCGGCGCTGGTATAGGCGCTAATCAGCCAATAACTGGAGGTTTTTTGGTTAGTGTTGATGGCATTGGTACCCACACCATTGACAGTTTTACTGTTTAAATTTGCATAATCTCCAACCCATTCCCAGCCTTCGGATAATAACGTTGCAAATGTTTTGATGTTATTAGTGCTAGTCGTAGCATTATTATTAGCAATAGTAGGAGGCGCTCCGGCGCCGGTATAACGTAATATCGAAATATCTGCATCATTTATCCGAGCGTTAGGATCTTCATCAGCATAAGTACAACTACTACCTATTGCGCAATTATTTGTCCAACCTATTGTGATCGATGTCAAGCTAACCGCTTCGTCGAATGAAAACAATGCGGCATCAACATCGCCGCTATCAGCTGTTTCATCACCTTCTTGTGTTGTTGTAGATTCATTAGTTGAGGTAGTCGTAAGATTATCATCAACATATCCACCATCATTATCCATAGCGTGATGAGGAACACTAGATGTGTAACGATCTTCTCTGCTTGATACGCCCAAGCCATCCCACATTTTGACCGTTGCCGTTTCAAAAGCATTTTTGGCAGCAGGAGTAGCAGTAGTAACTGCGTCATTAGTCGTCGAAAAACCGGCTACCGATACATTATTATCATAAGTATTCCCTTTTGCCGTTTTAAATTTATAGAGGTTGCCATCAAAATCCGATGTACAACCATCGTTTGTAGACGCATTACCGTCATCTAAACATCTGGTTCCACTACCATAAGAGTTACCCCATTAGAAGTATTGGTTATCCCTCCATTATAACTAAACCCCCAAGAATAAGTCTTTTCAACAGTTGCCTGCGCCGACAAAGGCACCGCCAACACGACTGCAATAAAAATAGGTTTCGTAATTTGTAGCATGAAATTTTCCCCTGATCATCTCCGGATGTACATTAGGATGTACGACACATTTTAAAAAATGTAAGCATTTACCATGCCCAATAATCTATCATAATGTTTTATAATAAATTTAACCGGATATAAAAAACATTCACTCTTAAATATAGTCATTGTGTAAAAAAAGTCGACACTATCTAGTTAATTTCCCATGTTACCGGCCTATTTCGTGATTCATGGAAAACACGGAGTATTTGGATTACATTATTCACGATTCTGTAAGGCAAAGTGTATGTAAGCCCTGGTATATGCCACTCAAAGACTTCATCGTCATCGGTTGCCTGTCCAATATGTGGTTGCTCAGCTAGCAAAAGCAAAGATTTTTTTATTTTCTCGGCAACTATTTTTGCCCCTTGCGGACTATCTCTAGAAATAAATTGCCTGATTTCCCTTAAGTCTTCTCTTGCTAACGGAGTTAAAACAACTTTCATGTTGATGAGTTAGGAAATATATCCGGCTGAGGTGCTGATAACTCGTTTTCACTACCCCATGAATCAAGCCAATCAACAATAGCCTCCTGAGAAACAAAGATTCCTTTGTCTGCTTCTTTTTTTGCCTCTTGGCTCGCTTTAAGTTTCCATTCGTTCTTTTCTATATATTCAGCAATGGCTTTAGTTGCAATTTGTGATTGTGAACGGTGTGAAATTTTGCTGATGGTCTCTAAGCTTTTTTTAAGCTCGTCCGAAATCCTCATTGAAAATTGTGTAGTAGACATAGCGTTCATACCGAAAATAGTTAAGATGTAAAACAATTCACTCACATTGTAAGTTATTTTCGTAAAATCGAAAGCATCTGTAAAACGTTTCGGACGGGTTAATATAACCCGTCCGGCGACAGTTAATTTCTTAATTTATTCAATAACACTCGCGCATCATCAACACCATTAAAGGTTTGCTGTTCTTGTAACGCCTGCTCCAACTCCAGTTTAGCCTCATCTAACCGATTAAGCCGATAAAGCGCTACGGCAAGATGATAACGAATTTCCGGATCTTGTGCAGATCGGGCA
>SXGT01702877.1_pt1 | contig 24725 bp, 23 predicted proteins | sample 3176221 | NCBI WGS metagenome assembly SXGT01 (sample SAMN11356862, study PRJNA531348) | freshwater metagenome | isolation source: freshwater sample F1-120 | place: China: Fuxian Lake, Yuxi | collected 2017-12-25
CAATCGCGCTCGAAGAGGTGCACAGTCTCACCCGTCGAGTCGGCGAGAATCTGCACCTCGATGTGACGAGGCCGCACGACGGCCTGCTCGACAAACATTGTCGGGTCGCCGAACGCGCTGTCGGCCTCTCGCATGGCGGCTTCGAGTGCCTCCCGCAGTTCTTCGCGACGTTCGACGCGGCGCATGCCGCGCCCCCCTCCGCCGGCGACCGCCTTGGCGAAGACCGGGAAGCCGATCTCGTCGGCGGCAGCGAGGAGCACGTCGATGTCGGTCGTGGCCGGGCTCGACGCGAGCACGGGCACACCCGCGGCGATCGCGCTCTCCTTCGCCGTGACCTTGTTACCCGCCATTTCGAGCACTTCGCGCGGCGGGCCGATGAACGCGATACCGGCATCGGCGGCAGCCTGCGCAAGATCGGGGTTCTCGCTGAGGAACCCGTAGCCGGGGTAGATCGCATCAGCACCGGCGAGCTTCGCCACGCGAATGATCTCGGCGACATCGAGGTAGGCCCGGACAGGGTGGCCGGGCTCTCCGATCTGGTACGACTCGTCGGCCTTCAGCCGGTGCAACGAGTTGCGATCTTCATAGGGAAAGACCGCGACGGTCTTGGCTCCGAGCTCGTAAGCGGCTCGAAACGCGCGAATCGCGATCTCTCCACGGTTGGCGACAAGAATCTTCCGAAACATCGTGTCCTCTCGGAATCGGCCCGGGCAGGGGTCGACAGGGCACCGGTGGTGGCGGGCCGACGTCGGTGCGCGTGCGCGCATCTCCAGACTAGTGAAGGTAAGGTCGGTACTCGTGCACGTGCTCAGCATCAGCTCTCTCAAGGGGGGCGTCGGCAAGACGACCGTGACGCTGGGACTCGCGTCGGCGGCATTCTCGCGCGGCTTGCGTACGCTCGTCGTCGATCTCGACCCCCAATCCGACGCCTCGACGGGCATGGATATTCAGGTCGCCGGACACCTCACCGTGGCCGACGTGCTCGCTGCGCCGAAGGAACGCACGGTGCGTCAATCCATCGCACCGAGTGGGTGGACGAGGGGTCGGCCCGGCACTGTCGACGTCATGATCGGCAGCCCGAGCGCCATCAACTTCGACGGCCCTCACCCCAGCATTCGCGAGATCTGGAAGCTTGAAGAGGCACTCGCCCATGTCGAGGCCGACTACGACCTCGTACTCGTCGACTGTGCTCCGTCTCTCAACGCGCTCACTCGCACGGCGTGGGCCGCCAGCGACCGCGTCGTGGTCGTGACCGAGCCCGGGCTGTTCTCTGTTGCTGCGGCCGATCGAGCGCTGCGCGCGATCGAGGAGATTCGGCGGGGGCTGTCCCCTCGCCTGCAACCTCTGGGCATCATCGTCAATCGCGCGCGCGTGCAGTCGCTCGAGCACCAGTTCCGCATCAAGGAACTGCGCGACATGTTCGGGCCGCTCGTGCTTGCACCCCAGCTGCCCGAACGCACCTCACTGCAGCAGGCCCAAGGCGCTGCGAAGCCCTTGCACGTCTGGCCCGGCGACTCAGCGCAAGAAATGGCTCGCAACTTCGATCAGTTGCTCGACCGCATCATGCGCACCGCGAAGATGGGCGAGTACGCCACGAGCTAGGCGCTATGACGCCCGCGACGCTCGCCGAGCAGCAAGCTCGTCACTCGGGTCGGCGGCCGGCGTCGAGTCGAGCTCGACGAGCGAGCTCTCGACCTCGCGCAGAACTTTGCCGACAGCAATGCCGAAAACGCCTTGGCCGCGGCTCACGAGGTCGATCACTTCGTCGTCGCTCGTGCAGAGGTAGACGCTCGCACCATCGCTCATGAGGGTCGTCTGCGCGAGATCGTCGACGCCCGCTTCGCGCAACTGATTGACGGCAGTGCGAATCTGCTGGAGCGAGATGCCCGTGTCGAGCAGCCGCTTCACGAGCTTGAGCACGAGGATGTCGCGGAAGCCGTACAGTCGCTGCGTGCCTGATCCGGCGGCGCCGCGCACGGTCGGCTCGACGAGCTCGGTGCGGGCCCAGTAGTCGAGCTGCCGGTACGAGATACCCGCTGCCCGAGCGGCGACGGCACCGCGGTAGCCGGCCTGATCGTCGAGCTCGGGAAGACCGTCGGTGAAGAGCAGGCCGAGATCGTAGCGATCGTTACCCCGAGAGTCGGACATGCCCCTACCTAACCTTCATGCTTAACGTGACGGTTTGCGCCACGCCGTTCAGACTAGCGACCCGCGCACCGCCGACCAGCGACATCCGCACGGGCACGTCGGCGTGTCGTGGGTGCACCTACGACTGTAGCCTGCCGAGGGCCGAGCGAATGAGGTTCGACCGCACGATTTCGAGCTGACCCGCGATCTCTCGAGCGAGTTCTGCCGCTTTCGCACGGCTCGACGGATCATTGCGTCGGGAGACGGGAACGAGCGCGCTCTCGATGAGACCGAGCTCACGCTCGGCCGCCGCACGAAAACCTCGCAAGTGCCGCGGTTCGATGCCCGAGCGCTGCAGCTCGACGAGGGCGCGCAGCACGTGGAGGGCATCCTCTCCGAAGGTCTCCCCCGCTGCGATGAGCGACGCCGAGACGGCATCAGCGAGCAGTGCGGGCGTGGCGCCGGCGTCGCGGACGAGCTCCGCGCGCGTGAATCGACGCTCGGTGGTGAGAATCGAGGCCGGCACAGCGCCCCCCGCGGGAAGGCTCGGTGTTCGGCCCGCCTCGATGTCGTCGAGGTAGCTCTTGATCACCTTCAACGGCAAATAGTGCTCGCGCTGCATCGTCAGCACGAACCGCAGTCGATCAACGTCGGCGGCCGAGAACTTGCGATAGCCCGACTCGGTGCGCGCGGGCGTGACGAGCTGTCGTTCTTCCAAGAAGCGCAGTTTCGACGGCGAGAGGTCGGGAAACTCAGGGCTCAGCTTCGCGAGAACCTGGCCGATACTCAGCAGCCCAGCGCTCGCGGCGGAGCGCGGCGATGTCGCCGCGGACCGCGCCGCCATCAGGCGCTCGGCGCGAGGTCGTGCCGCGATGCGTAGAACGTCAAATGGAACTTGCCCACTTGCACCTCGCTGCCGTCGGAGAGCGTGACGGTCTCGGCGATGCGATCACCCGCCATGAAGGTGCCGTTGAGTGAGCCCAGGTCGCGCACCGAAAAGCTGCGGCCGCTGCGGAGGAACGCGGCGTGCTTGCGTGACACCGTCACGTCGTCGAGGAAGATGTCGGCTTCGGGATGCCGACCGGCGACCGTCACGTCGGCGTCGAGCAGAAAACGCGCCCCCGTGTTGGGGCCGCGACGCACGATGAGCAACGCCGAACCTGACGGGAGCGCCGTGATGACCTCGTGCTCTTCGGGGCTGACGCCGGCTTCGAGCGCAGCGAGTTGAGCCGCGAACTCAGGGCCGTAGTGGGCCGTGGTCTCGTGCGGTCGGTACTCGCTCGGAGTTGCGCCGTCGGCGCTCTCCGCGGTGTTGTCAGCCATCCGTTGACCTCCTTCGAGCCCTCAGCGTATCGGATGGTGGAGACGCGATTCGAGGTGTCTTCGCAGTGAGGTCGCGCGTCTGCCGGAGGTAGAGCAGGCCCGCCCACCAGTACAAGAAGGCACCCCAGAGCGTGAAGGCCCAGCCCAGCGGGTCGACCACTGATTGCACCACGGGGAAGGCCTGGCCGAGCACGAGCAGCGGCAGGGCATAGAACAGCGCAAAGGTCGCGAGCTTGCCGAGGTGATGCACCGGCAACGGCCCGTAGCCGTGCCGCGCGAGCACCAGACCGAGCACGGCGAGAAAGACATCGCGACCGACGATTACGACCACGAGCCACCACGGCACGACCTCGCGCACCGCAAGAGCGATGACGGCCGCAAAAATGAAGAGGCGATCGGCTGCCGGATCGAGGAGCTGCCCGAGTCGAGTGATCTGTCCGAACCGGCGCGCGATGATGCCGTCGAGAAAGTCGCTCACCGCTGAGGCAACGATCACGACGAGTGCGGCAACATCATCGCCGACGAGCACGAACACGAGGAAGACCGGCACGAGCGCGATGCGCAGTGCGCTGAGAACATTGGGCACGGTGAGCACTCGATTGCTCACCTCGGCCGACGCGGGGCGGGTCTCTCGCTCCGGCTCGGTCACGCGTTCAGTCTAGTGACCGAGCATCGCTCCGCGGGGGGCCGCCGGCCACTACCATCACTGCCATGGACACTGTGGTCATCGTGCTCGGCATCGCCGCCGGAGTCAGCTTGTTCACGTGGGTCGCGTCGATGCTCACGGGAGACTACTCGTGGGTCGATCGCATCTGGTCGATCGTCCCTGTCATCTATGTCGCGGTCTTCTGGGCAGGTTCGGGATTCACTGATCCCCGCCTTGCGCTCATGACGGGACTCGTGGCGCTCTGGGGCGCGCGACTCACCTTCAACTTCGCACGCAAGGGCGGGTATCGCGGCGTCGAGGACTACCGCTGGCCGATCTTGCGGGGCCGCATGACTCCTGCGCAGTTCCAGGTCTTCAACCTGCTGTTCATCGTTGTGTTCCAGAACGCGCTGCTGTTGCTCATCGCTTTGCCGGCTTCGGTGGCAGCAGCGAGTGCCTCGCCGCTGGGGATTCTCGACGTGTCGCTCGCAGCCCTCTTTGTGGCGCTGCTCGTCGGAGAATTCATCGCTGATCAGCAACAGTGGGAGTTTCAGCGCGCCAAGGCTCGCACCATCGCTGACGGCGGCGAACCCGACGAGCAGTTCGTCACATCGGGGCTCTGGAGGTTCAGCCGCCACCCGAACTTCTTCTTCGAACAAGCTCAGTGGTGGGTCTTCTATGCGATGGGCGCGGTCGCGCTCGGCTCAGCCCTGCACTGGACGATTGTGGGACCAGTACTGCTCACCGCGCTCTTCATCGGGTCGACCTTCTTCACCGAGTCGATCACGCTCAGTCGTTACCCCGAGTACGCCGACTACCAGCGCCGCACGTCGATGTTGATTCCGTGGATTCCCCGGGAGCGCCGCGCCGCTGCCGCACAGGGCCAGACTGCCTGACTACTCTCCTGCCCATGTCGTGCATTCGCTTCAACACGCCAGCTCAACAACGTCAGCTCGCCGCCGACGCACCGCGCATGGCGCACTCGGATGATCCCGTTGCGCAGTTCCTCTCCCCCGCCGTCACGGCGTCGAAGGTTGCGCGCATTCGGCGACTCGCTGCCGACCCGAATCCACGCATTCGCGAAAGCGCAGCGCTCTCGTACCACGCACCCATCGAGGTCTACGAGCAGCTCTCGCGTGACTCGGACGCTGGAGTTCGCGCGTGCATCGCGAAGAACGAGCACGTGCCCTGCGACATTCTCAGTCGACTCGCCGATGATCCGGACGAGCGAGTGCGGGGCTTCGTCGCGCTCAACTTCTTCGTGCCGAACGAAGCCATGGAGCGGCTCGCCACCGACCCGAGCGTTGTCGTGCGCGGCCTTGTCGACTGGAAGGCGTCGCTGCGGGACGAGGAGCCTGCGCTCGCCGTCTGATCGCGCGCTCTCTGACCGACGACCCTCACAGCAGTCCCTGAGCGTCGATCGTCGACCTGCTCAGTCACGCGAGCGGAAACCGCCGCCCGCACTGAGCCGGTCAGGAAGAATACGAGCGAGAGCCGAGATCGCGCGGTAGCGCGCGGTCGGTACGACGACTGCGCGACCACGGTCGACTCCGCGCAGGGCAAGCCGCACGAGTCGAGGAGCGTCGAGCCACAAGAACGAGGGAATACCGCTCGTCGCCACCCCCATGCGCTCGTGAAACTCGGTGCGTGTGAATCCGGGGCAGACGGCGGTCACCGTGACGCCGCGGTCGCGCGTGCGGAGGTTGAGCGACCGCGCAAGCATGACCGCCCAGGCTTTCGCCGCCGAGTAGGTGCCGCGGGGGGTGAACGCGGCGACGCTCGCGATGAGCACGACGCGGCCGCGGCCCCGATCGAGCATGCCGCGCAGCGCCGTCTGCGTGAGCCGCAACGGCACGGTCGCATGAATCTCGAGATGGCGCCGCTCGTCATCCCAGGAGTTCTCGTCGAGCTCGCCGCGAATGCCATAGCCGGCGTTGTTCACGAGTACATCGATCGGCCGGTCGTCGGCCGCAAGGCGAGCGTCGACCGCGTCGAGACCCGCAGCATCGAGCAGATCGGCGGCCAGCACATCGACGGTCACTCCCCGCGCGCGCAACTCGAGCGCCACTGTCTCGAGTCGCTCGCGGTCTCGAGCGACAAGCACGAGATCGTTGCCGCGGTCAGCGAGCTGCCGCGCGAACTCGAGGCCGATGCCTGCAGTGGCTCCCGTGATGAGTGCTGTGGTCACTCCGGGACCTTACTGGTCGACTCGCGCTCGAGAACCGGCCCTGATGACCCCGCTGCATACTCCTCGATGACGACCTCGCCCTTCGACCACGCTCGCAGCACTGGTTCGATGATCTCCCAGCAACGAATGGCCGTCTGCCCACCGACCGAGAGCCAGCGATCTCCCGACAGGATGCTCGTCAGCACTTCCCCGTATGCAGAGAGTCGAGGCTCTCCTCCTCCGGTGCTCAGCACCCGGCGCTCGAGCACGCGCGGGTCGCCAGCGCCATTGAGATCGATGTCGATCTCGACTCCGAGCCGCTCTTCATCGAGTGGCAGTCTCACCATCGCCGGCCGGGCAGTCTCTCCGCTGCGCGGCTCGTGAAGACCTGAGGGCACCTCCTCGGGTTCGCGCAAGACAGCGACGATCTCGCTGCGGTCGCGCTCGAGTGCCTTGCCCGTGCGCAGAACGATCGGAACCCCCCGCCACCGATCGTGGTCGACCTCGAGCACAATCTCAGCCCACGTCTCTGTCTCGAGCTCGGGGTCGACATCGTTCTCATCCACGTACGCGGGCACCGGCTCGCCGTCCACGTCGCCCGACGTATAGCGAGCACGTCGGCTGGCCCGATCCGGCGCATCGGCGAGCGACATGGTCGAGAGCAGGTCGTCGACGGCAGCGCGCACGTCATCGACGTCCAGGCTGCTCGGAGCGTCCATGAGCGCGAGAGCGGAGACGAGGAGCAAGTGGCTCTGCACCATGTCGACGAGTGCACCAGTGCTGTCGTAATAGCCCGCTCTGCCCTCGAGCGCGAGCGTCTCCTCCCAGACGATCTCGATGCGCTCGATCGCCTCGCGATGCCACAGTCGGTCGATCGCTCGATTCGCGAAGCGAAGGCCGAGCAGGGTGAGCACGCTTGCGGATCCGAGGAAGTGGTCGACGCGGAACGTGCGCGATTCAGGGAGCAGTCGCGCCAGCGTGCGGTCGAGCGACTCCGCCGACTCACGATCACTGCCGAAGGGCTTCTCGAGCGCCAGACTCACCCGCTCGGGCAGGTCACCCGGCGAGAACGACTCGATGAGCGAGACGGTGACCGAGGGCGGAAGCGCGAGATACAGCACCGTCCTCCCGCTGTGCTGCTCGAGAAGGTCGAGCACCTCCCCCGGCGAGGATGCATCGGCCTCGGCCCAGGTCGCCTTCAGACCGTGCTGGTCCAGCGCGTCGGTCCACGACTCGGGGGGCTCAGCGCTGCGGCCTGCACCGACGAGAACCACCCGACCCTCGCGCACGTCGGCGATCTCGGCGAGTGCCGGCACGATGAGTCGAGACGTCAGATCGCCACCGGCCCCGAGAATGATGAGTGTCGTGGGTTCCATGCCCATGCACCGTAGTGGGGCAACCTCCGAGACCGGTCTGATTGGATGGGCCGCATGCCCGAGCCCATCGAGCACTATGCCCTCCTCGCTGACTGTCGATCGGCCGCGCTTGTCGGTCGAGGCGGCTCGATCGACTGGCTGTGCCTCCCCCGTTTCGATTCCGCGTCGCTCTTCGCTCGCATTCTCGGTGACGAGTCGCACGGTCATTGGACGATTCGTCCGACTGACGCCGAGGAGTGCGGAGAGCGACGATACGTCGACGACACCTTCACGCTCGTCACTCGCTGGACGACGTCGACCGGCGCCGTCGACGTCATCGACCTCATGCCACGCGCGGGAAAGCATCCCGCCATCGTTCGACGGGTGGTCGGTGTCAGCGGCTCGGTCGACATGGAGCAGGTACTGCGCGTTCGGTTCGACTACGCCTCGGCCATGCCGTGGATGCGACAAGTCGGCACAGATGACGCTCCGCAGCTCATCGCGATCGCCGGCCCCGACGCCGTCACCGTGCGAGGCCCTCGATTCGCTCCGATCGATCACGCACACCGCGCTGCCTTCACGGTGCTCGAGGGCGAGGTTGTCGACACGGTGCTGCAGTGGTTCCCCGGCGAGACGACGCCACCCGATGCTCTCGACGTGGATGCGGCCATCGCTGAGACCGAACACTGGTGGCGCACCTGGGCGCGCGCCTGCGACCCGCCAGGAGCGTATGACGAGCACGTGCGCCGTTCGTTGCTCGTGCTGCGGGCCCTCACCCACGAGCAGACCGGCGGCATCGTCGCCGCGCCGACTACGAGCTTGCCGGAGACCATGGGGGGCGGGCGCAACTGGGACTATCGCTTCGTGTGGCTTCGGGATGCCGCACTCACGCTCGAGTCGCTCATGCTGCACGGCTACGGCGACGAGGCGCTCGGCTGGCGCGACTGGCTGCTGCGCGCGATCGCCGGAGACCCCGAAGACGTGCAGATCATGTACGGCATCAACGGCGAGCGACGACTGCCCGAGTGGGAGATCGGATCACTGCCGGGCTATGAAGGCTCGGCGCCCGTGCGCGCCGGCAATGGCGCGTACACCCAGTTTCAGGGAGACGTCTTCGGCGAGGTGATGATCGCGCTCGAAGACGCCCGCGAGCTCGGCATTGCTGAAGACACCTTCTCGTGGTCGCTGCAAGTGAAGCTGCTCAACTGGGTCGAAACGCAGCTCGATCGCGATGACAACGGCATCTGGGAGATTCGCGGGCCCGAGCAGAACTTCACGCACTCGAGAGCCATGCTCTGGGCGGCTTTCGACCGTGGCATCGATGGCGTACGCCGCTTCGGCCTTGAGGGGCCCGCCGATCGCTGGGAACGCGTGCGCGATGCCCTGGCGGAAGAGATCGAGCGCGACGGTTTTGATGCCGAGCGCGGGCACTACCGCCAGCACTACGGCACGACCGAGGTCGACGCGTCGCTTCTGCAACTCGCACAGATCGGCTACGTCGAACCTGACGACCCACGCATGCTCGGTACCGTTGCCGAGATCGAGCGCACGCTGTTGCGCGACGGACTGCCGTTGCGTTACCTCACCACATCGGGCGTCGACGGCCTTGAGGGAGAAGAGCACCCCTTTCTCGCGTGCGCCTTCTGGCTCGTCGAGCAGTACGCGCGATCGGGAAGGCTCGCCGACGCAGAGGCGCTCATGACGCGACTCACAGGGCTCACCAATGACGTGGGGCTGCTGAGCGAGGAGTACGACACGAAGCTCGAGCGTCACATGGGCAACACGCCGCAAGCGCTCTCGCACCTCGCTCTCGTGCGCGCTGCAGATGCGATTGCCGCCGCGCGGGAGGCGGAGTGAGCGCTGCCGACGTGTCGGGGGTGCGCATCGACGCGTGGGCGTGGGCCGTGCGGCTGTACCCCAGCCGGTCCGCAGCCACCGCGGCCTGTCGATCGGGCCACCTCAAACTCAACGGCAAGACCGTCAAACCGGCGCAACCGGTGCACATCGGCGACACCGTGCGCGCCTTGACACCCGGCGGCGAGCGGCTGCTGGTCGTCACCGCTCTGCTCGTGAAGCGAGTGGGCGCTGCGCTCGCCGCCGAGCACTACGACGACATCACCCCGCCTCCCCCGCCTCGCGAAGAGCGACCCGCGACCGTGCTGCGTGAGCGCGGCGCGGGGAGGCCGACGAAGCGCGACCGGCGGCTCATCGAGCGATTGCGCGGTCGCGATGAGCCGCTGCCACCCGCTTAGTCGAGATCGAGTGCGGCGAGCGAGTCGCGGATCGCGCTCGCTGAGGCGTGGAGGGCGCGCTCCTCATCGGCCGAGAACGGTACGTCGATGACGCGCGAGACTCCGCTCGCGTCGACGATGCTCGGTACCGAGAGCGCTACGCCTGAGACTCCGCGATAGTCGTCGAGCACCGAACTCACGGGCAGCACGGCTCCTTCGTCGCGCAAGACAGCTTCGACGATGCGCGCCCCGCTGAGCCCGATGGCATAGTTCGTGGCGCCCTTGCCGGCAATGACGGCATAGGCCGCGTTCTTCACGTCGTACGCGATCGCATCGAGCTCTTCGACGCTGACCGATTCACCCGCATCGTCGACCCACTCTCGAATGGGAATAGGTCCGATACGGCTCTGCGACCAGAGCGGAAACTCGCTATCGCCGTGCTCGCCGACGATCATGGCGTGCACGCTGGACGCCGCGACACCGAATCGCTCAGCGAGTCGCCAGCGCAACCGCGAGCTGTCGAGCACCGTGCCACTCGAGAAGACCCTGCCCGCGGGCAGTCCGCTGAAGCGTTGCGCCGCCACGGCGAGCACGTCGCAGGGATTCGTCACGAGCATGAACACCGCGTTCGGTGCTCTCTCCACAAGCTTGGGCATGAGGTCGCGCAAAATGCCGACGTTGACACCGGCGAGATCGAGTCGACTCTGGCCAGGATGCTGCTTCGCCCCCGCGGTCACGACGACGATGTTGGCGCCTTCGATATGCCCGAGGTCAGCGCCTCCAGAAATGCGGCTCGAACCGGTGAAAGGAGTTCCGTGCGCGAGGTCGAGCACCTCCGCGTCGACGCGCGCGGAGTCGATGTCGTAGAGCACGACCTCGCGAGCGGAGCCACGGATGAGCGCCGCATAGGCGAGGGAAGAGCCGACCGCTCCTGCGCCGATGACGGCGAGGCGGGAGTTCTCGATGACTGTCATGGCTCGATCATGCTCGCAATCAGCTCAATGAGCACCCCTTCGACGAGACCGGATGGCAGTGCCTCGATGAGTGCCGTGAGAGGAGCCGCTTCCGTGGGCAACGCCCCGTCCGCTCCAACACCGAGGCCCGCGAGCAGAGCGGCCATCACCCCGGGCGGCGGCGCCGCACCCTCTGCGAGCGCGTGTGCCAGAGCCGATCCCAGTTCGGGCGGCAGCGACGCCAACACGTGCGAGCCATCGACTCCAGGCATTCCCCGCACATCGTCGGCTGCCCCAACGAGGTCGGGCACGAGTTCGGGCAGTCGTTGCTCGGTCACGGCAGTGATGGTGAGGTGAGTCGTCCGCGCGAGCTGGCTGCCGTCTGCTTGGCGCAAGGCAGGCTGTTGCTGCAGCAACCACCCGCGAGCGCGCGCGGCATCGGCCCATCGGTGGGGATCGACTCTGCGCCCGACGGCAACGGCGTCGTCAGTGGCGACGGCGAGCAGCGGACCAGCAGGGTCTCCCACCACCCGCAGCCCCTCGATGCCGTCAATCGCCGCGCGCAGAGCCTCCGTGGCTCGACGAGCTCGTTCGGTGAGTGTGTGGAAGCCCTCGGCGCCGAGATGCTGCACGATCGCCCACGCCGCCGCGAGCGGTCCGGCTGGCTTCGAGCCGAGCAGCGTGGGGTTCACGACGGGGTAACCGGGCCAGTCGGTCGTCGCGAAGTACTGAGCGCGGTGTCGTTGGCGCCCTCGGTGCAGCAGCACGCTCGCGCCCTTCGGCGCATAGCCGAACTTGTGAAGATCGGCCGAGATGCTCGTGACGCCCTCGACGGTGAAATCCCATGGGGCGAGATGGGGCCACCACGGCAGCGCGAATCCCCCGATGCAAGCATCGACGTGGCACGCGATTCCGTGCTCGGCCGCCCGGGCTGCGACCTCTCCCACCGGGTCGAGCGCCGCGTGCGGGTATGAGGGAGCCGAGACGACGACGAGAGCAACGTCCGGTGCCAGCCGTGCTGCGATGTCGTCGGCGCGCACGATGCCCGTCGCCGCATCGACGGGCACGACGTCGAGCTCGAGGCAGAAGAGATGCGCTGCCTTGCGGAACGCCGCGTGTGCCGTGATGGGCAGCACCAGACGTGGCACCCCCGTGCCCCCGGCCGCGCGCCACAGATCCCGAGCCGTTCGCACGGCGAGCAAGCAGCTCTCGGTGCCTCCCGAGGTGACGGAACCCACCACGTCGGCATCACCGTGCAGCATGTCGCGCGAGAATCGCACGAGGTCGGCTTCGAGCAAGGCGACCGAGGGGAAGGTCGTCGGGTCGAGCCCGTTGATCGACTGCACGGCGCGGGCAGCCGCCGCGGCGAGTTCATCCAGTTCGGCCAGTCCTGAGTCGTACACGTACGAGAGCACGCGGCCACCGTGCGTGGGGGCGTCGCGCTGGCGCAGGGCGTCAAGCCGCGCGAGCACCTCGTCGGCGGTCACGACGCGGCCCCGTCGCGCGGGGCGAGAGGAGCGTCCACGTCGTGGCGGCGCAGTCGATAGCGACGCAGCAGCAGGATGCTGATGCCCAGCAACGCGGAGGGCACAACACTGAACGCCACCACGATGCCGACGATCGCGCTCTCCGGCTGCTCGACGAGCTGATCGCCGATCGAGGCGATGTACCCGGTTGCCGCGAGCACGAGCGTCAGCACCGTGGCGCCGAGCGCCATTCCCGCGGTTTCACCCGCCGTCCACACCCCGCTCATGACGCCCGCACGATCACGGCCGTCGCGCGCCATCACGTCGGGCAGCATGGCGAGCGGCAACGCCTGCATTCCCGCGTAGGCCGCCCCCGCGAGCGCGACCGGTAGATAGACCCACGCTCCCGGCGCCCAGAGCAACCCGAGAATGCTGAGCGCGGCCACGGCGAACACCGTCGTGGCTACGACATAGACAGGTTGCTTGCCCCAGCGGCGCGCTGCGGCGCCCCAGAGAGGCGTGAGCAGCAACGCGGGAGCAATGAGCGCCAAGAAGAGCAACGTCACTGCGTCTTCACTGCGCAAAACCCAGGTCGCGACATACTGGGCGCCAGCGAGCATGAGGCCAGTGGCGAGCCCCTGCAGCACGAACGTGCCGAGCAGCGCGCGAAAAGGCTGGCTCTCGCGCAGCACGCTCCAGGCTTCCCGGTAGCTCGCAGACGCCGGGCTCTGCCGCGCCGTCGTCATGACTGCCGATCGCGGGGCGACGAAGACTGCCGGCAGCAGTCCTGCCGCAATGACGAGACCCGCGACGACGGCCATGAGGAGGTAGCCGGTCGACGCGTCGGCTGCGAGCCCTCGGAGGAGCGGTCCACCAGCGCCGAACAGCAGGATCGCGAGCGTCAGTACGATGACGCGCCACGTCAGCAGTCGAGTGCGCTCGTCGTAGCGGCCGGTCAGCTCGGCAGGCAGAGCGATGTACGGCACTTGGAAGGCACTGAAAGCAGTCGCCGTCGCCATGAAGGCGACGAGCACCCAGAGCGCTCCCGCTCCCGGACCGATCTCCAGCGGCACAGCGAAGGTGGCGAGAAACAGCACGGGAAGCGCGAGCGCCCCGAGAAGCATGAGGCCGCGCCGCGATCCGGTGCGAGCGCGAGCCCCATCACTTATGCGACCGAGCACCGGGTCAATGATGACGTCCCACAACTTGGCGCCCGTGACGATGAGCCCTGCTAGCAGCGCCGTCACACCCAGGTGATCGGTGAGGTAGTAAACCAGCACGAGCCCCGGCAAGGTGCCGAAGCCCCCTGTGCCGAGTGAACCGCTCGCATACCCCGCGATCGTGCGGGCTCGGAGTCGATCAGGCAGTGCTGCAGTCGGCGTCGACGCGGGCTCATGAGTGGCCATGGGCCGAGCCTAGCGACGCGCTGGCGGCTTAGCTCAGCGGCGCGTCAGGCTGCTGCTCGATAATGGCGAACTGCACGGCGCCTTCGGGGCCGACTTGCGCGTCGAGCACTTTCTCGTCGAGGGCGACCGACGCTCGGGGCTCGAGAAACACGCGAGCGGCTCCAGACTCCACGACCGCGTCACCCTCGTGGGGTGCCGGGGCAACGGCGACGGCGAACTGGTTCGCCTCAGCACCGGCATCGATGCGGAGTCCAGCGGTCTCGGGGTCAGCCTGACGTGCGACGAGGTTCTCGATGACAGCGCCGGCGTTCGGGGTCAGTACGAGCATGATGTGCTCTCCTCTTCTCTCGAATGGTGCCGCACGCGTCGTGCACGCCCGGCGATGAACCGGCCACGATGCCGCACCTGCGAGTGGGTCTCAACCGATCTGCGCAGGCTTTGCGGGGATTGCCAGGGTCGCGAGCGCTCTCGCCGTGCCGCTGAGGCTTAGCATCAGCGCATGGAGCAACCGCGCGATTCCGAGCCGCTCGACGACGAGGTGCACGAGCCCACGCGTGCCGATTTCGATGCGGGCATGCCGCGACCCGGTGCCGTGACACGGTCGGGCTCGGTGGCGCGCACACTGCTGCTCAGCGCACTGATCGGTCTCGGCATCCACGGGCTCGCCTATCAGCTCGCGATTGGCGAGACGGCCTTCTCTCGACCCGGAGAACTGGCACTCGTCTTCATCGACATCAGCACGGTGCTGTGGTTTGCCGTCTCTGCGGTGCTGCTGCGCACACTTCGCTGGCAGACCATCGACGCGCGCTTCCGCTGGATCATGCTCGCGGCGATCATCGCCGTCACCGCGTCCGTGCTCGTGCGCACTCTCGCGCTCGGCGAGACGATCGTCGATGCTCTGGTGACGCCGGTGGCGGCGGGGCTCGTGCTCGTCGCGCTCGCATCGATCGCTTTCACCCGAGCGCGTGTGCGACGCCTCGCCCAGGGCTCCGATGACGGCATCGGCCTCGTGGGTGGCGCACTCGGCGCCGGACTCGTCGCGGCAGGTTTCGTTCTCGGGGCGCTGCGGGCACAGGTGGATGCTGACGCCCTCGCCGGCCCCCTGGCACCCTCCGCGGGGCTCCCGCTGCTGCCGTTGCTCGCCGCCACGGCTTTCGTCATCGGCGCACTGGTGCTCGCGCTCGTCGACCGCGCGCGGCGGCGCTGATGCGACCGACGCCGCCTCGCTCGACGCTGCCTCGCCCGTCGTGACCTAGCATCGACGGAGTGACCGGCCCCAGCGAACCGACACCCTCCGCTCTCGTGGTCGATGCTTTGCGCGATGCTCTGGGCGATGCTGTCTCTACCGCACCTGACGTTCTCGATGAGGTGCGCGGTGACAAGTCGGGCCAACGCACCGATTCGCGCCCCGTCGCCGTCGTCGACGCGTCAAGTGTCGAGCACGTGCAAGCTGCGCTGCGCATTGCGCACGAGTACCGCGTGCCCGTGGTACCGCGCGGCACAGGAACGGGCCTCAGCGGCGGCGCCATGGCCGCAGACGGCGAGCTCGTCGTGCGCACCACGCGCATGACCCGCGTACTCGAGATCGACGAGCGCGACCAGGTGGCGATCGTCGAGCCGGGAATTCTCAACGGCGACCTCAACCGCGTGCTCGAACCGCTCGGTCTGCGCTGGGCCCCAGACCCGGCGAGTCGAGAGATCTCGACGGTGGGCGGCAACATTGCCACGAACGCCGGCGGGCTGCTGTGCGCAAAGTACGGTGTGACCCGCGAGGCAGTGCTGGGCCTCGACGTCGTGCTCGCCGATGGCTCGCTGCTGCGTCTGGGACATCGCACCATCAAGGGTGTCACGGGCCTCGATCTCACGGCCCTCATGATCGGTTCGGAGGGAACGCTCGGCATCATCGTCGGCGCGACCTTGCGCCTCACGCCGCTTCCCACGGGCGTCGTCGCCACGATCGGTGCCTACTTCTCCACGGTCGAGCAGGCGGCGGCCGCCTCCGCCGCGATCACGGCCGCGCGACTGCGGCCAGCAGCGATGGAGCTCGTCGACGCTCTCGCGCTCGACGCGATCGTCGACTACCTGCGGCTGCCTCGGCTCGCGGAGGGCAGCGCCTACTTGCTCGTGCAGACCGACGGCGATGCTGCCGAGGCCGAGGCGAGCGCGGCGCTCGCGATCATCACCGCGCTCGGCGGCGACGCTGCCATGACGACCGACCCCGGCGAGGGCGAGCGGATGCTCGCCGTACGCCGCGCGATGCACCCGGCCATGGAGGCACTCGGCACGGTGCTCATCGAAGACGTCTCGGTGCCTCGCTCGCGGCTGCCCGAGATGTTCGCCGCGCTGCACGAGATCGGCGCGCGGCACGGCATCAGCATCCCCACCGTGGCGCACGCCGGCGACGGCAACCTGCACCCCAATCTCGTATACACCGGCGACCACGGTCCCGAGCACATCTGGCTCGCCGCGGGCGAGATCTTCCGCGCGGCGCTGGCACTCGGCGGCACGCTCACCGGCGAGCACGGGGTCGGCACGCTCAAGCGCCGCTGGCTCGCGGACGAGCTCGGTGAGGAACAAGTGCAGCTGCAGCAGCGCATCAAGGCGGCGTTCGACCCGCACGGTCTGCTCAACCCCGGTAAGGCGCTCTAGCGCGACCCGCGCACGGGCGAAGGTGCTACCGTGCAGGGTCCGGCAGATGCCGGCGTTCAGGGCAGACCGTCACCTCCTCTGACTCACCGTCAGGAGCACCATGACTCTCCCCCACCCTTCCACCGCCGCGCGGCCCGATGTGCTCAACGCCATCGTCTACTGCGAGGGCTTCTTCGGCGAGCAAGAAGGCAAGACTGCCAACGGCCTCGTGCGCCATTCCCGCGCGTACCGCATTCTCAGCGTCATCGACAGCGCCCAGGCCGGCATCGACGCTGGAGTGCGACTCGACGGCGCACCGCTGGGCATTCCCGTCGTCACCGATCTCGGCGAAGCACTGCGACGAGCGCCGGTCACGCCTGACGTGCTCATCTGCGGGCTCGCGCCCGCTGATGGCCGGCTCGACAGCACTCAGCGGGGCGCGCTGCTCGACGGCATCGCGGCCGGGCTCCACCTCATCAACGGACTGCACGACTTTCTCAACGACGACGTCGAGTTCGCCGCCGCTGCCCTGCTCGCCGGGGTGACGATCACCGACATCCGACGCCCCCGACCGACGAACGAACTCCGCCTCTTCTCTGGCGCGATCGACGCTGTCGGATGCCCGCGCATCGCCGTGCTCGGTACCGACGGAGCGATCGGCAAGCGCACGACCGCGACCCTCCTGGTGGATGCTCTCGCCGAGCGAGGCGTGCACGCCGAGCTCGTCGGCACGGGCCAGACCACGATCATCCAGGGCGGCACGTACGGCGTCGCGCTCGACGCGATCATTCCGCAGTTCGCCTCAGGCGAGGTCGAACACCAGATCGTGCGGGCGTGGGCGGGCGAGCATCCTGACGTCATCATCGTGGAAGGGCAGGGAGCGCTCAGCCACCCGGCGTACCTCAGTTCTGGCGCGATTCTGCGCGGAAGTCGCGCGCAGGGCGTCATCGTGCAGCATGCGCCCCTCCGGGCCGTGCTCAGCGACTTTCCTTTCGTGCCGATGCCGACCGTCGAGAGCGAGATCGCCCTCATCGAGGCCTATGCGCCGACGAGCGTCATCGGCATCGCCCTCAATCACGAGCACATGACCGATCGTGAGATCAGCGACACCATCATCGAGTACGAAGCACGCTTCGGCGTGCCGGTGACCGACCCGCTCACGCGACCGCTTGGCCGGCTCGCCGACATGGTGCTCGATGCTTTTCCCGACATCGCGAACGGGGCCCACCGATCGGTGGACCCCGTAGCCGCAGATTCGCGCTGAATCGTCAGCGCGCGCACTCACGCGGTGCGGATGAGCTTCTTGTTGACGAACTCGTCGATGCCGAGCGTGCCGAGCTCGCGGCCCGAGCCAGAACGCTTGATGCCGCCGAAGGGCAGTTCGGGGCTGTCGGCGAGCACGCAGTTGACGTAGACCATGCCGGCCTCGATGCGATCGGCGACGCGCGCCGCCTGCTCGGGGTCGGTCGTGAAGAGGTACGAGCCGAGGCCGAAGGGCGTGTCGTTCGCGAGCGCCACGGCCTCGTCTTCGTTGGGCACCCGGAACACCTGCGCCACGGGGCCGAAGAACTCTTCGTAGTAGGCCGAGTTGCCGGCGTCGACGCCCGTCAGCACCGTGGCCTCGAAGAACGTGCCGTTGCGACCACCGCCCACGACGACCTCGGCTCCGCTCGCGACGGCGCGCTTCACCTGGTCTTCGAGACCCTCGGCGGCCGCGGCGGACGACAGCGGACCGTACACCGCGTCGTCGTCCATGGGGTTCGAGGGGGCAGATGCCCCCATCTTCTCGGCGAAGGAGGCGAGGAAGGCGTCGTACAGCTCATCGATGATGATGAAGCGCTTGGCGCCGTTGCAGGATTGTCCGCTGTTGTCGAGTCGAGCATCCACTGCCATCTGCACGGTCGCCTCGAGGTCGTCAGTGCTGAGCAGAATGAAGGGGTCGCTGCCGCCGAGCTCGAGCACGACCTTCTTGAGGTGCTTGCCCGCCTGCTCGGCGACCGCCGCACCCGCGCGCTCCGAACCGGTGAGCGAGATACCCGCCACCCGGGGGTCGGCGATGATCGTGCTCACCTGGTCGAAGGTCGCGTACACGTTGACGTAGGCGCCCTCCGGGAAGCCCGCGTCACGGAAGATCTGCTCGATAGCCGCGGCCGACTCGGGACATTGCGCAGCGTGCTTGAGAATGATCGTGTTGCCAAGCACGAGGTTCGGGCCGGCGAAGCGCGACACCTGGTAGTAGGGGAAGTTCCACGGCATGATGCCGAGCAGCGGGCCCATGGGGCTCTTGCGGATGACGGCCGTGCCCTCGCTGCCCTCGGCGAGGTCGATCGCCTCATCAGCGAGCAGCGCGGGGCCGTTGTCGGCGTAGTACTGGTAGATGTCGGCCGAGAAGTCGACCTCTCCGATGGCAGCCTCGAGCGGCTTGCCCATTTCGCGCACGATGATCTCGCCGAGTTCTTGGCGACGCTCACGGTGCAAGTCGGCGACCTTTGCGATGAGCGCGGCGCGCTCGGCCGGAGTCGTCGAGCGAGCCCAGTCGCGGTAGGCGGCGCTGGCGCTGTCGATCGCCGCGGCGACCTGCGCGTCGGTCGCGGTCTCATAGGTCTTGTGCGTCTCGCCGGTGGCGGGGTCGATGACGGCGTACTGGCTCATGAGGCTCCTCGGTAGCTCGACGGTGCGGGGTTCTCGTGCGCACGGGCGCGACGGTGGGCTCCAGCCTAGGCTCAGGGCGGGCACCCGCGCATCGCCGTCGTGGAGTTTCGCAGGCGATGCTTCGCCATCGCGTATACCCGCCTAGGCTGATGTCATGCGGGTCGTGCGAGAACTGCTGCGGGGTGCCGCACTGCTGCCGCGGGGCTTCGCACTCTGGCGTCACCGACCGGGCCTCATGGCCCTCGGGATGCTCCCCGCGGCGATCGCGGCGGTGCTCATCGGTGCCGGTCTCATCACGCTCGGGCTGTTCGTCGAGAGCATCGCTGAAGCGCTCACGCCCTTCGTGAGCGAGTGGCGAGAGCAGGAGCGCGGCATCGTGCGCACTCTCGTTGCTCTCGCGCTCCTCACGGGCGGTATCGTCGCCGCGGTCTACTCGTTCACGGCACTCACCCTGCTCATCGGCGACCCGTTCTACGAGCGCATCTGGCGCGGCGCCGAACAGCACTTCGGCGATTTCACGCCGCGACCCCTGCGGCTGTTGCGTTCGGTCGGCGATGGAGTGCGACTCGTGCTGCGCGCGATCGGCTACGCCCTCATCACTGCCACCGTCGGGCTCATTCCCGTCGTAGGACAAGTCGCTTCCGCCATCGTCGGGCCGGTGCTCGCCGGCCACTTGCTCGCGCGTGAGCTCACCGTGCGACCGTTCGAGGCTCGCGGCATCGATGCCAGCCACCGCGCTGCCGTGCTGCGCGGCTCCCGCGCTCGAGAGCTCGGTTTCGGTATCGCCGTGCAATTGTGCTTCCTCGTTCCTGGCGGCGCGATCGTCATCATGCCGGCGGCAGTGGTCGGCGCGACCAGGCTTGCCCGCACCGTGCTCCCCGACGACTCAGCCTCGCAGGGCGCAGAGCTCGCGGATTGACTGCTCGAGCGCGGCCGTGAGCGACTCGAGCGAAGCGACCTCGGCCCACTCTTCGTCGGCGTGAGCTCCCCCGCCGTCGACCCCCACGACGACGCAGTCGATACCGGCCTCGTGCACCAACCGCGCATCGGTCCAGAACGGCTCGCCGCGGTATCGAGTCTCGGTGCCGGTGGCGGTGGCGAGCGCTCGCGCGAGCGCCGGTACGACGACGCTGCTCTCGGAGACCTCGAAGGCCTCGCGACCGACTTGCCGTCGCAGCTCACCACGGCTGCCCGGCTGCACCTGAAGCGCTCGCGCCAACCGCTGCCGCAAGTCGGTCTCGGCATCGTCGATCGACTCGTTCGGCACGGTGCGCCGCTCGATGACGAGTTGGCATCGATCGGCCACCGTTGCGGCCTCGCTGCCACCCGTCATCGTCGCGACGCGCACCGCACCCGTGCCCAGCAAGGGATGCTGCGGTGCAGCCGCGAGCTGCTCCTCGAGGTCATCGAGCTCGCGCAAGAGAGCTCGAGCCACTCGCAGCGCGTCAACGCCCTGCTCGGGCATGCTGCCGTGCGCGGCGAGGCCGAACACCTCGACCTCGAACCACGCGAAGCCGCGGTGAGCGATCGTGAGCTCGAGCGCCGAGGGCTCGAGCACGATGCCCGTCGCGGGCACGACTCCCCGCTCAGCAAGGTGGGCGAGGGTAGCGCTCGTGCCGGTCGAGCCAAACTCTTCATCGGCGACGAGCGTCAGCACGAGGTCGCGGGCGAGGGCACCGTGCGAGAGGGTGCGCGCCATCGCCACGAGCGCGGCCGCTGCCCCGCTCTTGGTGTCGAACGAGCCGCGACCGAGCACGCGACCCTGGTCAACCCGCCCCGAGAAGGCGTCGCCACGGTAGCTCTCGACGCCGACCGTATCGAGATGCGCGTTGAGCAACAGCCCGCCGCCCTCCTCGGTGCCGCGCACGCGCAGCACCAGCGAGGGACGCTCGGGGCTGCCGACGTCGGTGATCTCGAAGCGCTCGTCGGCAATGAGCGGTGCAACATGCTCGCGCAGCCAGGCCGCGCAATGATCGACGATCGCCCGCTCGCCCGCGGCGCCGGGCACGAGGTCGGGATTCACCGAGTCGATGCGCACGAGGTCAGAGAGCACGGCGACGGGGTCGAGCGCAGCATCCACCATGCCGTCAGCGTAGACGGCGGCTCACAGCATGACCCGTTCGGGCACGACGACGGGGTGGGTGCCCGCCATCGTCTCGAGCACTCGAACGACTTGCGAGCTGTACCCGAACTCGTTGTCGTACCAGACGTAGACGATGAGGTTCTCGCCGGTGCAGATGGTCGCGAGCCCATCGACGATGCCCGCTCGATGCGAGCCGATGAAGTCGGTCGAGACCACCTCGGGCGACTCGATGTAGTCGATCTGCTGACGCAGGTCGGAGTGCAGTGAGACCCTGCGCAAGAAGTCATTGACCTCGCTCGCGGTGGAGGGGCGGCGCAGTCTCAGGTGCAGAATCGCCATCGAGACGTCGGGAGTGGGAACGCGGATGGCATTGCCCGTGAGCTTGCCCTCGAGCGCCGGGAGCGCCTTGGCGACAGCCTTCGCTGCTCCCGTCTCGGTGATGACCATGTTGAGGGGCGCCCCACGACCACGTCGATCACCCTTGTGGAAGTTGTCGATGAGGTTCTGATCGTTCGTGTACGAGTGCACGGTCTCGACGTGGCCGTGCTCAATGCCGTACTCGTCGTGCAGCACGGCGAGCACGGGCACGATCGCGTTGGTCGTGCACGAGGCGGCCGTCACGATGCGCTGGTCGTCGATCGTCTCGTGATTCACGCCGTGCACGATGTTCGGCAGGGTGCCCTTGCCCGGTGCGGTCAGCAGCACCTTGGCGACCCCCGTCGAGCGCAAGTGCTGCTCGAGTCCGGCTTCATCGCGCCAGCGGCCGGTGTTATCGACGACGATCGCGTCGTGGATGCCCCACTGCGTGTAGTCGACAGTGGCAGGGTCATCGCTGTAGATCACCTGGATGAGCGTGCCGTTGGCGAGAATCGTCTCGGCCTCCTGGTCGACCGAGATCGTGCCCTCGAAGGGACCGTGCACCGAGTCCCGGCGCAGCAGGCTCGCGCGCTTGATGAGGTCATCGGGCCCACCGCGGCGCACGACGATCGCGCGCAGCACGAGGCCGGTTCCGCCGCCCGCGTGCGAGACGAGGATGCGCGCGAGCAGCCGACCGATGCGTCCGAAGCCGTACAGCACGACGTCGGTCGGGCGACGGGCGACGTCGCGTCGCGTCGGCGCGAGCTCGTCGCGCAAGTAGTCGTCGAGGTTGCGGCCAGCGCCGAAGCGCTCATGGCCGTCGAGCAACCGAGCAAGGTCGAGCGAGGCGGGCCCCGGATGCAGGCCGCGCAGCGCCTGCAGCACGAGCATCGACCGCTCGAGCGGCAGCTCTTCCCCCGTCACGTGGTGCGCGTAGCGGTGTGCCTTGATGACACCGATGGGCGATTGATTGATGAGTCGTCTGCCGTGAATCGACGTGATGACCCCGTGCTCTCGATACAGCTCCCCGATGAGCGGGATCATCTGCTCGGCAAGCGTCTCGCGGTGCTTCCAGCGGTCACGGTGAGAGACAACAGCGTCGGTCATGCCACCACGCTACTGAGAACGGAGAGGCATCCCGAGGTTCTTGCGGGCGCTCAGCCCATCAAGATTCGGTGTTCTTTCGACGCGGAGAAGCGGCCCGCTGACTCGCCTGCGCCACGGCCGTGCCCGTCGCCTCTCCGACGACCTTGCCGTTGATGAGTTCGGCGATGTCGATGCCGACGAGGTCTTTGATGATCTTCGTCGACGTCGCCAGCTGGCCGGCCACGTTCTCGCCGAGCTGGTTCGTGCCCGTGCCGTCTGAGGAAATCACCGTCATGTTCTGAATCGCCCCGAGCGGCTCGGCCGCTGCCCGCACGATCTCGGGCAGCTGGTCGATGATGCGCTGCTTGAGCAGCGCCTCGGCGCGTTCGGCGAGGGCCTCAGCCTGCGCGCGCGTCGAGTCGGCCTCGGCCGTACCCTTCACGCGAATCGCGGAAGCCTCGGCCTCACCTTCTGCGGTGAGAGCCTCTGCAGCGGCGATACGACGAGCACGCTCAGCGAGACCCTCGGCCTCGACGGCTTCTGCCGCGCTCTTGCGTCGGTTGCGCTCGGCAATACCTTCGGCCTCAATGGCCTCGGCGGCAGCCTTGCGGGCATCGCGCTCGGCGTTGGCGTTGGCAACCGAGGCGAGCGCAGCCGCATCGGCTTCCTTCTCGATGGCGTACGCCTGGGCGTCGGCAACCGCGCGCACTTCAGCATCGAGCTCTTGCTTGCGGAGTCCGACGCGCTTCTGCGCCGTGACCTCTTGCTGCGACACGACCTCCTGCTGCGCGATCGCTTCGGCGAGCGGAGCGGCAGCTGCCGCCTCGGCGCGAGCCTTGTCGGTCTCTTTCTGAATCTCGGCATTGCGCAAGTCGAGGGCGCGCTGGCTCTCTGCGATCTTCTGCGCAGCGCTGATGCGCGCTTCTTCGGATGCCTGCTGGGCCTGAGCCTCGGCGATCTCGGCAACCTGCTTCACACGCGCCGCCTCGGCGCGACCGAGGTCGCGAATGTAGTTGTTGTCGTCGTCGATCTCTTTGATCTGCAGGGTGTCGATCTGCAAGCCCTGAATGTCGAGCGCCTCACGCACTGCCTCGAGCACTTGCTCTTGCAGCGCCGATCGGTTGGTGATGATCTCGGTCACCGTCAGCTGACCGACGATCGAGCGCACCGAACCGCTGAGCACCTCTTCAGTCGACGACTCGATCTGGTCTTGCTGGTTGAGGAAGCGCTGGGCGGCGGCGCGCACCATGGGCTCAGAACCACCGACCTTCACAACCGCGACGGCGTTGACCCGAATCGTGATCGCGTCTCGCGTCTGCGCTGTCGCCTGCACGTTGAGCTGTCGTGACCGCAGGCTGAGCTTGAAGTAGGCCTCGACGATCGGCTTGACGAAGACCCGCGAGCCGAAGACGACCTTCTGGCCGACGTTCTCCATCTCGCTGTTCTGCGCCCGCTCCTTCGGCGTGCGCTGGCGCGACGTGACGATGATCGCCTCGTCAGGCTTGGCGACCTTGATCGACCCGAGCACGACGATGACGACGATGATCGCGAGGACGACGGCGACGACGATGCCGGCGATGAGGGGGAAGGAGGCGGGATCGAAGAGCATGTGCTCAGTATGGCGGAAGACTGAGCGAGCTGCGGAGGATCACTCAGAGAGGCTGCACGGCGACGAGAGGGTCACTCGGCGGCAGCGAGTTGCCCGCAGGCCCCGTCGATCTCTTTGCCGCGAGTGTCACGCAGCGTGGTCGGAATGCCGGCGGCCTCGAGTCTGCGCACGAACTCCCGCATCACTGCGGGCTCAGAACTCGTCCATATCGACCCCGGCGTGGGATTGAGCGGAATCGGGTTGACGTGCACCCACCCGCGTCCTCGCTCGAGCAGCTTCTGGGCGAGCAAATCTGCCCGCCAGGCGTGGTCGTTCATGTCTTTGATGAGGGCGTACTCGATCGACACGCGGCGTCCGGTCTTATCGAAGTACTCTCGGGCCGCGTCGAGGGCCTCATCGACCTTCCACCGCGAGTTCACCGGAATGAGCTCATCGCGCAACTGATCATCGGGCGCGTGCAGGCTGAGAGCGAAAGTGACCGGAACACCCTCGTCGGCGAGCTTGAGGATGGCGGGCACAAGCCCGACCGTCGAGACGGTGATGCCGCGAGCGCTCATCGCGAGACCGTCGGGCTGGGGGGCGACGAAGGTGCGGAGAGCATCCATCACGCGGTTGTAGTTGGCGAGCGGCTCACCC
>SXGT01073039.1_pt1 | contig 24723 bp, 20 predicted proteins | sample 3176221 | NCBI WGS metagenome assembly SXGT01 (sample SAMN11356862, study PRJNA531348) | freshwater metagenome | isolation source: freshwater sample F1-120 | place: China: Fuxian Lake, Yuxi | collected 2017-12-25
CTCACGCGCGACGAGATCGCGCTCGTGAACCCGAACACGAAGACCTGCCCGATCTTCCGCACCAAGGTCGACGCCGAGCTCACGAAGCACATCTACCGCCGCGTCCCCGTGCTCGTCGACGAGAACAAGCCCGACGGCAACCCGTGGGGGGTGCAGTTCTCGACGATGTTCCACATGTCGAACGACTCCGACCGATTCCGCACCCGCGAGCAGTTGGAGAAGGACGGCTGGAAGCTGCGCGGCAACGTGTTCGCGCGCGGCGCGGATCGGTATCTGCCGCTGTACGAGGCGAAGATGGTGCATCACTTCGATCATCGGTGGGCGACCTATGAAGGCACAGACACACGCGACACGACGGAAGCCGAGCGTGCGGACGCGAGCCGCGTTTCACTGCCGAGGTATTGGGTGGCGGCGGGGGAAGTCGCAGCACGTCTGGCAGGGCGTTGGGATCGCGAGTGGCTGCTCGGGTGGCGGGATATTGCGAGGTCGACGGACGAACGAACGGTGATCGCGGGGGTGTTTCCGGTCTCGGGGGTTGGCAATCAGCTTCCATTGATGCTGTGCTCTGGTAACGAAGTCGCATCCTTGGCCTCGCTCGCCGGCACTCTTTCGTCATATGCCTGCGACTTTGTTGCCCGATTCAAGGCGGGTGGAACGCATCTCAACTTCTTCATTTACGAGCAGATCAGCGTGCTGCCGCCTGCATCGCTATTGACGCAGGGTTGCGGCGAATCGTGGCGTTCGTGGATTGCCGTTCGCGTCCTCGAACTCTCCGCCACCGCCGACGATATGTCTCCGTTCTCGAAGGACCTCTGGCCCGAGGGCGACGGCGCCGTCTTCCGCTACGACCCCGAGCGCCGCTTCGAGATCCGCTGCGAGCTCGACGCCGCGTTCTTCCACCTCTACCTCGGCACGCCCGAGGAGTGGTCGCGCACAGCGTCGCCCGAACTGCTGAAGGCGCTGCCCACCCCGCGCGATGCGGTCGCCTACATCATGGAGACCTTCCCGATCGTCAAGCGCAAGGACGAGGAAGCGCACGGCAGCTACCGCACGAAGGAGCGCATCCTCGCGCTCTACGACGAACTGCAGCGCTGCCTCGCCTCGGGCGAGCCCTTCAAGAGCACCCTCAACCCACCGCCCGGACCGCCCACGAACACCGACGGCACCTTCGCCAAGCTGCCTGCGTGGCCCAAGGGCACCCCCCAGCCCCCCAACTGGCCCGCGCACCTCCATCCCCCCGCTTCGCACCGCCCCACTCCCTGACCTCCTGCCGCCGCCCCCCCGAGCGAGCCGCCCATGACTGCCGACGCTTCCCTTCCGCCCTCGCTCCCGCCGACCACCCCGCGCGGCTCCCGGGGCCGGCTCGTCCTGCTGCTCGCGGCGCTGTTGGCTTGCGGCGCCCTGGGCCTGCTCCTGCACCAGTCTCGCCAGCGCGAGCTCCAGCTCGGCGCGCGCGCGAACTCGCTCGAAGTCGAGCTCGACAAGCAGCGCGCCCGCGCGCGAAGTCTCGCCTTCGAAAACTCGTCATTGTCGAGCAGGAATTCCACCCTGGACAGCGAACTCGACAAGGCACGGTCGAAAGCGAAGGCGCTTTCCGATTCCCTGTACTTCCACGAAGACCGAATCACCGAGCTCGAGCTCTCGCTCTCCGACCGCCAGTCCGACCTGTCGAGCAGCGAGCGCGCGAATCGGACTCTCGAAAGGTCTGTCTTCTTGGCGCGGGACACGGCCGAGACTGCCGAGTCCAAGCTGAAGGCCGAGCAGGCGACCAACGCTGAGCTGGTGAAACAACTGAGGAAGTGCACAACCGACCTCAACCTCTCGCGGGGCGAAGCCCTATCCATGCAAAGCGACCTCGACGACGTCGCGCGCGCGATCCGCTACGGCACCATCGGCGTCACCGAGATCCCGCCTCCGGGCCCATTTTCCACCCCGGGCTTCCTCTCCGTCGACTGCGACACCCTCCTGCTTCAGTACAACGACCTCGTCGATCGCTTCAACGCCTCCCTGCGCCGCAACCAGCAACTCGGCAAGATCATCGACGGAGTCACCTCCGCCCTGCGCTAGCCACCACCCTTGGCGCGGAGCTACCGTCGAGTGCAGAATCTGCAAGGGATAGGGCTTGGGACGCAGCTCGGTCCAAACTCGACGGGACTGCGGCCAAGCGAGCTGCAGCAAGCGAGGCTGAGTCCAGTTGCGCGAATCCCGTGTCCTACGTGGTCCTCCCGGCCAATGGAGTCTGAATCATGGCTAGTCAGGTGCAGGCAGCGGTGACCTCAGGTCGCGGCATGTTTCGTCAGGCGGGCAAGATCGGCTTGCCGATCATGGCGCTGCTCGGAGCGCTTTCGGATGCCGCCGAGCCTCTTGGGCCGTTCTCCTTCATCCTCGCGGTTGGGTTGATGGCACTGGCCATCGTGGCCACTGTCCTGAACCAAGTCGTGAGCCGCCGCAAGTTCGACGCGGCTGCGAGCGATGGGACTATCACGGCCGAGGATCGCGCCGACCTCGCACGGGGTAGCGGGTGGGCGACGGTCGCAGCGTTCAGTGTCATCGGATCGCTTTTCTGCTGGCTGCTCGTCGGCTTGCAGCAGGTTGCCTCCGAGGGCGAGCGAGGCGTGCTCGCTTCCAACATCGCTCCCATCGCGAGGCTTCAGGAGTCCCTGCTGGGTCTGCAGCAGGATGTGAGCGCGATCCGGGACACGACGGCTCGTACCGAAGGCAAGGTGGACTCGCTCTCCAGTGACGTGCGTCGCGCCTCGAAGGCGATGGAATCGGTGGCCGAGGCCGTGGTGGCGCTGGGCCGCTCAGGGGGAGTCATCGCGAGTCCTAGTACGGCGCCTGAGTACTTCCACAACGCCCTTACGTTCGAGCAACTCGGCCAGCCCGCTGCCGCACGCGCGGCCTACGCCAAGTTTGCCGAGTTCGATCTCGACGCCGTCGATGCGTTCGAGCGCTACGCCCAGCTGGTACGCGTCCAAGATGGTCGGCAAGCTGCCCGTGAGCTGTTCGACGGGCTTGCAGGGCGCTCGGGCTCCGTCGCGGTCCCGCTCGTGGCAGCAGCGCAATGCGAGGGAGCGGAACGGTCGCGGCGCCTCGAGCAGCTTGCGCTCGCGCATCCCTCGTATCCGCCGCTCTTCCACGCGCTGGCGCTGGATCAAGAGGAGCGGTCCCTGTCCGGTTCGTTCACGATCACGCGCCTCCGCCGACGGGCGGACGCGCTCGAGCGTTTCGTCACTTCGGGCGAGCAGGGCGGGCTGACGCCTTACTTCATCGACCATCAGGTTCTGGCTGGGCGCCTCGAGTCCGCTCGGACACAGTTGGCAGCGCTTCAGCGTCAGCTTGCGATGTACGGGCGTCCACCCCAGCTCACTACCTATTTTCAGCCCGAAGGACTGTCGGGGGGAGGCAGCTGGCAGGCGAACGTGCAAGTCATGGAGATGACGACTCGCCTCTTCTACAGCCTCGGAACCGAAGGCGCGTGGCTGGACACAGGCGTCTCGGCCACGGTGAACCCACTGACGGGCAAGCCGATGGCCAACCTGTCCTTCCGCCTCGACGCGCTTCAACCGAGCGGCCTCATCCGCCTCAAGTACGAGGATGCCGAGGGGCAGGAAGTTGGCCCCTTCGAGGTGGCGTGGGAGTCTGGCGACTCGCAGCTGCGCAAGCGAGCGAAGCAACAATGCGAGAGCCTGCAGTTCTGGCTCGCCGTTCCAGAGCCCGACAGGCAGGGGCGTGTGGAGATCGACATATCCAACCTGCTCCGGCACTGCTGTGCGCTCGATGCGATCCTCTACTCGATCAACGACCGAAGCCTCGACAAGACCTTCCAAGTGCCAAGTTGCGCGCAGCCGACGGAGCCCTGCCGTTTCGATTCCGTTGGGTCGAAGCTCAGAATTGAGCTTCCGGACAGCGACACCTTTGAGAGTCTGGTTGTCCAGCTCAGGTACTTCGATGGCTCGACCTCGGCTGTGCGAGAGTTCAAGTCCCCTGGCTGGGAGCGTCGTCTCGCCGGTGCGGCCAAGTTGACGGGGTTCACGCTGTCTGGTGGAGCTGGCGTGGCGGGGATCGGCGTCGCCTTGACGCCTGAGATCGAGCCAGAGCCAACTCAGAAGCCGGGTGCGCCGAGCGTGGATACGACCGACGCGCGTGGTCAGTTCAAGTTGGAGGTCGCGCGTGCGGGTTCGTACGTAGCGCTCCTGCACGTTCCTAGGGAATGGAGGCAGGGGCCCGGAAAACCCATGGGCACGATTCAGTCGGTGTGGATCTCCGAACGTATCGACGTGCCTGCCACGGGGCGTTTCGAGCGGAACATTGAGCTTCCGGCCGGTTCGATCTCGGGCCGCATCACCGAGCGCGGAGGAAGCCCGTGCCGCGATCACAAGGTGCTGCTCTCCAGTACAGGAGCCGTGTCGATGGGCACATCTCATGGTGCCGTGTACGGCGAGGTGGCACCCGACCGCGACGGGCGTTTCGAATCCCCTTGGATTCCCGACGGCACCTACACCGTCTTCGTGACCGCCGCGAATCCGCAGATGCTGATCATCGATCCGGAGGAGCAGCTCCAGCGTGGTCAGCCGTTCGTGGAGTCCGTCGAGGTTCGTGGTGGCGTGGCGGTGGCGGACCTGAACCTGCAGCTGACTTCCGCGGGAATTCTCCGCGGGACGATCCGCGATGTACAAGGAGCCATGCAGGGTGGAGCGGCCGTGTTTCTTCGAACCGCCTCCGGGGCGCCCCTCAGTCGTCGGGCATTCAGGCCTTCCTTTTTTGTCACCGGTCACTTCTCCTGTGGTGCCCTTCCGCCCGGGGAGTACTTCGTGTCCGCTTCTGTTGCCGGGCTGGCCACCGAGAACGCCGTTCGCATCGTGTTGAAGGAAGGCGAAGAGGTTCAGATCGATCTGACGGTCAAGCCTGCCACCAAGCTCTTGGTAGAGTGGGCACGGTCGAAGGAGAGTCCTCCCGACGCTGCAGTTCTGGTTCGCGACGCATCCGGGCTGCAGGTCAACGGGCTTCAGCCCGCAGTCCCACCTGTGACGGAGTCCTCGAGCCTGCTTCATTCGGTCGGGCCGCTACCGCCGGGCAAGTATGAAGTCGTTCTGACGGGCACCGACGGCCGGGAATCCCGCCATGCTGTGGAGTTGACGGGCCAACCGGAACAGCGCGTGCGGATCCAGCTCTAGCTCCCGCGCACCAAGTCCCAAGAGGCCGCTTCCACCAGCCGCGTTCGCGCCCGGCGCGGCCAAGCCTTGGCCGCGGAACCCGCCCACGAACGCGGTCGTGCGCTTGCCATGGACGTCCGGGAGATCGCGCCGGAGGGCGTGCCTCGCTCGGTCTCGCTGCGAACAACGGAGGCTTCGTAGGCCAGGGCGGTAGCGTCCTCCGCCTTGCCGCCAGTGTCCCGCGGGTCGCGGCTCGAAGTGGATAGGATAGGGGGGCCACACAGAGGGGCCCGAGATCCGCGCGAGTCGTGCACCGATAGCGGAGACTCTGTCTTCCTTCTGCCAACGCCTGTTGCTTGCTCGCCATGAACTTCCCCCCGTTTCACGCGTTCTTCCGACCATTCCTTGAGTTGCTGCAGCGGCGCGGTGAGCTGCACATGAGCGCCGTGCAGGCGGAGCTGCAGGCGCTGAGCGGACTGACTCAGGAGCAACTCGCGCTCCGCTTGCCGTCGGGCAAGGTGACGGTGGTGTGCAACCGGATCGGCTGGGCGCGCACCTACTTGTTCAAGGCGGGTCTCATCGAGCGTTCCGGGCGAGCTCGCTATCGGCTAACGGCGCTCGGAGGCAGGCTGCTCGCGGAGCATGCGGGGCCGATCGGGTTGCGGCACTTGCGTGCCCTGCCGTCGTTCGCGGAGTGGACGGCGCGCGGCGCGGAAGAGCGCGAGGGAAGCGCGGGGGATGAGGAGTCCAGCGGCGGCATCAGCGGGGACGAGTCGCCGCAGGAGGCGATGCTGCGCCACGAAAGCACCTTGCGAGGGTTGGTGGAGGAGGAGCTCCTTGAGCGCATGCGCGCGATGGCGCCGGAGCGCTTCGAGTGGCTGGTGGAACAGCTGGTGGTCAAACTCGGCTACGGCTCCTCGGGCGATGACGTCCGACGTGCTCTGGGTGGGGGAGCGGGCGACGGTGGCGTCGATGGGGTCATTCACGAAGACCGGCTCGGTCTGGGCCAGATCTACCTGCAAGCCAAGCGCTGGCAGGAAGACCACACGGTCGGACGGCCGCTGATCCAGGCCTTTGTCGGCGCCATGCACGGTCGCGCCCAGCGCGGTGTGTTCCTGACCACGGCGGACTTCTCCCGCGAGGCGCGCGACTACGCCCAGTCCCTGCACGGCCTGCGCCTGCGGCTCGTCAGCGGGCGCGAGCTCGCGGCCCTCATGATCGAGTGTGGGCTGGGCGTCTCCGACGAGCGCACCTACCGTACCTACCGCATCGACAGCGACTTCTTCGACGAGGCCGAGTGAACCATGCTCACCTACCTGCACCTCGAGAACTTCCGCGCCTTCGGCGAACCCACCCACATCCCCCTCGCCCCGATCACCCTCCTCTTCGGCGAGAACAGCGCCGGCAAGACCTCCATCCTGCACGCGCTGGCGCTGTTGAAGCAGACGCGACTTCAAGGGGATCATGGTCGTCACCTCGTGTGGAAGGACGACAAGGGGGGATTCGACCTCGGCAGCTTCTCAGAGCTGATGCACGATCACGATGTCGACCGCCGACTGCGGATCGGGCTTGGCTTTGCGGAGAATGCATTCTACGGATTTGCTGACAACCGCGTGGACTTCGAGCCTGCACCCATGGGGCTGGAGTGGACCTTCCTGCGTGACGCGGAGTTGAAGCGAGTCTTTCTCGAGGAATTAGCACTCGATATCGGTGGCTCACCGGGAGTTCGCGCGATTTTTGAGCGTGATGGAGAGGATCCGGAGGACCCCGATCCGATGTTCGATCACCTGCTTTGGTTTTCGAGATTCGAGGGGCCTAAGTCCGCCTTTGAAGCCGAGGCGGCAGCGTGGCGCACCGCCATGCCGCGGCTGATGAAGTCGGCAAAGACCATCGCTCAGCTGCCTGTGGACGGTGGCCCGGAGAACTGGCCGGAGCAGGCACAGGCCTTCTTGCGCGACTGGGATGTGACTTGGGACACCAAGCAGCTGGAAGCGCGACTGGGCACGATCTGGAGGAAGCTCATGTCCCTCGATGGTCGATCGGAGGGATTAGGATTCTCTGTCAATCTGTTCTCCTTCAGCGGTCCGTTCGAGCGCTATTTCCTTGGAGTTCGAGTCGCGGAACTTGAGGCCGAACGCCGTTACAAGCTGCCTCCTTTCGAGCGTCCAGTTGTGATTCATCGCTCGCTCTATCGCGCGGACGAACACATACACGGCGCCGGCCATCGGTACAACCTGTTCATCGACGCACTGACGCCCATCGGACCGCATCGCGTCCGTCCCCCGCGCATTATTGACGACGATGGCGCTTCGCCGGATTCCGTCGGCGCCGACGGTCGCTGGACCGCAAACATCCTGATGCGCGACGCAAACGTGCTGAAGCGCGTGAACGCGGACCTCGAGGCCCTGCAGGTGGGCTACGAGCTGAAGATCGAGCGTCTCGATCGCGTGCGTCGTACGGGTATCGCCGAACTACGACTGGTGGACAATCGCCGCAAGCGAGCGAAGAGCGTCAGCCTCTCCGACGTGGGCTACGGGATTGGACAGCTGCTCCCGATTCTCGTCGAGCTTGCTTCCAAGCAGGAGCGGATCCTCACGATCGAGCAGCCCGAGTTGCACATCCATCCGAGGCTTCAAGCCGAGATCGGTACCGTGTTTGTGAATGCGATACAGCGCCGCAAGCAGATGCTCGTCGAGACACACAGCGAGCATCTCATCCTGCGCCTGCGGCGACTCGTGCGCGAAGGGAAGCTCAAGCCAGAAGACCTGTGCGTGCTGTACGTCAGCCGTGGCAAGCGCGGCTCCGTCGTCGACCGCATCCGCATCGACGAGCGCGGCGACTTCCTCGACGAGTGGCCGGGCGGCTTCTTCCCCGAGCGCCTCAACGAGCTCCTGTAGGCGAGAAAGCCATGCTGAAGGTGTACGTCATCGATCCGGATCTGGTTCGTGCCGCGGGCTTGCCCGTGGATTGCGCCAGCGATCTGGTGGACCTGCTCGAGCGCATGGAGTCGGATCTGACTTTCGTTGCTGCGCGCAGCGACTGGCGGGCGCTGACGGAGCTCTTGGGGCGGCTGCCCCTCGGCAATCGCTTCGAGCGCGCGCGTGAGAGGATCCTGCGCCAACTCGGTGCCTCCGGGCCCGGGGTGGTTGCCACGGATCCGAGAGACGGCGTGGGTGCGGAAGACGCGGTACGCGAGCTCGTGCGCCGATTCCCGGTCGATGCGGTGATCTGCCGAGATGGCGAGCGAGCGCGCGCGCTCGCGTCGAAGTTGGGATCGGGCTCGCCCGCAGTCCTTGCCGTCTCCGACAAGAAGCTGCACTCGCCGACGAAAGCCTCCCAGCTTGAGGATCTCGGAAGCGAGGCGGAGCTCGACAACCTGCTGGAACGCTTCTTCCAGCTCGACTCGCGGCTCCTGATCATCGATCCCTACTTGGGTGTCGAAGCCACCCGCGGCGGACTCGACCCGCGATCCCACCTCCACATGGGCCTCTCGAAGCTGCTGGATGCATGTGCTCGAGCCGGCCTTCGCGCCGGACGCCAGCCCGAGGTGACGCTGGTGTTCGATCCGAACAAGGTGCGTGTGACTCGGGATTCGGGCTCCAGCCGCCGAGCCGACCCCCTAGAGTTGGAGTCCGCCTTTGCAGAGGTCGAGCAGCGCTTGCGGGATCTGCTGCGCGCCAAGGGCAAGGGCTCGGCGGACGTGCGGATCGAGGTCCGTGTGACGCAGAACAGCTTCACGCATCGCGGGCTGAGGTCGTCCCGCCGGCACTGGATCGTGGACCACAACCTGAGGGAGTTGGGCGAGTTCTTGGACGCGCTCCGCCGGCGCCGCAAGGCCGCAACCCATCCCATCGTGAGCCTCCTCGACGAGGAGCGGGCCCGGCGCTCGACGAGCATCCTTTCCGAGTCGGCCCCGCATGGCCCCAGCCGTGGCGGTTCGCCCCCGCGCCGACCCTGATGGGGATTGCAACGCGTCGCGGATTTTCCGCGAGCGCCTGTCCCACGCCCTCCGCTTTCGATCCCTCGGGCCCTGCTTTGGATGTCGGGGCCTGAAGCGAGCGCAACGCCATGTCCGAACGTACGACCCCAGCCTCGGAGCGAGGCAGCGGCATTTTTGCCCATCTCCAGCGCATCGACGCGCTCGTAGCCCGCGGCACGCAGCCGATGACCGACCCGAGCCTGCTGGGGGAGGCAGAGGGCGCAGCCGGGGCCATGGGAGCCGTTGCCTGGCGACACGGTGGGATCGATGCCACCCGGCAGGACTGGGACATGGACGGGATCCCGAACGCCTTCGACCACTACAACGGACCGGGTGCCTTCGCGCCGGGGATGTGAGATGACCCTCTCCGCCCATCCGGCCGACGAGCTCGCGGCCGGTCTCGTCCGCCACTCGATGGAACTCGCGGGCGGCAACCCGGCGGCTTTGGCCGACCTGCCCGCCGGAGTTCGACTCGGCGATCGACACGCCGTGCGACTCGTCGACTCCCTGTCGCCGGCCCAGCGCCAGCTTCTGTACGCCTATTCGGAAGTGGCTGCTCGGGTGGACCCGCGCTGCAAGCCCGCCCGCGACCTCGCGCGTACCGCGCTTGCCATCGAACCGCGCTTTGCTGCCCTCGTAGAGCGACTGCGCATCCAGCAACCCCACGTGCCGACGAGCGTGGCCGAAGCCTACTTGCTTCCCGCCCCCGAGCTCGTCGATCAGCTCAGCCGCATCGTCCGCCGCTATCACGCGCTGAGCCTGCCCTTGAGGCAGCGGGCTCTCACCGGGCTCGCACCCGCGGTGTACGAACATGAGGAGGATCGCATGGCGCTCGACGCCCTGCGCGTTCTTCCGGGGATCGACCGACTGATCTCGTTCATGACGGATCGGTTCGCGCGGGGGAACCTGCTGCGGCTCATGGCCACCGGCATCGAGGTCACCGAAAGCTCCATGCCCGAGCTCCATAGGCTGCACCTGAAGGCCTGCGAGACCCTCGTCATGAGCGAGCCGCCGCCCCTGATGGTGATTCCCGGAGCGATCAATGCGTACACCATGGGGCATGAGCGCCCCATCGTCGCGATCTCCCAAGCGGCCGTTGGCTTGCTCAATCAGGAAGAGATCCTGTTCGTGCTCGGCCACGAGCTCGGCCACATTCGCAGCCAGCACGTCCTCTACCAACAGATGGCCGCAATGCTGGGCGAGCTAGCGAGCTTCATCCCCTTCGGAGCTGCACTGAACCAGCTCACGGTCGGGATGGCGCTCGAATTCTGGTCACGTCGAGCCGAACTGACCGCCGATCGCGCAGGCCTGCTGGCGTGCCAGTCGCCCGAAGCCGCGTTGTCCTGCATGGCCAAGTTCGCAGGACTTCCGCCGAGTGCATTTGCCGACTACGACCCGCGGGACTTCCTCGAGCAGGCGCTGCGGCTCGATGCGATGCTGGACGAGAACGCCCTGGATCGGATCGGCCATGCGCTCGGCACGGCGATGCAGAGCCATCCATACCCCGTGCGGCGTGCCGCCGCTCTGGCGAGCTGGCTGCGCACGGGAGCGTTCCACGACATCCTCGAGGCAACGCCCGAGCAGCGGGCGCACAATTCCAAGATCGTCGGCGATGACCCGCTCGTTCCCGCGCTGCTCGTCGAAGTCGCTGCCGCGACGTCGCAATGGGCCGCCGCGAAGTTCCAGATGGATTCGCTGCAGGCGCAACGTGACATGCGCCGCATGCTGTGCTTCGGGGTTCATCCGAACAGTCCGCTCTCGTCCATCTTCATGGTGGACCTCGAGCTGCGCTGGACATCCGGAGATGCCGTCCACGCCGTCGCCCATCTTCTTGTGCTGGAAGACGAGCAGCCCAAGCGCATCTCGCTCGAGCTAGCGAAGTCGCGCTCGTGGTCGCGCATGCCCAAAGAGTTCCGCGAGCAAGCCATCCGGCGCGGGAACCGCAACCTGACGTATCCGGTCTACCGCCGGGCGGAGCAAAACTGAATGGACCCGGTCACCATCTTCTGGATTCTGGTCACAGTCGGCGCGTTGATCGCCTTCTGGCCGCACATTGTCGACTGGCTGTCCAACATCTTCATTCCGTTCCTGCGCAAGGTCCTCGGCAATCGCGTGGCAGACCGCGTCGCGGATCTTGTGGTCTTTCTCGACAAGGGCATCTGCTCGACCCGCGAGATGCTCAAGGCCGGTTGGAAGAGCTTCAAGCAGAACGTGCTGGGCATGCGATCGACCTACGAGAAGATCGATGCGCAAACTGCCAAGGCAACGCACGAGACCTATGTTCGCACCGAAGACAACCGGATCATGAAGTCGACAACGGTTGAAGATGTTCCGTGGGCGGAGATCCCGCCGGACATTCGCCAGCAGATGGTTGCCAAGCGCAAGAAGTCGGGTGTGGTCGACACGGGCAAGGTCGTGGAGGAGAAGATGGTGGAGCAGTGCGAAGCCGCTGGCATTCTGGATCTCCGGCAATGATCCAAGGCGCCATGCATCTCGCCAGCCTGCTTTCTTCGCTCGAAGGGCGGTTCCTCGAGGAGCCGGTCGCTGCACCCGCGAGCGAAGAAGCTGGCCTCCATTGGGCCTACTGGGTCGTCATCGCCGCGACGGCGGGAGTCGCGATGTTCTGGGCCATTCGACGTGCCAACGCGCGCGCGGAACGGAACTATGCTCGCGACATGGCCTTGGCGATCGCCCGCGGCTTCGCTGATGGTGACGACGTCGCACTTTTGGCGCAACGCATCGAAGGGTGGATCCTGATGGGACAAGGCGCGCCTCTGGACGAGCTCGTGACCATCGATCTTTCCGCGACCAAGCAGGGCCCCAACAAAGTCTTGATGGAGTGGTCGGTTCGCGGGTCGGCTACCAACAAACTGGTTTCCTTGCGTCAGGAGCGAAGTTGGAGCGAAGTGCCGGAGAACCTCCGACGCGAGTTCATCCGCTCGCGCAAGGAGCTCATCGCCCGACGCATCTACGGAAGCTGATTAGGAGCATCGGCCCTCATGTACTGGATCTTCAATCTGCTCGCCCTCGCCGCAGCCTACTTCGTTACCAACGAGGTCGTGAAGGGGCTCACAGGCAAGAGCATTCCCCAGCACGTCTGCGAATGGTGGAACGAGCTTCGGGACCTGCTCGTCAACTGGGCCTACGAGAACGACATGGAGGAGTTCGCGACCTTCTTCGCGTACGTGGATACGGCCGTTCAGGGTCTGGCCAACATGCAGGTTCTCGTGCATGACTCGCGCGAGCCCGACCAGTTGATGGCCGTGCACGAAGAGGAAGTCTCCCTTGCGGACATGCATGCAGCGTGGCCGGAGCTCAAGACTAGGAAGCAGGTGGAGCTGCAGGTGATGGAAGCATGAGCCAATCAGGAGGAGGGCTCTTCGGTCGCCCGATCGATCCCGCCACGGCGGGATCCGTGCAAGGCATTCCCAAGCAGACCTCGAAGCCCGCCTCGCAGGGGGCCGCTCCCGCCGCCGAGCAAGGTGCCGTGGCGGCATTTGATCCGCGAGAACCGACCGCCAAGCTCGAAGACGTCGTCCTCTCCACTGCCGTGCAGGCCGAGGTGCACACCATGCTCTCGCGCATGCAGCATCACCGAGTGCTGTACGAGGAGTGGGACCTCAAGTCGATTGACCGCGGAGGCCAGAAGCTGGTCGTCAACCTGTATGGTCCTCCAGGTACTGGCAAGACGATGCTCGCGGAGGCCTTGGCCAACCGGCTCTCCCGCAAGATCATCGACGTCAGCTATGCCGAGATCGAGTCCAAGTACGTCGGTGACACGCCGAAGAACATCGTGGCCGCCTTCAAGGCCGCCCGGGAAAGCGACTCCGTGATCTTCTTCGACGAGGCTGACTCCATCCTCGGCAAGCGGCTCACCTCGGTCACGCAAGCGTCCGACCACGGCGTGAACGTATCCCGGGCTGTCATGCTGAAGGAGCTGGATCGTTTCTCGGGAATAGTGCTCTTCGCGACCAACCTCGCGCGCAACTTTGACGGCGCCTTCGTGCGTCGCATCCTGTTCCACCTTCACGTGCCGGCACCGGATCGAGAAGGGCGCTTGCGCCTCTGGCGCAAGCTGATTCCCAAAGCCATGCCGGGCAGCGTCGAACTCGACTATGAGAAGCTGGCGGATGCCACCGACGGCATGGTGGGAGGCGACATCAAGAACGCGGTGGTGCAAGCCGCGGCGGTTGCAGTCCAGCGCGAGAGCTCCGAGCGTCGTGTTCGCAACGAGGATCTGCTCGAGGCATCGGATCGCGTCAAGCGCGCCAAGCTGGAGGTCGGCGACTCGGGGGAAGCTAGGTCGCGCGGCTCGCTCGCCATTCTCTCCCGTCCGGCCACCACCATCGAGCAGGTCGAGACGCTCCCGCATGACATGCAGGCTCCCGCCACGACCTAGAACCCGAACTTTCCCCACTCCCACTTCCCAACATCCAGCTAATGAAGCTCGAAACACACGTCTCGGAAGCGATCCGCCAGTACGCCACCAAGATCAAGGGCACGGGCAAGGCCGACGAGCATGCCCTCGGCGAGCTGCAGTTCTACATTGCCCTGCAGCGCGTGATCACCAAGAAGGCGAAACCCGCCGACCTCGGTCTCATGGACGCGATCAACGACGTGCTGCAGGCCAAGGGGCTCGTCGCGGACGGCAAGACCTTCCTGAAGTGATCGGCCCGACGATCGGCGGATGCAGCGCGGCCGCCATGCGTTTCATGCTCTGCTGCTCGTTGCAACTTTCGGGCACGTAATCCGTTCCTTGGCTGCAGTGCGGCGCACCGTCGCCCATTCGAGTGCCCACGTCTCGGTCCGCACCTTCCGTCCCCATGATCACAGAAGCCAGACGCCGCGTTCGCGCTCCCTCGTTCGTCCTGAAGCTCGTTGCCGGAATCGGACTGATCTACAGCGTGCTCGGCGTCGCGTTCAGTTACGTCGGAGCTCCGATCGCGAAGGAGATGTATCTGTTCCTGCAGGACATCGGCCTTGACCTGTCCGGCATGGTGGAAGCCTCCGAGCTTGAGTTCTCGTCGGACGCCTTCTTGTGGGCAGGCGTGAATGTCGCACTGTGGTCGTTCGTCCTGTTCGCCGCGGGACGCATGCGCAAGCTCCGTAACCGAGGCCTCTGCCTCTTCGCCGCGGTGCTCGCCATGGTTCCGACGCAGTGCTGCTGCGGCATCGGGATGATCGTCGGCCTCTGGTGTCTCTCGACGCTCGGCGACGACGAGGTGAGATCCGCCTTCGATCGCCCGGCCCCGCGCCCCGTACCCGACTCTGTCCGCAACGAAATCCTCGAACTCATCCGCAAGAGACAGTCCGCCCAGAGCAAGCCGAAGACCCGCCGCGCCAAGCGCTGAGTCACCCTCTGCCTTGGATGCGAGAATTTGGCGTGGGAGAGCTGTTGCCCGCGGTGAGAATCAAGGTAGTTGTCGCCTCTTGAGAGTTCATGCAGAGGCCCGTTGCTGCTCGCGGTTGGCGACGGGGTTGAGGGCCACTGTGGCAGGGTCGCAGCCGGGCCGTGGCGGCGAAGAGGCGGCAGGGGGTAGGTCTACAGGAGGCGGTCGAGGTGCTGGTAGAACTCGAGGGCGTCCATGTGCTGCCAGCCGGGGATGGAGTGAAGGACGCTGCCGGGGCGGGGTTGGGGGCAGGCGTCGAGCCAGTTTTCTGCGCGCAGGGTCTCGGAGAAGTGGAAGAGCGAGTAGGCGGCCCACATGTCGCGGCTCTGCGCGAGCTGGTCGAGGTGCTCGGCTTGCTCCTGCAGCATTCGCTCTTGGGTCGCGCGCGGCGCGCCGCCGAAGCGGTCGAAGAGGAAGTCCGCGGCAAGGCCGGCCACCCAGGCGTGACTGTCGAGCGCGGCGCGCCGCATCACCTCGGTCGTGAGCTCGCGATCCTGGAATCGCAGGGCATAGGCCAGATTGGTCGCGCCATAGCGCAGGCGCCAGTCTTCGGAATCGAGCAAGGCACGGCAGACCGAGGTCACCTCGTGGCGGCGACGGGCGGCGGCGGAGAAGGCTTCGGCGACGCTGTTGCGAACTTCCCATGCGGGATGCGCGAGCAGGACATGGGCGAGCGCGGAGAGCTGTTCCGACTCGACGAGGGCGGCGCCGAGTCCGCGCAGCGCCACGAGGTTCGTGGGCAGGGAGCCGAATCCCTCAAGGCACTCGCGCACCACCGGATGCAACGGACACGGTCCGTCGAGTAGCTCCCGGCGACGGGCCTCCGTGGCGCGCGCAAGTTCGAACTCGACCCAGACCGAAGCAGGCCAGCTCGCGTCGGGCTCCCCATGGCGGTACATCGCTTCCGCGGCGATCGCGGCGGAAAACGCGACGTGCAGGTAAGGGTAGCGGACTTCGAGCAGTCGATGCTCGCGGATGAACGCACTGACGCTCTCGCCCTCCAGAGCAAGGTTCAGGAGCGCCTCGCTGAGGATCGAGTAGCGTTGGTGGCGCCGTTCGAGGAGGAAGTCGGAGAGACGATCCGCGCGTCGCTTCGGGTCCCGCTCCGCCACAGCGACGTTCTTCAGCGTGTACAGCCCCAGCTCGCGCGCGTGGAAGTTCTCGCTCGCCGCGAGCGCGAGAATGCCGCCGAGGTCGCGATCGGTACCGACCAGTCGCGGTGCCAGCACGATCGCCGCCCCGAACATCGAGGCCCAGATCTCGTTCTCGACCAGCTGCTCGAGCATCGAGTCGGTGTCGCCCTCATCGCGCAACAGGCTCTGGAGGGCCGGGAGCAGGCGGATGTAGCTGTGCTCGTTGGCCCGAGCGATGGAGAGCTGTAGCGCGCGCTTCGAGAGCTTCGATCGCGCAGCGTCGTCACAGCCGCCCAGCGAGATGAGAGTCTCGCGCGCCACGGACTCGAGCGTGTCGTTGTCGAGCCCGTGCTCGCCGTCGAGGATCCACTCGACGACGTCGAGGGCCTCGACGTGACGTCCCATGTCCACCAGATGCCCGGCGCCATGCCGCAGGAGGTACTGGCGCAGGTGACCGCGCTCGTCCGATTCACGAATGGACGTGGATGCGTCGGCGAAGGTGTGCCGGACGAGCTCGGTCGCGACCGCGAGCGCCGGTGTGGTTCTGAGGTGGTGGCGCAGCGTGTCGTGATAAGGAGCTACTCCGAGCACGCGCACGCCAGCCGCAGGAATCCTGCGCAGCATGGCGCCGAGTCGTTCGATGCCAGTGCTCACGAGATCGGACCCGCGCTTGCCCTGCAGCGGGAAGCGCCGGCAGAGCAACTCTTGCAGGCCCTCCTCCGTCGTGGGGCTCTCGGCCCAGGCCACGGTCGTCGCCAGAAAGGGCAGCATCCAATCGAGGTCGCCCAGTCCCAGCCGACGCACCAGCTCGTCGTAGTAGGCGACCAGTCCTTCCGGCAGCGACGACTCGTCGGACACGCGAATCGCCCCGCGCACGACGTCCTCCACGACGTGGCGAACGTAGAGCGGGAGCCCCTCGGAGCGCTGCACGACGGCGCTGACGAAGGGATTGTCGCCTTCGAGCGCCCCATCGCGGCGCACGAGGTCGTAACGACGCGTGCCGAGGCCCTCGAGCAGCATCTGGCGGATGTCCGCATCGTTCATGCGCGAGAGGCCGCCGGGGAACACGGAGCCGGCCCCATGTCGAAGGAGCTGGCGCTCGATCGACAATTCCGGTCGGCCGACGAGGAGCCACAGCACGCCGGGTGCCTGCAATCGCACGATCGCGCCGATGAAATCGGCGTCGTAGCGGATGACCTCGTCGAGCCCGTCGAGCACGAACAGGATGCCGCGCGCGGGTCCCTTGGCGCCGGGCTCCGTCGCACCGACCTTGAGCAGGAGCTCGCGGAGCTGGGACGCGATTTCGTCGTCGCCGAGCTGGTCATCGATCTCAGGCTCGCGATCGGCGAGCCGACGCTCGACGAGGAAGGCGCCCACCTCGCGCAGCGCGAGCTTGAGGAAGCCTCGGGCGCGGCAACGTGCGTCGCCGGCGCGGAAGCGGTAGGCGATCACGCGCTGGCGAGCACCGTTCATGAGGTCCGTGGCGACCCGCGCGGCCAAGGTGGACTTTCCGATGCCGGCCGTGCCACCGACCCAGAGCATGCCTTCGGATGTGGCCGCGATCGCGTCCTTGAGCGCGCGCAGCTCAGCGCGTCTTCCGACGAGCCTCGCCCCTTCGTTACGAATCTCCTCGACGAAGTCCTCGCTCCGGGCGGTGTTGGTCGCGCGTCGCTCGGCCGCGACGTTGAACAGGGCGTCGAAGGCCTCCAGTCCATCCTTGGAGCGCGACCACGGGGCCGCTCCCCACAGCATGCTGTAGAGCAGGCCGTCGCGCTCGGCACGTGCGTAGATGCCCGTGGCAGCAGCATGGTCGGCGCTGGCCCCGGATCCGTCCGGTTCGGTGACGAGTGGCCATAGCTGGAGGATGCGGCGTTCCGACAGCAGCACGATCTTGCCCGCGTAGCGCGCGCACTCCGCGTGCAGCGGGGCGGGAACTTCGACCTGCTCGAGGCGGCCCTGCGGACCGCGCGTGACGCGTACGTGAGTGCCGCGCGCTTCACCGGCGGCGAGGAGCGCCATCCAGCCTTGAGCGGAATGCAGCGTGGAGCGGAACGCCGGTTCGTGTGCGTCGAGGAGCTGGCGTGCGTTGGCATGGTTCACGACGCTGCCATGTGCGACGTCGTTGCGCAGGGCGACGAAGGCTCTCCGCTCGCCATCGCTGTCGCGCAGCAACGGAACCAGTCTCGTGCGCGACCACTGGACCAGATCGGGAGCGGCGCACTGCTCGAGCTGCAGGGCGGAAGCGGCGCCGGAGAGGAGCTCCCGCCAGACACCGAAGGTCGGGCGTTTGGACTGCTGGGACAGAACGCCGGTCAGGAGCTTGCGATGGGCCTCCGGCGCGATGGCGGCGAGGTCGACGAGGGCGACGATGGCGCAGAAGCGAGCCAGGATCTCGGCACTGTCGCACAGCCGATGGAGCCGCACGACCGGGTTGACTTCGCCGTGGAGATCCGCGAGCGGTCTCGCGAGCAGCGCAGGCCAAGACTCGTATTCGGACGGCTGGGCCGTAGGGAGGTTCTCGATCGCGACCGATGTGCCGCAATCGATGTCCGCGCAGATCCACAGGCCGCGCTTGCGGCTCAGCTTCATTTCCGAGCCACAGGCCGGGCAGGAGACGGGAGAGAGCGTCATGTGGAGGTGTCTGCGTCGGGCCTGCGACTCGCACCTTGGCGGGAGTCGTGTCGACGACTTGCTTCAGGATGCTACTCAGCTGGCATTGGTGTACAACGAGCGCGGGGCGGTCGGCGGACAACCATGGCGAGCAACTTTGACGAGCGTTCTTTCCTGCGTCCGCCCGGGCCATATGGCCCGGCGGGGGAGATCGTGCCGGAGTCACAGCGCGTGCAGGCCGTGGGGGCGGGGGAGTTGGCCTATGGGGCCCTGCTCGGCATGGTGGAGGAGGGCTACTCGTACCTGCCTGTCAGGGACGAGACAGAGATCCTAGGAATGGTGTCGGCGATGGGTGTGCTGCGGAGGCTGCTCGACGATCCCGTGGTGCGCGCGCGCCTGCAGGAGATGCCCGTCGGGTCCCTGACGGAGCCGGCCGTGTTCGTCGGGCTGCACGAGTGGGTCGACACCCAACTCGATTGGGGCAACGACCAAGCTGCACTGGTGGGCACGCCGCAGGACCTGCGCGGCATCATCACCTATGCGGACCTCTTGCGGCGCGTCCACGACTTCTCCGCTGCATTCTTGGTGCTCTCCGAGATCGAGAGCCAGTTCCGCTTCTTGTTTGCGACCCTGTTTCCCTTCGAGCGTTGGCGCGATCGCATCCATGCTGCTTTGCGGGCTCGTTCAAAGCAGCCGGATGGCGGGCCGATGCCGCAGGCCATCGGCGACATGACCTTCTGGCACTACATGGCCCTCGTGGATGCTCCCGGGTTCGCGGAGGCGCTGCGCCCGCACTCGGCGAAGACCACGATCTGGCTCAGCCGCCAGACCGACACCGTTCGCCAGATCCGAAACGACGTGATGCACTTCCGTCGTCGCATCGACGGGCAGGCAATCGAGAAACTGCAGCAGTTGCGCGACGAGCTGGGCTGGATCCTCGCCAGCGTGCGCAAGGGCTGAGAGCCTCGCTTAGGGCCTGCTCTCTCGAATGGCCGAGCGCATTTCCTGCAGCGGCTTCTCGCCCTTGGCCTCGAGCTTCGGATTGGCGTCCTCCGCGATCTGGTTGTACATCCAGGCCTGCAGTGTCGCCGTGAGCTCGGTGTCTCCGAGCTGGAAGCACTCTCCCGTGATCGTGATTTCCTCGCCGACATTCGGCACGGCACGCTCTGTCACCACGATCACGTGGCCGGTCGCGTCCTCGAGCAGGAATCGACGTCCGAAGATGGGCACATTCGAGGCCTCGAGGACCTTGCCGCGGACGGTGACTTTCTCGCCGTCGTAGTCTCGCGAGTGCTTGTGAAGCTCCGCGATCTCGGTGGTGAAGATGCTGGAACCGCATCCGGCGGCGATCAGAAGCGAAACGGCGAGCAGGGCAAGGCGCATGGGAGTGACTCGGGGGGGGCAGCTGGGCGGCGGAGTGCGAGGCCTGTCGGGCTTGGCCACCCACGAACGAGCTGGCCACGCATTGTGAGCACGCAGCTGGAATCCGCGAGTGGCTGCTACACTTTTTCCTGCAGGAGCACTTGGAGCGCCGTTTGGCGCTTTGAATCTAGGCTCAGCACCCCCGGAAGCGCCCTTCCCCATGCCGGTCACCTATCAAGAAGTCGTGTCAGCCCTGAAGTCGCTCGAGTTTCATGTCAGCGAATCGGACGAAAATCCGGGCATCGGAAGTGTCGGGTTCGACACCCTGTCGTTCGTCGACACCGACGGTGATCGCGACGCCGTCATCGTCTTCTGCGTGAACCCGGACGGGCAGTCGATCGATTTCGTGGCCTTCGAGTGCTACGCGCTGGCTTCCTGCCGGTACAAGGCCGCCACGTTCCTCGCCTTTCTGCAGGCGAATGCTGAAGCGAGCCACGCCGGCTTCGAGGTCGATGTGGAGGCCGGGGAAGTCGCCATCGCAAGCTCGATAGTCGTTGCCGAGGGCACACTGCACCCCTCACAGTTGCAGGTGGCGCTCATCGACATGCTGTGGACGCTCGATCGCTTCCATCCGGTGATCGTGCATGCCATGGAGACTGGCGTCGTCGACATGTCGCGGTGCTGGCAGCCGCCCGAGTCGAAGCCGGCGGCTGTCCCGAAGGCGGATCCGGCGCTGCTGGCTGAGCTCGGTTCGCTCATCGAGAAGTCGGGCGGGAGCGACGGGTTCGACCGGCTGCTCGAGGCCTACTTGGCCGCAGGGCGTGCGTCATGAGCGCTCCGATACGCCTCACTGGCGAGGCTCCGCTTGATCACGCGGAGCTCCTCTCGCGACTGCGCTTCTCGCTCGACGATCTGGCGAAGGCAGGAGACGCGCATTCCGAACGCGTGTCCAAGGCGTTCGACAACGAGCGATTGGATGCGCGCGGCAAGAGCATGCGCGTCTCGGCGCGCCTGATGCCGACCTTGCACCGCGTCGTGCGCGAGGCCTGCGAGCGCCTGATGCTGTCGGAAGAGCCGGAGGCCTACATCGAGCAGGGATGCGATCCCAACGCCTACGCGATTTCGGACGGCAAGCGCTCCTTCATCAAGCTCAACAGCGCCATCGTGAACCTGCTCGAGCCGGAAGAGCTTTGCGCGGTCGTCGGGCACGAGCTGGCGCATGCTGGCTACAAGCATTCCTCGCGCGAGGGAGCTGACGAGTCGAACCCGATGGGCTTGCTGCTGGATCTCGAGCGCAGCCGCGCGCAGGAGGTCTCTGCCGATCGCGTGGGACTGCTCGCCGTCTCGGATCCGGTCTTCGCGCTGCGGGCGGAGCTGAAGATGGCTTGTGGACTCGAAGCTCGCTATCTCACGCCCGACATCGACGCGTTCCTCGAGCAGTTGAGCGCCGACGATCCGGACGTCGATGCCAAGTGGGACGACACTTCGACCCATCCGAGCTTCAAGTTCCGTTTCTGGGCTCAGCGTCACTTCCTCGGGTCGGATCTCTACCGGAGCCTGAGGGCGCTCAAGGGGGGCCGTCCCTTCGCGGAGGTCGAGGCCGAGATCGAGGATCGCTTCCTCGGCATAGGGTCGGGCATGGCCTTTCGCGCGACCGCCGATGCTCTGCATGAGTCGCTCGCGTGGCTCGGCATGCTCGCCGTCGCGGCCGATGGGCAGGTCACCGATGTCGAGCGGGCGGTGCTGGTGGAACTCGTGGGGCGCATCTGGGCTGACGACGCCTATGCGTACGCGCGCCGACATGGCCTCAAGGCCGTCGAGCGCCGCGCGCGGGAGACACTCGCCCCCCTCAAGTATGGCGGCCTGCGCGCGCGGCAGCGCCTCGAGCACGCCCTCGCCGAGCTCATCGAGCGCGCTGGTGCCGCGGACCGCGCGGCGGCCCTGCAGGTGATCGTCGAGGAATCCCTGCGGCATTGAGTGCCGCGAGTCACGCCGTCTCACTCCGGCGACAACTCAGAACCGCTGCGCGACGAACTGCCGGCATCGGGCGGGCGGGAAAGTCGCGAGTCTGCGCAGTTTCAGTGCTACTTCGTTGCCCGCCGCAGGTTGCGCGAACTCGTGCCTTGTGAGATTCTCTCCCCCTTCCCCTTTGCAGTCCCAGTGCGGGCCCTTCGGCGTTTCGCGAACCGATGGTGTCATCGGTTGCTGCTCTCCCTAGGTTCGAGGAATACCCCGATGACGTTCGAGTCCCAGCTCCGTGACTGCGGCCTGAAGTTCAAGCTCGAGGGGCGTTGGGCCAGCGGTGGTTTCGAGCTCGACAACGGGCGCACGCACATCTTCCGAGTCGACGTGCAGGGCAATGGCGAGCTCGGTCGGACCGAGCATGACCTCCTGCTGCGCCTAGGGGCCGCCAAGGATCCTGCGCGAGTCATGCTGCTCTGCAAGACCGCCGGTGGGCTGCCGCGCGGAGGAATCGTGGTGATCGACGGCTGGGCCTACTACAAGGTCGAGCTGCCGTCCGCCGTGAAGGACGACCTGCTCTACCGGGAAATCAACACGCACGCCGTCATCGCCGACGGCCTCGAACAGGTGGTGTTCGGCTCGGACGACTCCTAGCTCGCCACGCGCAAGCGACCTCGCTTCCCACACCTCCCGTTCCATCACCGCGGGTCATCGTGAGTTCTACGTTCTTCGGCCGCGAGCATGAGCTCGCCCGCTTGCAGCAACTGTTCGAGGAGGCCGCCGGAGGTGGCGGGCCCCGGATGATGGTGGTGTTGGCACACACCGGCGTCGGCAAGACGCGCCTTGCGCAGGAGCTCTATCGCTGGCTCTCGACGCACCCGCGCTGGGATGCGACGAACTTCTGGCCCGACGACCTCGGGCTCGACCAGCAGAGCCTCAAGGTCAATCCGGAGCTGCCGCCGGAACTTGATGCGCAGCCCGCGTTCGTCTGGTGGGGCGTGCGCGCCACCAGCACGATCGACCGTAACGCGAGCGAGGTCGCTTGCATCGTCGAGCACTGCTCGCGCCTGCGGCACCTGCGCAAGCTGCTCGATCCGCTGTTGGGGGCGGGTGAGCTCGGGCGCGCCGCCCTCGACGTCGTGAGCGATCTCGCGATTCCCGTGCCGGGCCTCAAGACGTTCTTCGGCCTCGCGCAGTCCGTGCACGATCGCCTGCATCAGCGCAAGCTCGGCAGCGCGGAGACGGAAGGACGTGAGCAGAGGGATCTGGCGGACGAGCTCCTCGAGCACCTCCAAGTGATCATGAAGGCGCGCCGATTGCCGACGGTCCTCCTGCTCGACGACATGCAGTGGATCGATGCTGAATCCCTCGACTTCGTGCGTCGGCTGTGGGAGCGCTCGTGCCAGCAAAGGTGGCCCCTGCTCATCGTCGCGACGCACTGGGAGAGCGCCTGGCGCCACTCCCTGCGCTTGCCGGAGAAGGAGCGCAGCGCGTTCTTCGCGCGCTTCTCGGGCAGCGAGGGCGTGGAGTCCATCGTGCTCTCCGAATCGCCCCCGACCGCCCTCGCCGGCTGGGCGCGTGAAGCCCTGCCGGGCCTGCCGCCGCGCCAGGTGGACCTGCTGGTCGAGAAGGCGGGGCGCAACTTCCTGCAGATGGTGCAGAACGTGGCCGCGCTGCGGACCAAGTCCGCCACCCACTTCGAGGGCGGCACCCTCACGGGTTCCCTCAATGCGCGCGGCGAGCGCTACGTCGGCAGCTTCGAGACCGACCCGGGACGCCGCGCGCACCAGATGTTCGAGGAGCTCGAGCAGTCGGTGCAGGTGGTGCTCGGCTGGGCCAGCACGTACGGCCTGCGCTTCTTGGGCGAGGTCGTGGTCGAGCTGGCCGAGCGCTCGGGCCAGCTGCAGGGCGCCAGCGGCTACCGCGCGCTCGAGGACGCCATCGATCCGCACGCCCTGCTCGCCCAGACCACGGAACACCTGTCCGAGTTCCGCCAGGGCGTCTTTCACAGCGAGGCCCGCCGCCAGTTCGAGCTGCTCGACATCAAGCCGCAGGAGATCGACGAGGCGCTCCGCGCAGTCGTCGCCGAGTGGATCGAGAACTCCTTCGACGAGAACGGTGAACCGCATCCGTTCCATGGCACCCCGGACGAGCCCCCGCGCGCTCGCGCCGCCGTATCTCTGCCACCCGAGGAACTCCGCGACCTGCTGTCCTGGGCCCTGAAGCTCTTCCCGCCCGTGCCCAGCGCCGCGTTCGACAGCTCCAACCCTGTCCATCGCCTCTCCGCTCGCTGCTCCGCCCTTGCCTTGCTCCTCGAGTGTCGCGAAGGCCGCTACCACGCCGTACGACAGCACGCCCAGCAGCGCATCGCCCCCAGCATGCCTGCCGGCGCCCCCCTCTCCCTGCTTGGCGCCGACGCGCAGGACGCTCTCGCTTATGCCCTCGCCTTCGCCTGCGAGCCCCGCCTCGCCGCCGCATGGCGCCGCAGCCAGCTTGAGTCGCTCGAGACGGCCATTCCCGAGGAATACCGCACACGTTGGCGCTTGAGCGTCCAGCAGGAGCTCGCCGACGCACTTTCGACCCTCGGGCAGCTTGCCGAGTCTCTCCAGCTGTATCGCAACTGCGTCGAGCTCGCGCGCCAGCTAGCATCGGCCGCAGATGAAGAGCAGCGGAGAGCGGATCAGACCACCTTGGCGAGCCAGCTTCGGCGGCTCGCGAAAGCCGAGTGGTCGTCAGGCCGCTTGCGAGAGGCCGAGGCGTTGCAGCTTGAGTCGCTCAGTCTCCTACGCGAACTCATCACTGAGAAGTCGACGCGGGAGACTCGCTGGGAGCTAGCTTGCGTTCTCGCACTTGCAGGCTGGAGCGAGCAGGCGCGCGGCGATCTGGACTCCGCTCTGGCCAAGTACGAGGAGAGCCTCGCGATCCGCCGCGAGCTGGCGGAGGAACTTGGCACGCCGGAGACCCGCCGGGACGTGTCCGTTTCGCTCGACAGAGTCGCTGGCATCGAGCAGACGCGCGGCGATCTGGACTCCGCTCTGGCCAAGTACGAGGAGAGCCTCGCGCTCGCTCGGGGACTGGCGGTGGAACTTGGCACGCCGCAGACCCGCCGGGACGTGTCCGTTTCGCTCGAC
>SXGT01659268.1_pt1 | contig 24714 bp, 19 predicted proteins | sample 3176221 | NCBI WGS metagenome assembly SXGT01 (sample SAMN11356862, study PRJNA531348) | freshwater metagenome | isolation source: freshwater sample F1-120 | place: China: Fuxian Lake, Yuxi | collected 2017-12-25
CCTACAACTTTCCGCAGAACCGCCTGACCGACCACCGGGTCAACCTGACGCTGTACAACCTGGATCAGATCATGCAAGGCGATCTGCAACCGGTGGTCATGGCGCTGCAAGCCGCCGAGCGCGCCCAGTTGCTCGCTGCTGAGAGCGAGCACGGCGGTTTGTGACCGTGTGGCCTAGGGACTCGCGGCCACCAACGCATCCAGCACCAGCGCCGCCGCCTCTGCTTCGGCTTGCGCGTCCCTGCACATCGGGTCGCCGGCGGGCGCCTGTGCGGCCAGCGCCTGGGCTTTGCGCAGTGCCCGCAGGGCATCCGCCGCGCGCACCGCGATCGACTCGACCTTGATGATCGGCTCCAACCGCTGCGCTGCGTCGGGCGGTGGTCTTGGCGCAGGCGTGGCCAACAGCGGCCGCAGGTCCCACGACAGCGTCAGCCGCGCCCATTGACTGTCGAGCTGGCTCCAGCGCCCGCTGCCGCCAGCCAGCGTGTCGGTCCAACCGGTGCCGGCGTGGACGCCGTCGTGCAGACCCAAGGCGACTGTCGCGGGGACCAGCAGCCACCACCGGCTAGTGGGCGCCGGCGGCTGCCAGGCGGTCGGCTGCACGGCGCGGGCGAGGGCGGCTCGAATGGCCGCGGTCGACACATCGGCAACCTTGCAGGGCGCGGGCGGTTCCGCGCCGGCTGCGGGCGGAGCCCAACTGCCGAGCAACACTAGGACCAGCAAAAGCACGGCACGGGACGGCATCGGCGGCTCCGAGCGCCGCGTGAGCTGCGGCGGCAGGCTGTCGCCCTGCACGGATCGTGCCAGCTCGCCAAGTATTCAAGCCGTTGAAATCGTTAGAAACGCTGTCGTCTCACCGCCGGGCGAAACTGAGGCAAAAGTGAGGCAAAAGTGAGACGAAAGTGAGACTGCCGGCCGTCGCTCAGTCGCCGCGTGCGAGGCGCTCGCCTTCAAACTCTTCGACGGCTTTGCGAAATTCGGCTGGCAGTGCCACCGGCGCAAAGGCGTCGTCAAGCCACACCAGGGTCAACCGGCCCGTCGCAACCACGTGCGGCCGTCGCTTGTCCATGATGAGCGCGTGAAACGTGTAGCTGGTTCTGCCCAGGTGGGCGACCCGCACGTACAAGACCAGGACGTCGTTGTAGCGGGCAGGCGCCCGGAAATCGATGTCCACATGCGCGACCGCACCGGGCGGCAAGTGGGCGAGCGCCTGTGTCTGCGAGTCAGCGCCATGGCGAAAGCGCGCGGCGTCCAGGCCCAGGTGGTGCAAGTAGTCCATGCGCCCGACGTCGAGGTACATGGCAAAGGTGCCAAAGAACACGATGCCTACGGCGTCCGTCTCGGCCAGCCGCACCCGCACCTCGGTGCTAAAGCTGTAGGCATTGCGATCGGTGGTGACAGCGTCGTTCAGGGCGTGGGGCACTTCGCCCCCAGCGCGCACAACGGATTGGGCTTGGCGGGCGCGCCCTTGCGCACCAGCAGTTGCCGCTGTAGCCAGTCAGTGCCGTTGCGGCCATCGCGCGCGACCAGCCACAGCGTCACCAGCTTTTCGGTCTTGCCGGCGTCCAGCGTCGGCGCCACCCAGCCCATCTGCGGGATGTCGTCGTAGCTGCGATCGCTGCCGAAGGTGCCGCCGGTTGTGAACCACGAGAACAGCAGCGTCTCGGTGTCGGGCTTGGTGGCCTTGGGGTCCTGCGAAGGGCCGATGACCTGCTTGTCCTTGGGGTCAAAGCGCGGCCACAGCTGCAGCGACGCACCCGGGGCGACGACCGGCGTGGTGTCGAGCGGCCAGTCGATGCCGCGCGAGACGTCCGCTGCCAGATCGATCGCGGCCACCCGCAAGCCGAGGCCTTGCAGCTTGGGGTTGTCGTTGGCGCTCTGGCAGCGCCCGTCGTGCTTCTTGGCGATCTTGGCGGCGATGCGCGCGCAGTCGTTGGCGTAGTTGTTGCCGTCACAGCCGCACACCGTGTTCTGGGCGCACACCTCGGGGTCCTTTGGGCACGGTTTCTCGACCGCCGGGTCGAAGGCCGCGCAAGCGCTGGCCAAAGGCGCCATCGTCAGGCGCTTGTAGCCGGCGAGGCAGCGCGATCGGTCCGCGCACGGCTTGGCCAACATCGGCGTCGCCGACTTCGGGCAGGTTCCGCCAAACGTGCTTGCCTGTGCAGCCTGGAAAAGCACATACATCTCAGGGATATCGGCGCCGCCAAAGCTGCCCATGCCGCCCTGGCCCCCGCTCGGGACGACACCGCCCGGAAAACAACCCGCATCGGCCTGCTGCCCCGAAGTCGAGGCGCCCGTCGGCGGCTTGAGGCCCAGCTTGTCAAAGACTTTCGGCGCGTTCTGCAAGGCCTGGATGACGTGGAAGAACCCGACGGTCGCCGTCGGCCCGGTGCCCAGCTCGACCTGCACGTCCGCATCGATGCAGGCAAAGTTGCCGTCCTTGCTCCACGCAAACGGGCAAAAGGCCCACGCGTAGCACATTGGCGCCACCGGATCGTGTCCGACCAGCAGCATGTCGAGTTTGGACTCCTGGGTCAGCCGAATCTCAGGCGGCTCGGCACGCACGCCGATGACGCGAAACTTGTCGACCAGCGACGGCGGCGCAAAGTCCTGGCCGCAGCCAACCAGCGTCGCCGCCGCGACCGTCGCCACCACCCAAGTCGCGGTGTTGCTCACAAGTCTACGCCGCACGGGCTACCTCGGCCGAAACTCGACCACGAATGCGATCTTGCTGGTCATGGGCTTGCCGTCCCGGCTACCGGCTGCAAACGGGCACTGCCGAATGTCGCGCATCGCCTGGCCATCAAACGGTTCACCCGCACCGCGCAAGACCTTGACCTTGCGCACCGCGCCATCTTCGCCGATTTCGAGCTGCAGCGTCACCTCGACCACCCGACCGCCCATCTCAGCGCCTTCGGGCCACTGGATGTAGCGATCGCAGCTGCCCTTGGGGCGGGCCTGCACGATCTCGATCTTGCGGGGCGCCGCTTGCTCGGTGTCCTCGGCCGCCTTGGGTGGCGGTGCGGGATCGGCAGGCGGTCGGCGGCGCACGTTGTCTTCATTCGCTTGTACGCCAGGATCGCCCAACACATCGTCCTTGCCGGTCTGCACGGCGACGCCTTCGCCACCGGCATCGCCGTACGTCTTGGACAGCACCAGCGGAGCGGGCTCGTCGCTCGCGGCTTTGGCTGCCGGCTGCGTGCTCTTGGGCTGAGCCGTCCGGCGCGGCGCCGCGATCGGCTTGGGCTGCGTCGCTTCGGCCGCCTTGGGCGCGTCGTCGGCCTTGGGCGGCTCCGGCGGCTTGATCTCGGCGGGCTTGGGCTTGGGCTTGGGCAGCTCAATCTGCTCTTTGACCGTGCGCACCAGCTTCTTTTCGGCGACCACTGGCGGCAACGGTTTGGCAACCAGGCCCAAGGCCCACCACGCGCCAACGCTGTGCAGCGCAAGCGAGACGCAAAAGCCGATGGCAAGGTTACGGTTCAACATCCATTGCAGCGGTTGCGCCCAGCTGGGTCAGCGCGCTTCCTCAATTTCTTGTTCCTTGGTGTTGACCGCCACTTTCTCGACGCCGGCAAGGCGCACGCCGTCGATGACCCGCACCACGTTGCCGTGCGTCACGCGCCGGTCGGCCGACAGGATGGCCTCAACGCCCGGGTTGTCCTCGGCCATACGCTTGGCCTGCTCAAAGAGCGCGGCTTCAGCGATCGCCGTGCCGTTCAAGTACAGCGCGCCAGTGTGCCCGATGACGATCGACAGCGGCTTGGCCGGCTTTTGCTGTGCGCTGGCGGCTTTGGGCAGGTCGATGTCGATCTGCGCCTTCTTCATCTTCTCGCTGACCTCTTCGTTGGTCAGCATGAAGATGATCAGCAACACCAGCATGATGTCGACAAGCGGCGTGACATTGATGTCCGCCAGCACGTCGTCGTCGTTGCCGCCCGATTTGGCCGCCATTGTCTAGCCTTTTTGAGCCGTCGCGCCGCTTTGGCCCGTGGTCTTGAGGTGTGCCAGCAGCATCGCCGACAGCGCCTCGGTGTTCGACGTCGCCCGTTTGACCTGGGTGCGAAACTGGTTGTAGGCCACCACCGCCGGAATCGCCACGGCCAGGCCGATGGCGGTCGCCACCAACGCCTCGCTGATGGAGCCCATGATCAAGGCCTGCCGACTGCCGCCGACGCCGACCTGCTGCTTCAAGTTGGCGAAGGCGCCGAGGATACCGATGACGGTGCCGAGCAGGCCTACGAACGGCGCGTTGGCGCCGAGCGACGACAGGAACATCAAGAACCTCTCGTAACGCTGCTTTTCGGTCGCGGTGATCGCGGCCATCACCTCCGCGACTGCCTCTGGACCGCGGTGCATTTCGCGCACCCCTGCCGCTACCACCACCGCCGCCATGCCGCGGTAGGGGGCCAGCAACGCCGTGGCTTCGCCGCCGCCGCGCTCCAGCGCGCCCAGGAGCTTGGGCTGCAACTCTGCGACTGGAACACGGTTTTGCCATAGGAACAACACGCGCTCGACCATCGCCGCCACCGACAGGATGGCCAGCACCAGCAGCAGCCACAGCACCCATTCAGCACCCAATTGGTCGAACAGCAGGGCGAGTCGCTCGGTCATGGCTTCCTGGTGGTTGGTGGGGTCGGGCCGCTGCGGGCTTTGGGCGGCGCGCCAAAATCCGTTATCGTGTGGCCGTGGCGGCTGGCCTTGCCCGGTAGGCAGGGGCGGGCCGCGGGCGCGAAATGGTGACAGCGCCTGAAAAGCCTTGCAAGCTGCCAAATGGGATGCGCCGGCGCGATCGATGTGCCGGTGGCCATGGCTGCAGCGCCGCGAAGGGACTGCGTGCCGCGTTCAGGCAGGGGCCAAGTGCCGCATTCAGGTTGAGGGCATGACGCACGATTCTTCGCATCCGCAGGTGGGTTTGCTGGTGACCGATGCCTCTACTGCGGCGCAGGCCGCCGGGCCCAAGCCAGCAGCGACCAACACCGTCAAGGCCAGTGCTATTCCCGTGGCAAGCGCCGCCGGCGCGACCGACGATGCCCTGTACGTGCCGCTCGACGTCCCCGGCGTGCCACCCATCGAAGAGTTGGTTGCGGCGATGCGCACCTACCTGCCGGATGCCGACATGGCTCTGGTGCGGCGGGCCTACGCCTTCAGTGCGCGCAGCCACGACGGCCAGCTGCGCAAGTCGGGCGAGCCGTACTTCGCGCACCCGGTGGCGGTGGCATTCCTGCTTGCTCGCCTGCGCCTGGACGTCGCTGCTATCAGCGCGGGGCTGTTGCACGACGTCGCCGAAGACACCGCGGTCACCATCGACGAGATTGGCCGGCGGTTTTCGCCGGAGGTGTCGGCGATTGTCGATGGCGTGACCAAGCTGGAGGCGATCAAGTACAGCAGCCAACAGGCGCGCCAGGCCGAGAATTTTCGCAAGATGCTGGTGGCGATGTCCAAGGACATCCGGGTGCTGCTCATCAAGCTTGCTGATCGCCTGCACAACATGAGCACGCTCGACTTCAAGAAGCCCGACAGCCAGCGCAAGATTGCCCAGGAGACACTGGAAATCTACGCCCCGCTCGCCAATCGCCTCGGCATCGGCTGGATGAAAGCGCAGCTTGAAGACCTGTCATTTCGCTTTCTGCACCCCGACGAGTACAAGCGCCTGGCCCACCTGGTTGGCGCGCGTCAGGTCGAGCGGCAGCAATACGTCATCCGCGCGGTCGACGAGATTCGCCAGCTGATGGCCGGCGAGGGCCTGCCCAACGCCCAGGTGTCAGGCCGGCCCAAACACCTGTTCGGTCTGTGGAAGAAGATGGACAACGGCCGGGTGCCGTACGAGCAGATCTACGACACCCAGGGCTTTCGCGTGGTCGTCGCCGACATCAAGGAGTGCTACCAGGCCTTGGGCGCCGTGCACACCCACTGGAAGCCGATTCCGGGTCGCTTCAAGGACTACATCGCGCTGCCCAAGGCCAATCGCTACCAGTCGCTGCACACGTCGGTGATGGGGCCCGGCGCCGAGCGCATCGAGATCCAAATCCGCACGGTCGACATGCATCGCCTGGCGGACGAAGGCGTGGCCTGCCACTGGCGCTACAAGGAGCGCGGCGAGTCGATCAGCGTTCGCGACGAAGAGCGCTTTACCTGGCTCAAGCAACTGCTGGAGTTCCACACCAACGCCAAGGATGCCGACGAGTTCATGGACTCGATGCGCGTCGACCTGTTCAACGACGAGGTCTACACCTTTACACCCAAAGGCGAGCTCAAGGTCATGCAGCGCGGCGCCACGCCGGTCGACTTTGCCTACGCCGTGCACACCAAGGTCGGCGAGCGCACGGTCGGCGCCAAGGTCGACAACGTGATGGTGCCGCTACGGACGGCGCTGCGCAGCGGCAACGTTGTCGAGATCCTGACCCGGCCCGACGCGCGGCCGTCCAAAGACTGGATGGACTTCGCCGTCACGGCGCGGGCCCGCAGCAAGATCCGCGCCTACCTGCACGCCGAGCAGCGCGCGCGGTCGCGGGAAATCGGCCTTGATCTGCTGGAAAAGGCACTGCGGCGCCTCAAGTGCTCGCTGTCGCGCGCTGAGAATAGCGATCGCCTGGCCAACGTGCTGGCGCTGATGGGCATCCAGAATTGGGACGAGTTGGCCGTGGCGGTCGGTTTCGGCAAGGCCGACGCCGAAAAGTTCGCCCGTATGCTGCTGCCCGACGCCAAGGCCGAGGCCGCCCAAGAAGAGGTGGTGGATCCGACCGTCAAGCGGTCGCGCAAAAGCAAGCGCGGCAAGGGCGTGGCCACCATCGTCGTCGATGGCTTGGATGACGTGCTGGTGCGCTACGCCAAATGCTGCTCGCCGGTGCCAGGCGACCCGGTGGTCGGCGTGGTCACGCGCGGCCGCGGCATCACCGTCCACCAGCGCAGTTGCACCAAAGTGCTCGATGCCGACCCGATGCGGCGGCTGGACTGCGAGTGGAATACCGCGGGCGGCAGCGGCGCGACCGTGACCGTGCGCGTGTTCACCGAAAACGCCTCTGGCATGCTGGCAGCGATGAGCCAGCGCTTTACCGACGCCGGCATCGACATCTGCAGCGCCAACTGCCGCACCGAGGGCCGCCGCGCCGTCAACGACTTTGAAGTCGTGGTGGCCGATGTGTCGCAGTTGAACGGCGTTATCGCCTCCCTGGGCAAGCTGCGCGGCGTGGCGCGGGTCGAGCGGGTGCGCGGCTAGAAGCCGACAGCAAGCGAGTTCCTTACAAATCAACGATGTATCCCCTCGTTGACCGCCAACGGCGGCGGCGTACAATTGCGCCGCTCCGCACCAAGCGGAGTGGACCGCCGCGGCGCGCTGTCTGGCACGGGCGGAACGAAGACTGCATACGATGATCGCTACGTTATTGGCCACCTCGGGGTGGCTCGGGCACTGGCTGCGCGAGGGACGCAAACCGCCGGTGGCCGATGGAATCCTGCCGGCGCAAGTGCCGGTGCTGCGCGATAGCCGCGACGCGCCGCAGCCAGTGCATGGGGGCCACACCCACAGCTCGCCGTGGTACGCGACGCTGTGGCTGACCGGCGTCGACTACTTCAGCTCGCTCGGCTACGCGCCTGGTCTAGCGGTGATGGCGGCGGGCTACGTGGCGCCGCTGGCCACGCTCATCCTGGTCGCGGTGACCTTCTTAGCCGCGCTGCCCGTGTACGCGATGGTCGCCAAGCACTCGCCCGACGGCGAGGGCTCGATCAAGATGATCGAGCGTCTGACCGGCGGCTGGGGGCGGCTGGGCTGGATCGGCAAGGCGCTGGTACTGACGCTGCTCGGCTTTGCGATGACGGACTTCGTCATCACGATCACCCTGTCGGCCGCCGACGCCACCCACCACATTTTGGAGAATCCGTTTCTGGCGCCGCACGTGCCCAAAGGGCCGGTGACGGTCACAGCGCTCTTGGTCGGCGGCCTGTGCCTGGTGTTCCTCAAGGGCTTCAAAGAGGCGATCGGCCTGTCCGTGGCGATCGCGCTGCCGTACATGGTGCTCAACGCCATCGTGATCTGGGCGGGCATGGAGCAGGTGCTGGCCCGTCCCGAATTGGTGCAGGCGTGGGTCGCCAAAGTCCAGGCGTTCGATACCGCCGCGTTGCGCACGCAGTTGCTCAAGATGTCCGCAGAAGGTGCGGGTCCAGTCGAGCACCTGGGCGGCGGCGGCGTGATGATGCTGGTCGCCGTCTGTTTGCTGGTGTTTCCCAAGCTAGCGCTCGGCATGTCGGGCTTTGAGACCGGCGTGTCGGTGATGCCGCACGTGTCGGCGTCGACCGCGGCCCAGCGGGTCCGCAATACCCGAAAGATGCTGGCGGCGGCCGCGATCATCATGTGCGTTGAGCTGCTCGGCGCCAACTTCATCGCGACGCTAGTCATCCCCGAGAGCGAGTTCTTCGCCAAGACCGCGACCGCGCCCGCTGGCAAAGCGACGGGCCGCGCGCTCGCTTACCTCGCCCACGACTTGCTGGGCTCGGGCTTTGGTTCGGTGTACGACGTGTTCACCGTCGCCATCTTGTGGTTTGCAGGCTCGAGCGCGATGGCAGGGTTGCTGGCGATTCTGCCGCGCTATTTGCCGCGGTTTGGCATGTCGCCGTCGTGGCTGGAATTCCGCCGGCCACTGGTGCTGGTCATCACGACCGTTTGCCTGGTGGTCAACTGGGCTTTTGACGCCGACGTCGAAAAGCAGGGCGGCGCCTACGCCACCGGCGTGTTGGTGCTGATGGCGTCGGGCGCATTTGCGGTCATGCTGGCCGAGCGCGAGCGGGCCGGGCGCTCGTGGATTTTTGGCGCGATCCTGCTGGTCTTCGGCTACGTGCTGGTCGTCAACGTCGCCGAGCGGCCCGATGGCATCAAGATCGCGGGAATTTTCGTTGCGATGGTTGTCATCGCCAGCTTGGGCAGTCGCTGGTATCGCGCCAGCGAATTGCGGGTGTGCGGCGTGCGCTACCGCGACGAGCCCTCCGAGGCCCTGTGGAATGAGCTCTCTGCGGCCGGCGATGTGGTCGTGATTCCGCAACGCACCAATTCGCCGGACGCCCGCCGCAAGACCGGGGCGCGCAGCCTGCTGCTCGGCAACAACGGCAACGTCCGCTACGCGTTCCTGCACGTCAATTTGCTAGCCGATCCGAGCCAGTTCGACTCACCGGTGGAGATCGCCGTCACGCGCGACGAAGACTTCTACGTCATCGAGGTCTCCAACGCCGTCGCCGTCGCCAACGCGATTGCCTTCGTGGCGCTGCGCCTCAATGCGCGGGACGTCATCATCGGGCTGCTGGACAGCGGCACGCCTGTGTCCAATTCGCTGATGTACTTGGTCTTTGGTACCGGCGAAGTAGGCTACGCCGTCCGGGCCATCTTCGTGCGCTTGCGCGAAGAGAGCCTGATGCGCACGTTCGCCTTGCGCGCTGAGTTCGACCGCAAGCGCGACATCCAGGAAAAGGAGTTGCTGCGCGACGCCCTGTTGCTCGACGACAGCGACCGCGCCGAGCGCACCAAGGCGATGTTCCGAGAAGAGCTGGAGAACTTTGAAGCGCAGGTCGCCAAGGCGCCGCACATGCCGCGCCTGATCCTGTTCGACGGCAAGTAGCCGCTCCGCCTCGCCGGCTACCCGATCGCGAATCCGTTGCGCCCCCGCACGTTGCAGGCTAACTTGCCTGCGCCGCCGCACCTGGAGCGCCCCATGCCCCCGCCGATCTTGAACACCGTGGCTTTTGGCGACCAAGTGCAGACCCGCAAGGAGCCGCAAGCGCCCGCCAAGGTCAACTCCGGCTTCCAGCGGGTTTGGAACGGTCTGGACATCGACAGCGCGACGATTGAGTTGGTCCACCCGGCTGGCACGCTGTCACCCAAGCGGCTTGCGCCCGATACCGACCGCCGGGCCCGGCTGGCGGCTTTGCCGGTGGTGCAGGTCGCCAAGGCCGATGGTCACGACAGCAGCGCGGCGGCCGACCTGCGGCTGGGTCCGACGCTCGGCGCTGGCGGCATGGGGCTGGTGCAGTTGGCCACCCAGAACTCGCTGGGCCGCGACGTCGCCGTCAAGACCATCAAAGTCGACGTCGCCGATCCGGTCGCCGCCGCGGCAGAGTTGGTGCGGGAAGCGCGCATCGCGGGCCGGCTCGAGCACCCCAACATCCTGCCCATCTACGCGCTTGGCCAGGACGACAGCGGCCGGCCGATGCTGGTGATGAAGCGAGTCGAGGGCACGGCGTGGCGAGAGCTCATCGCGCGCGACCCGCCGTTCCGCACTGGCCCCGAAGACGCGCGCAGTCCGGCGGCCATCGACGAAGCGCTGGTGCGGCATCTGCTCGTGCTTATCCAGATCTGCAACGCCGTGGGCTTTGCCCACAGCCGCGGCGTCGTCCACCGCGATCTGAAGCCCGAAAACGTGATGGTCGGCGCCTTCGGCGAAGTCTACGTGCTCGACTGGGGCGTGGCGGTCGAACTGGGCCACAGCCAGGCCGGCGGGCTGGGCATCGCCGGAACGCCCAACTGGATGGCGCCAGAAATGGTTGCCGCGAGCGCCGACGGCCTGGGGCCGCATACCGACGTGTACCTGCTGGGCGGCATGCTGCACGCGGTCCTGACCGGGACACCGCTGCACGCCGGTGACGACCTGTACCAGGTGCTGTACCAGGCGTGGCTGAGCGAACCCAAGCAGTACGGCGCCGAGGTGCCGGCGCTGCTTGCGGATTTGTGCGGCCGCGCCACCAGCAAAGACCCTGCGCGTCGGCCCGAAAGCGCGGCCGCTTTCAAAGCAGATCTCGAGCACTTCTTGCGCAACCGCACCTCGCTGGCGCTGGCGCAGCAGGCGCAGGCCCGCCTCGCCGACCTCGAAGAGTTGGTGGGCTTGCTCTTGGGCGATCAGCCGACGCTTTTGCCCCAAGATGCTGTCGGCGACGACACCGCGGGACTGGTGCACCGGCTGGGCGGCGAGGCGCGGTTCGGCTTTCAGCAGGCGTTGGCGACCTGGCCGGACAATCCGCTGGCCATCGACGGGTACCAGCAGGTGTGCGCTGTGATGGCGCGGTTTGCGATTGCCGAGGGCGACGTGCGCACGGCCGGCCACCTCATCGACGAGATCGCTCAGCCCGATGCGGCCTTGCTCGCGGCGTGGCAGGCGTTGTCGGCCGCGCGCAGCCAGACCGATACCAATGCCGCGCGCTTGGTGCAGATCGAGCGAGATATGGACTTCGAGGCCGGTTCGGCGTTTCGCAGTGGCCTGGCCTTGTCGATCGCGGTGGTATGGGCGGCGATTCCGCTGGTTATCGGCGTCCTGGAGCAATCGGCTGGTCTGGTGGTGACTTTTCCGCACTACATCGGCGCTGGTCTGTTCTGGGCGGCATCGGTGGCGATTGGCGTGTACATGGGTCGACGGGTCTTGATGGCCAACCGGGTCAATCGAGCGTTCGTGCGCAGCCTGGCCGGTGCCGTCGCCGCCCCGCTCTTGCAGCGCAGCGTGGCCTGGGTCCAGGGCGCCGGCGTCCACGAGGCGGTCACCAACGATATGGTGCTGTTCTTCGTGGTGCTGCTCGGCATGGCCGCCACCATTGACTGGCGGCTGGCGTGGGGCGCCGGCATCTACGGTGTCGCGGCCTCCGTGTCGACTGTGTTGCCGGGCCAGGAGTTCTACGTGCTCGCTGCTGCCAATTTCTTTGCGCTCGGCACCGTGGCTTGGGTGTGGCGGCCGGTGGCGACGGCTGAGTCGCGGCGCGCGCGCTTGATCGCGCACATGCAGGCGGCCCACGAATGCCTGGGCACAGCGGCCTGGAATGGTTTGCGCGCCGCTGTGGCGCCCGTCGCCCGGGCGGTGCCGGCGGTGGTCGAGGCGGCGGTGGCGCGGTCTACTTCGCGGTCGGCGATCGCCCGCGAGCAGATCTGAACCTCAGGCGGCCCCGCCACCCTCAGGCAGCACGGCACGCGTCAGGTTGAGGTGGCCGCGGCCGGCATCGACCACCACGTCGTCTTCGATGCGCACACCGCCAAACGGTCGCAGGGCATCGACCAGCCGCCAGTCGACGTCGCGGCCGGCAGGCGACGCCCGCAGCGGTCCCAATAAGCCTTCAATGAAATAGACCCCCGGCTCGATCGTGAACACCTGCCCAGGCGCGATGGTGCTGGTGTTGCGCAGCCATGGGTTGTCGGACCGCGGCTGGATGCGCGCGCAGCCGACATCGTGGGTCTGCAGGCCCAGTGAGTGGCCCAAGCCGTGGGGAAAAAAGGCGAAAGTAATGTCCTTGGCGACCGCAGCCTCCGCCGACGCGCGCACGACGCCCAACTGCCGCAGAGCCTGCCCGACCAGCAGGTGGGCGTGATCGTGCAGGTCCTCGTAGGGCAGGCCGATGGCGATCCGCTCGCACAGGTCTTGTTGCAGGCGGTCTACAGACGTCACCAATGCCTTGAACCGGTCCGCCGCCTCGCCGCTGCCACGGACCCAGGTCCGGGTGATATCGGCGTGGTAGCCGTGGCAAGTGGCGCCGGCATCGAGCAGCAGTGACCCGGCCGAGTCACCCGGCGATCCACGGCCATAGGCGATGTGGTGCAGCGTTGCCGCGTGCTGGTCCAGCGCCACGATGTTCTTGTAGGGCGTCTCCGCGTCGTCCTGCCAGGTCGCCCGCAGGTAATCCAGGTGCAGGTCCAGCTCGCTTCTGCCTCCCGCCGCGAAAGCCTGGCGCAGGGTATCGTGGCCGCGGGCCGCGCGTGCGTTGGCTTCGGCGAGGCACGCAATTTCATACGGTGTCTTGATGGTCCGCGCATCGTCCAGGTCCGCAAGCAGCGCGGCGGGGTTCCAGGCGGCATCGGGCACCAGCAAGCTCGCGCGCGCCTCCGACTCGCTGACCACGGCGCAACGGCCCGCCAGCAGGTCGGCTGGCAGCCCACTGCTGTGCTGCACCAGTTGCACGTCCATGTGCGCGGCGAAACCGTGGTGGCTGGGCGGTGGCGGAGCTTCCCAATAGCTCTGCGGATCGTGCCACAGCAGCGTTGGCCGCCGGCCCTGGCGCAGCACGAGGCAACTGCCCGGCGCGTACAGCGGCAGCCACCAGGCGAAGTGCGCCACCGGCCGGTACGCAAACCACTGGTCGTCAAAGCGTGACTTGGCGATCGCTTCGCCCGCATCCAGGACCAGGGTGTCGACACCGTGGCGCTCCAGCGCCGCCTCGGTGCGCGCGGTGGCGATGGCCAGGTGGTCCGCGTACAGCATCAAGAGGGATTCGGTCATGACCAGTCACCGCGCGGCGTGCGGCCCGCAGGCGCGATGATCCCGCTTTGCGATCGTTTCTGCTAGCCTGCCGCACCCTTTGGCCGGCGGCCCGGCCACTTCGAAAAGGACTTCCATGGCCCATCGCGAACACGGCTTTGCCGGCATCGACGCGGTGGCGCATAGCGGGCTCTACGCCCTGCGCGCCCCCAAGGAATTCGCTACCGCCGATACGCCCGATCAGTATCTGCCCGACGTGCCCGTCGACTGGCAGCAACTGACGCTGGGGGTCGAGGTCGACGTGCACGGTCGGCGCGTGTGGGGCACCGCGACGTACGAGGGTCGGGTGCGCAAGGCCGAAGTCAGCCGTCTGCGCTTTGATGCCGATGGGCTACAGGTGCTGCGCGCGTTCGATGGCGACGGCCGGCGCATGGGCATCGAGCACGATGGCAAGACGCTGTGGGTGGCGCTCGCCCAGCCCGCCTGCCGCGGCGCCGCAGTGCGCGTGTCGATCGACTTTGACACCCGCGATCCGCGTGCGGGCTTCTACTTCGTGCTGCCCGATGCCGATCATCCCGACCGACCGGCCCACGCTTGGACACAGGGCCAGGACGAAGACAGCAAGTTCTGGTTTCCCTGCCACGACGCGCCCAACCACAAGCTCAAGGTCGCGGTGGTGGTGACGGTGCCGCCGGGCATGGTCTCGTTTTCCAACGGCATCTTGCGCGATATCCACGCCGCTTCCGATCCCGGCAAGCGGGTCTACGACTGGCAGATCGGCAGGCCCATCCCGACGTATCTGCTGACCCTGGTGGTCGGGCCGTTCGTCGAGATCGTGCAGCAGACCGAGCCGGTGCCGGTGTCGTATGCAGTGCTGCCGGGTCGCGAGCAGGACGGTGAACGCTCGTTCGGGCGCACGCCGGAGATGGTGGCGCTCTACGCCCGGCTGACCGACACCCCCTATCCCTACGAGAAGTACGGCCAGGTCGCCGTCGGCGAGTTCGTCTTTGGTGGCATGGAAAACGCGTCGATGACCACACAGACCGACTTGACGCTGCACGACGCGCGCGCGCACTTGGATTTTTCGAGCGAGCCCCTGGTGTCGCATGAACTGGCGCACCAGTGGTTTGGCGATCTTGTGACCTGTCGCAGTTGGTCGCATGGCTGGCTCAACGAAGGGTTCGCGACCTACTTTGAGCAGTTGTGGCAAGAGCACGCCCACGGACCCGACGAGTTCGCCTATGCCCGCATGTCCGCGCAGCGCGCCTACTTCGCCGAGGATGCCGGTCGTTACCGCCGCACCATCGTCACCAACCGCTACCACGAGCCCATCGACCTGTTCGACGCCCACCTGTACGAAAAGGGCGGCGCCGTGTTGCACATGCTGCGCTGCGAACTCGGCGATGCGACCTTTTTTGGCGGTGTCGGCGCCTACCTGCGGGCGTTCGGCGACGGCGTGGTCGAAACGCCCGACCTGCGGCGGGCCATGGAGGCGCACGCGGGCGTGGACCTTGGCCGCTTCTTTGCCCAGTGGGTCGAGGCTGGCAAGGGACACCCGGAAATCAAGGTTGCCGGTAGCTGGGACGGCGAACTGCGGCAGTACAAGTTGACCCTGGAGCAGACCCAGGACACCGCTACTTCAGCGCTATTTGCGGTCGGGGTCGCGGTCGAGTTGCACTTGGACGACGGCAGCGTCGATCGCCGCACCTTGGCGCTGGATCGCAAGCAGCAGCACTACTGGCTGACGCTGCCTGGTCAGCCGGCGCTCGTGCAGGTCGATCCGCGCGGTGATCTGCTCGCCACCTGGGACCTCGGCCTGCCCGAGCCACAGCTGCGGGCGCTGCTGATGCGCGGCACGGCGGTGCCGGTGCGCATCGGCGCGGCGCATGCGCTGGCCAATCGACCCAGCGCCCAAAATGTCCAGGCGTTGCGCGATGCGCTGGCTGGCGACGCGGCTTGGATGGTCCAGGCCGAAGTGGCGCGGGCGCTCGGTAAGATCGGCTCGTCGGCGGCATTCGAGGCGCTGGCCGCGGCAGTCGAGCTCAGCCATCCCAAAGCACGGCGGGTCGTGCGCGAAGCGTTGGGTCGGTTCCAGACTGCGGCAGCGGGCCAACTGCTCGCCGATCTACTCGCCCGCGGCGACGGCTCGGTCTTGGTCGAGGCCGAGACAGCCAAGAGCTTGGGCGCGAGCCGCGGCGCGGGTGCGTTCGAAGCGCTGCAGGCGGCGCTTAAGCGCGACAGTTGGAATGAGACGGTGCGCGTCGGCGTGCTCGACGGCCTGGCCAACCTCCAGGATCCGCGCGGCATCGACATCGCGACCGGGTACCTGCACCGACGGTATCCGACGCTCCTGCGCTGCGCCGCCATTCGCTGCCTTTGCCAGTTCACTGCTGAGCCGGCGCGGGTGGTCGAGGCCCTGCGGCCGTGGACGGCGGATACCTCGTTCCGCTTTGCCTTCAACCTGGCAAGCGCACTGGGCGGGCTGGGCGATCACCGCGCTGCACCGCTTTTGCAGGCCGTCATCGCCCGCGCCGCCGATGGCCGGGTCAACAAGCGCGCGCTGGAGTCGCTGGCCGCCCTGCGCGCAGGGCTCGGTGCCGGCAAGCAAGTCGATGGACTGCGCGGTGATGTCGACGCTTTGCGCAACCAGTTGCGCGAGCTCGTCGATCGGATCGACAAGGCCGAGCAATTGCGCGGCACGGGCGCGTAGCCGAACGACCGCCGCGATGCTGTCGTTGTCCGGGGCGATCCGCGCCCGCATGCAAAGCGCGGTCGATACGGGCGTGTGCTCGGCGGCGGCGTTTGCTTTGGCGCGCACGGACGGTAGCGTGCACACCGTGGCCGCCGGCCGGAATAGTCGAATCCGACAGCGCCGCGAGGCTTGTCGGTCCTGGTGTGAACCTGCGCCCGGCGCGCCCATCGATGACCGCGCGCCCTTCGATCTGGCGTCGCTGACCAAGCCGTTGTGTACGACCACGCTGCTGGCGCAGGCCGTCGGCTGCGGCGGTCTGGATCTGGCGACACCGCTCGGTGCGTGCCTGACCGACGCGGCCGACCAGTCCATCGGCAACGTCCAGTTGCGTCACCTGCTCGCCCACACCAGCGGCTGGCCGGCGTGGATCGACTTCTTTGCCGCCACGGCCGCCCTTGCTGATCCGCTGCAACGTGCGGCCGAGGTGCGTAGACAGGTGTTGGCGACGCCAATTGTGCGCCAGCCGGGTTCCGCTGCGGTGTACAGCGATCTCGGCTTTTTGGCGCTCGGCTGGGTGTTGGAAGCCGCCGCTGGCCAGTCTTTGGACCAGCTGTTTGCTCATCACGTGGCCGCGCCGCTTGGCGCCAGTCTGGTTTTCGCGCCGCTCAGCCAACCAACGTTGACGGCAGCCGTGGCCACCGAGATCTGGGCGCCGCGCTGTGGCGACGGTCGGCCGTTGCAGGGCATCGTCCACGACGACAACTGCGCTGCGCTCGGCGGCATCGCCGGCCACGCCGGTCTGTTTGGCAGCGCGACCGACGTGGGGCACTGGGCGGCGGCGTGGCTGGGCGGCCTGCGCGGCGGCGCCAACCCGCTACGCCTCGACACCAGCCTGATTCGGCAGTGGACCACTACCCCGGCGTGCACCGGGTCGAGCTGGCGTCTGGGCTTTGACACGCCGACCCCACCGGGCTCCACCGCTGGCGACTGCGCGCCCGCCGACACAGTAGGCCACTTGGGCTTTACCGGCACCAGCATCTGGCTGGCGCCCAGCATGGACGTCGCACTGGTGCTCTTGACCAATCGCGTGCACCCGAGTCGCGACGACAACAGCGGCATCAAGCGTTTGCGCAACGAATTGCACGATCTGGCATGGTCTGCACTGCGCGCGGCCGCGCCGTGGTCGTCGTAACCGCAGACGGAATTGCGCCAACGGGCAGCGTTGACCGTTGCGCTTGCCGGCTGTTATCTTGGCCGCGGGCCGCGACGGCGCGGCTGGGTTGTCGTGCGCCGGTTGTGCCGCGCGCGCTGACCCGCGGAGAATTGCCGGGTGTCCGAAGCACGACCGATCACCAACGTCACCGATTTCGTGTGCGGCGCATGCTGGAACTCGTTCAGCAAGCTGGATCCCGGGGTCGACCGCGGCGGCCACGTGTCGTGCCCGCATTGCGGCCACGTCATGCCCGTCGAGACCAGCATCATCGAGTCGGTGCGTGCTGCACCGCGGACGACGGCGCCGGACCCGACGTCCGGCGACTTCGAGACGCCGGGCGCGGTCACCTTGCCGGGCAACGCGTTTGCCGGCGACGAGGGCTTTCCCGAGTTGCGTCGGCCATCCGGTGCGACCTGGTTGCCGCCCGACATGATCGCCCGATCGGCCGAGCCGGCCGGATTCGTCGTTGGCGATGCCGACGAGCTGGAAGACTTCGCTTTCGACGAACCGACCTTGCGACCCGACGTCGCGCGGCCAGGTTTGCTGGAAGCCGTGCGCACAATGGCCGATGTCGACCCGACGCCCGTCGACTTTGCCCTCGACGAGGCCACTGCGCGCGAGCCTGCCGCCTACGTCGGCGCCTTGGTGCCCAAAGAACAGCCAGCTACCACATCGCTCGCCCCAAGCGACACGCCCGAACTCGACGCCGCGTTGGCGCAAGCCGCCGATGCCGCCGACTCGCCCCTTGAGCAGGACGCCGAAGCCGCGTTTATCGGCGGCGACTGGAAGCTCAAGGCGATGGGCCTGACGTACAACTTTCATGGGCTTGACGCGCTCATCGGCCGCGCCAGCAGCAAAGGCGGCCAGCAGATGCAGGTCTCGGTCGATGGCGTGACTTGGAAGGATTTCGACTCCTTTCACCTGCTGTACAAGACCGGCGTGCCCGCCAGCAAGGCACTGGCCGATGCGCCGGAGCCGGGCGCCAGCGGCCACACGCCACAGGCCCTGCCGCAGATTGCGATTGCCAGCGCGGCCGCGGCCCGCAACCGGCCGACCCTGACCCGCGCCAATGCTCCCGACTTGAGTCTCGGCGCCAAATCCGACGACAAGGGCAAGGCTGCCGGCGGCAAAGACAAGGCCGACGGCTTGGGTCCCAGCGGCAAACCGTCCAGTCAGGCGGTCGCCAAGGCGGGCTTGGGCCCGGCCAGTGGCCCCTCTAAGCGTCAGCCAGCCGCCGTCGCAGCGCAGTCCGACAAAGGCGGCGGCAAGGGGTTGGTCATCGCGGTAGCGGTGGCCGTTGTGGTCGTCGCCCTGGTCGGCGCGCTGCACTTTCTCAAAGTCATCGCGATTCCTGGCCTGTAGCTTCCGCCCTGATTAGGCGAGGGCACGCACCACGCCGTCCAAGCGTGGCCAAGCGCCGTCGCGCAGGCGCAGTCGGCCATCTGCGACTTCGACATCGCGGCCCAGCAATCCTGATGCCTTTGCCCGCGCGACCAGGCAGTCGGCACTACCAGCACCTGCCACGCGCTCCAGCGCCGCAAGATCGACGCCCGCGGTCGTGCGCAAGCCGGTCATGATGCGCTCCGTCGTGTGCATGGCGCCATCAATGATTTCTTCGAAGTCAGTCGCCAGAGCACCGGCCGCAAGCCTGGCCAGGTACTGTCCGCTGTGCCGCAGGTTGGCGTAGCGCACGCCGACCTGGCCGGGCGTTGGCACGAAGCCGTGTGCCCCAACGCCGACGGCGAGGTAGTGGTCGCCGCTCCAGTAGGCCTGGTTGTGGCGACTTTGGTGACCGAGTTTGGCGAAATTGCTGACTTCGTAACGCCGCAAGCCGTGACTGCGCACCAGTGGCGGCAAGGCCATCAAGTGTCGCACGGTGGCGGTCTCTGACGGCGCCTTGACCTGGCCGCGCGCGATGCGCGTGTGCAGAGGCGTGTGGTCCTCAACCGTCAGCGCATAAGCGGACAGGTGCGGAAGGCCGCGATCGAGCAGCGCGGTCACGTCTGCGCGCAAGTCGGGCAGCGTCTGGCCGGGAATGCCGAAGATGACGTCGGCGCTCGCCGACCGCAAGGCGCCCGAGCCGAGCAACGCCACCATGCTATCCACCGCCGCGTACGCGGCATCGACGTCATGGACGCGATCCAGCCAGCGCAAGTGCCGCGCATGCAGGGACTGCACGCCCAACGACACCCGGTTGATGCCGGCAGCGGCGTAGTCGCGCAACTCGCCCGCCTCCGCTGCACCAGGATTGGCTTCAAGCGTAATCTCGGCGTCGTCGCGGAACCCGGCCCAGCGCTGCAGCCACTCGAGCACCGACGCAACGTGTGCGGGTCCCCACAACGACGGCGTGCCACCGCCAAAAAACACGGTGGCAATGGGCGCGGCATGCAACGGTGCCGTGCGCAGGGCCAGCTCTGTCAGGACGGCGCGGGTGTACTGCGCGCGCGGGATCTGCTCGGCGACGGAGGTCGCAAAGTCACAGTACGCGCAGCGCTTGAGGCACCAAGGAAAGTGGACGTAGACCGACCAACTGCCCTGCGCTGGCGCGCCGCCGCAGGTCACCGCCGCACCTTGCCCGCTTCGCGCGGCAGCTCACTGTCAGCGACTGCACGATCAAAATCGGGCCCGAGCAGGTGCCAACTCCGCCAGCGGCGCTTGTCGGCCACCTCGACCACGGTCACCGCCGCCGCCTGGCACGCCTGCGTGCCCATCAGGCGCACGCAGCCCGCACCCGCAGTTCTGCCCACCGAGACCACGCCGATGCCGCCGAACCGGCCATCGTAATAGACTTCAGAGCCGACCGACGCGACCAGCGTTACCTGGTAGCGCAGTGCGTACTCGTACAGGCGGTAGGCGCGGTCGGCCACCAGTTCGCCGTCGCGCAGTGGTGTCAGCGGCCGGGTCGTCACCGCGATCACGTTGGGATAGGCCGCGGCGGCCGCCAGACCTGCACGAACTTGCCCGAGCGCCGCTTCGCTCAGCACCTCCGGACGGGTGTCCATGGGCACGATTGCGAGATCCGCCGAGGCCCAAACGCCGGTCGAGCGATCGCCAACCTGCACTTCGTTCCAGGCTTTGGCAGGGTCGGCCGCCCGCGCCAGGTATGGCTGGGTGTTCCCATCAGCGCGCAGGCGGAACAGCGCGGCTTTGGGCGCCGCCTGCGTCAGCGCATCGGCAAGCGCCGACAGCGCCACGTCGTCACCCGCTGCGACCACAACGCTCGCATGGAACTGACCGGCAGCCCTGGCCACCGCTGCCACAGCTTCATTGGCTGGCAGTTGCATCGCCAGCAGCAAGCGAACCCCCTTGCCCTTATCCGGTGGCGCCTCCTGTGTTAGCTCGCCATCTAGCGGCGCTTGGACGATGCGCTCCACGGTCAGGGTACGCGACACCACTACTGGCGGCTGGCCAGCGCGCAGCGCCTCGACGGTCACGTGGCGATCGCGAACCGACTCCGCAAACGTGTGCTGCACCGCGGCACCGCGGACGGGATCGCTGCCATCCTCAAAGTGCCACACGTAGTCGTCAAACGGCGGCTGGCCGGTGGACAACTGTACGCGCAGGCGCACATTGGTGTTGGTCCACACCCGCAGCGTGTCGGGCTCCGCGTCGACAGAAAGCACCGTTGTCGCTGGTCCGCGGTCGGCCGCAGTCGGTGAATCGGCCAACGCAACCGCGGCGTCCGAGTGCGTGGGCCGGTTCGGCAGCGGCGTGGCTGCCGGCGCATCTGCTTGCGCGACCGCATCGCCGAGCTCTGCAGGCTTGGGCGAGTTCGCCACTGGCAGAGGCGCACGCTGGCCGAGCCACAACACTGCCACGGCAACCACGGCCCCCACCGCCGCGCTCGCCATCCACGGCAGCACGGCAGACCACGGCCCCGGGGCGCGCTGTTGTCGGTCTGGCGGCAGGGTCGGCAAGGTTGCGGGTATCCGGCAAGCGTGGGCACGGCCAAACCAGGTGCGTTCGGTGCCGATTCCCGCACTGGCCGCGCGTTGCCCTGAGACGCGCGGCTGCGTAGTATCGGGGTCCGGCCCGGGGCCTGCAATCGAAGGCGCGGTCCGTGCGTATCTGAACCCACAGGCCGCATGCCGCGGCCGTTAGAGGGTGGTCATGAATTGGTTTGCTCTGCCGTTGGCTGCCCGTGCGGGCGCTGCGGCGCTGTCGGTCTCGACGCTTTTGGCAGGTCTGGCGCACGGCGCCGATCGACAACCCTGGAAGGCGATTGCCGTTGACTGCATGGCGACGTTCGCGGCCCCCGACAAGGCCGACGAGACCAAGCTGTTTACCTGCGCCGATGGCTTCGCGGCCGAAGCGGTGCTGGAATCGCTGACCGCAGCAGACAAGACCAACGCCGAAAAAGGCCTGCGCTGGCTGTACGACAAAGGCTCGGACAAGAGCGCCAAGGTCGCCCGCCTGGGACTTCAGCGGCTAGGCATCAACCTGCCGTTCCGCGCGCCGCGCGCGCTCGACAAAGGCGCCATGGCGCAGCCCGAACGGGCAAAATACGACCCGCCCGAGGCCAAAGACGCCGACAAGAAGGCCGCAGAGAAGCTCTACAAGGACGGCGTCGCGCTCTTGAAGAAAAAGAAGTGGAAAGACGGCGTCGGCATCCTGCTCAAGGGCCTGGAAAAAGACGGTCGCAGCGAGAAGATTCTCTACAACCTGGGCTGCGGGGAGTGCAACCTCGAAGGCGACAAGAAAGCCTGCTGGACCCACCTGCAGTATCTGAGCGACCTCGGCACTGACTACGCCGCTGAACTGCTGATCAAGGCCCGCACCGATGGCGATTACGAGGGCGTCCGCGAAGAGAGCGAGTTCAAGCGCCTGACCGGCTACATGCGCGTACAGGTCATCAACACGGTCGGCGATGTCGGCGATCCTGGTGTTGAGAATATCTTGAAGCTGTTCGACAAGCTCGGCCACAAGAAGCCGGACAAGCGCGACGACGAGTCGCACCCGCAGCCGTCGCCGACCATCCAGTTCAAGGCCTACACCAAGGCCCAGGTGGCGGTGATCGCCGAGCTACTGAACGATCAGAACACCAAGCTGGAACCCATCGACAATGGCGTCGGCAAGTACGACATGGTCATCCGCTGGGGCACCCAAATCGACGACAAGGGCAAGCCGGTCAACCTCGGCCCCGATACCGCGGACGAGGCCATGGCCAAGGCCCGTCAGAAGCAAAACAAGGCCCTGCAGCAGCCCGAACAGGCCATTGGCAAGGTCAACAAAGTGCTCGACACGCCCAACCGCGTGATCAGCGAAGCCGGCAAGATGAAAGACCGCGTACTCGGCGTTGGCGACAAGGCCAAGGGCGCGGCCGACAAGATCAAGGACATCGGTAGCATCGGCGACAAGGCCAAAGACGCCGTCAAGATCAAGGGCTTGTAGTTGCAGATGGGCTGGCAGCAGGCGCTGACGACGCTGGGTCCGCTAGACTGGTTCGTGGCGGGCTTTGCGACGGCCGTCAGCTTGCTCGGCATGCTGCTGCCACGCATTGGCAATTTCATCGGCCGACTGGTGCTGGGCGAGGATCCGCTCTTGCAGCGCTGGCAGCAGGCCCGCGCCGCTCGCCGCCAACGCATCGCTGAAGCCAAGGCTGCCCGCCGTAACCGCGGCAAAAAAGTCGACAAGAAGCCCGACGTCAGCCCGTGATCGCCCCGCCGCGGGGCGCCCTGTGAGCATTGCATGACCGCACCGCTGGCCCTGGCGTCGGGTTCGCCGCGCCGAAAAGAACTGCTCGAACGGCTCGGCTTCTCCGTGCGTGTGATGCCAAGCGATATCGACGAGGCGCAGTTGCCCGGCGAACTGCCTGAGGACTACGTCAAGAGGCTGGCACGAGCCAAGGTCTTGGCGGCCGTGCGACGCATCGAGGCGACGCTGTACGCCAGCGAATCTGAGGCGCGCCGGCAGTTTGCCCATGGCCCGTCTGGTCCAAACAGTCGCGCGGACGAGGGTTTGCGCTGGGTGCTCGGCGCCGACACCGTGGTGGTGCTCGACGATCTGATCTTCGGCAAGCCGCAAGATGCGCAAGAAGCGCGCGAGATGCTCAGTCGCTTGTCCGGTCGCGAACATCTGGTGATCACCGCATTTTGTCTGTACGACTTGCGGCGCAGTCGCGAGGGCATCGAGGCCGTGCGCACCGTCGTCCGTTTCAAGCCACTGAGCCGCGGCGAGGTTGACGCCTACGTGTCTGCCGGCGAGTCCATGGACAAGGCCGGCGGCTACGCCGTTCAAGGTGTCGGCAGTTACCTCGTCGAAGCACTGCACGGTAGCTACACCAACGTCGTGGGCCTACCGCTGTGTCAGGTCGTCGAGATGATGGAAGCGATGGGCGCGCGCGATGTGCTTCCGTGGGAAGGTTGACGCCGTGATCGACCCGGGCGCTATCGCCGCCAACCTGGCCCGCGTCCACGAGCGCATCGCTGCGGCTGCTCGCGCGGCTGGCGGCAATTCGCAGTCGATCACGCTGGTTGCCGTTTCAAAGACCCAGCCGGCTGCGGCGATCCGCGCGGCCTACGCGGCCGGCCAGCGCGACTTCGGCGAAAACTACGTGCAGGAGTGGCAGCAAAAGGCGGCTGAACTGGCCGACCTGCCCGACCTGCGCTGGCACGTGCTCGGGCATCTGCAGCGCAACAAGGTCAAGCTGGTGCTCGGCAAGGTCGCGCTGTTGCACGGTCTGGACGACATGCAGGGCTTGGACGAGATGGCGCGGTTTGCCTGGCAAGCCAAAGTCAGTCAGGACGTGCTGCTGCAGGTCAACCTGGCCGAGGAGGCCAGCAAGCGCGGCTGCGGCGAAAACGACGCGGAACTGTTTGTCGAAGTACTCGCGCGATCGCCCGGCTTGCGACTGCGCGGGCTGATGCTGCTGCCACCCTTCGATTTGGACGCCGTCGCCGTGCGCCCGTGGTTTGCGCGGCTGCGTGGCCTGCGCGACCGACTGCAGGTGACCTATGCCGGCACCCCCAACCTGCCGTCGGCGGGCCAGTGGTGGCTGTCGATGGGCATGAGCCACGACTTTGAGGTCGCCGTAGCGGAAGGCGCGACCCATGTCCGCGTTGGTACGGCGATTTTTGGTCCGCGGACGTAGCGCGCGTCAACTCACCGCCAGCAGCACTTGCTCGATCGCCCGCACTTGATCGCGCAGTCGCGCCGCCTCTTCGAATTCCAAGCCCGCGGCCGCCGTTTTCATCTGCTTCTTGAGGTCGGCCAGTTCCTTCTCCAGCTTGCGCAGATCGCCAGCTGAAGCGGTGACGTCGTGGACCCGGATCTGGCCCGCGACGACTTCGATGCGGTCCAGCGGCTTGTGCACCGATCGCGGCGTGATGCCGTGCTCCACGTTGTGCGCGTGCTGTTTGGCGCGCCGGCGGTCCGTCTCGTCGATCGCCGCACGCATCGACTCTGTCACAACATCGGCATACAAGATCACCCGGCCGTTGATGTTGCGCGCCGCTCGGCCGATGGTCTGCACCAACGACCGCTTGGAGCGCCAGAAGCCCTCTCCACCGTTCGTGAATCGCCTCCGTCGAACTGCCGGTTTGGTGAACCATCGCCTGCTCGAGCGTCGTGTCCTCGTCAACGGCACGAGCCATTTCGAGC
>SXGT01183675.1_pt1 | contig 24706 bp, 23 predicted proteins | sample 3176221 | NCBI WGS metagenome assembly SXGT01 (sample SAMN11356862, study PRJNA531348) | freshwater metagenome | isolation source: freshwater sample F1-120 | place: China: Fuxian Lake, Yuxi | collected 2017-12-25
GCCCCACAAACTTCATTCGCTCGTCCATGACACACGTCTCCTTCCAAGGCATAGCTCTCCCCCTGTTTGAGAATTGTTATGCCTTAAAGTGTAAACCATGTGCCCGGAATGAAATGTAAAGGGGGTGCCCGGAATATACCTAATGGTGGAGGTGAGGGGGATCGAACCCCTGACCCCTAGCTTGCAAAGCTAGTGCTCTCCCAGCTGAGCTACACCCCCAATGAGATAGACCCCAGTTTCTACAGTCCTTTGGGTCTGAAAGCAAGTTTAGTGTTAACTATTTCTAATCTCTTTAATTTTCTAGATAATCCAGAGGAATAATCTCAGGTGCTAACGGATACTGGTAACTCTTATAACCTTTGAAGCTCACAGACCCTCCCTCTTCCCAAGTCTTTTCCCAGATTTTAGCCAATGCCGAACTGGATCTGGCCATTTGAGCCACAATGAGATCTTGAAACACTTGGGCCCCTTTTTCAGCAGGAGGTCTTTTTGCGAGAGTTTTAGTGTTCTTATTTGAAGGACTATTTACCACGTCCAACTCTTCAACCTTCTCCAACTCTTGAACCGCCTGAATGCTTAACTCTTTTATAATTTCCACCACAGAGCGATCCACTTGTGATTTATTTATCTGTTTTTTTAAGGCGGAGGCTTTTTTAAATACAATATTTTCCAAGTCCATTCCCATCGCCTCTACAGAGAACGACTCATAGTAGGCGTGAATCCCACCTCTCCCCTTCTCCCATCCATCATAATCATAAGTATTGTGATAGGGCACAGAAGCATCACCTACAAAATGGCCCAGCAAAGACACATTAGTTACAAAATCAAATATGCCTTTGTTATAGGGGTGATTTGTATCTTTGATTTGGTTTTTATTAGGAAAATTGGATTTTTTCGCAAGCTTCACAGCCTTTACAGCTCGTTGATAAAATTGTTCACTTCTCCACCACAGGGTTCCAAGCTCTAAAGCTAATTGATCTTTGGGTTTTGATTTCTCAGCGACAATCTGACTAAAGTCCAAAGGAACTTCAGAGATTTCATATCCTAGATTTTCAGGATCCATAAAATGGCTCGCATCAATGGTTTTATTATTATCCGCATGATTTTTCCAATGAATATCGGGAATATTACAAACATGTCCCGATTGATGAGCTCTTCTTCTAAGAAATGAAGACAACTCTGCATTCAATACAAGTCGAGTCGCTACAGCGCAAATCACATGGTGACCTCTCTCCCCCCACGCCATAACCTTTACAGAAAAAAGAGAACTACAAAATAAGACTACAAAATAAAAACGGTAAGACTTCAACAGTGCCCCCTATGAAGTTTAAAATTTCCCGATTAAGATTTTCCTTATTTTAATTACACGGTCTTAAAATAGGGGTCAACTTTCTTACGAAAATTAATAATTCAGCAGTTCATAAGTAAATCGCCATTAACTATTACTTATTTAAATAACTGATTAGTAACCTGCCTAATTTCAAGATGAATTCGAGGTGTAAAAAACTTTGATACAGAAACTTTAAAAGAAACTCTCTATAATGGAAAAATCGGGAGAGGGAAATTCATGAAATGGAAATTGGGAACTGTTTTACTTTGCAGCTTACTCATCTCCTGTTCACAAACCCGAGTCAAAAAGTATCAAAATGTTTTGGAACCCCTAGTCGGAAAAGCCAAGAAATCTGAAGTGAATCATTTACTAGGCAATCCAGTCTCCTGTAAGCAGGAACCGCCTTATGAAAAATGTGAATACCGCACCGCTTACTCTCAAAACAATCCTGTCCCTGATATGTTCAGGAAATCTGAAGCTTTAAGTCTAGATCTCTCTCCTTACGAGTACTTTGATGTGCTGCATCTTTATTTCGATTCTTTCCATATTCTTAAAGAATGGGAACCCATTGTCTTAGCGCAATAACTTTTTCTCCTGACATAAAAAAACCGAATAACACATCAGGTTGTTAACCTGTTATAAACCACTGAAACCACTTAGGTTTCAATGTTTTTTGGCCGATAAGATCTTAATTAGATCTAAAAAGCTAATGGCCAAAAAACTCAAAATTTCATTGAAGTACAAATTTCTCGGCGTGCTAATGTTTACGTTAGCTCTGGGGTTTTCTACTTTCTTCGCTCTGGCCTATAAAACATTCTCCGAAGACAAAAAACTTTTTGTCATGGAACTCAATCTCTCTATTCTTAAAACAGCTATCAGCGACACAAGAGCGGATCTCAAAAGTCGAATCGATGAACTACAGGTATTTCTTCCTAAAATCTATGAACCTGAAACCCTAATAAGTCATAATCTTTTCAGAGAATTATCGCTTCAAAATCTTCCTCAGGATCTCATTGGAGTAAAATTTTATCGACGAAATATTAATGATTCCTCTTTTACACTAGTTAAAGAGTTTACTAATACCGAGCTTTTAGAGAGTAAGTCCTTGCCTGATAAAACTTTAGCCGAAATAGACAAAAACTCTCCAGCCCCCATTAATAATTTTTCATTTGCTTCAGGAACTATTCTTCTAAACCGATCACTTAATTTACCGACCTCTTCAGGCAATACGGAAGTTTCTGTGTTAACCCTTCTTATTCCGGGAACTTTCATTAATGACAATACAAAATCGGTCATCATTGTTGTCGATCTACTTCAAGATTTCCTACGTAAAAAATTGCAACAATCTGAATTAGCTGAGGTCTTTTTAGTCACTAAATCAGGGGCCCTACTTAGTCATGGCTCTTCCTCATTATTAGCCCAAAATACCAATAAGCTTTTTGAGCACCCCATTGTTGAAAAATTAAAAACACGCCAACTCCCAAGGGAAAGTTTAGAGCTAGTTGTTAAAAACGAAACCTACCTATGTAATCTTTCTGAATCAGGGATTAATGAAACCTACGCCGTCTCTCAAATTAAACAGTCCGAGGCATTTGCAGCTTTAAAAACTTTAATGAAAGAAACTTTATTAACCGGCATTTTCATCTTAAGCATCGCCATGATTTTAAGTATTATCTTCTCCAACCGACTTACTTCTAATATTAAAAAACTTAAAGAGGCCGCCCAAACTATTGGGGAAAAAGGCAAACTTGATACGGCCCTAGACATTAAATCAAATGATGAGATTCAAAATGTAGCAGAAAGTTTTAATCAGATGTCATCTGAGATTCAAGACTTGCTGATTAAAACAAAAGAAAATGCCCGAATGGAAACCGAGCTTGAAACTGCCAAAATTCTCCAATCCACTTTATTAAGCTCTAATCACGTTGATACCGATGCCGTTCAGATTGAACCTTTTTATCTATCAGCTTCCGAGACAGGCGGAGATATCTGGGATGTCTACTTAGCTGGAAATATTCTCACCGTTTTAGTAGGGGATGCCACCGGACATGGAGTGCCTGCCGCAATTGTAACCGCAGTAGCTAAAAGCTGTTTTACCACCCTAAATTCAATCTACCCTGAGTGCCCACTCTCTCCGGAGCTTTTTTTACACCAATTAAACCGAGTTATTTATGAATCCTGTAAAGAGAAACTCTTAATGACCATGGCTGTAATTCAAGTTAATTTACACACCGGTGAAGCCATTCTCAGTAATGCAGGTCATGAGGCCCCCTTACTGTTAAAAGCCCCCACTCCAGACAATCCTAAAAGTAAAAGTGAAGCTCTATTTATTCGCGGGGAGAGACTTGGTTTTTCTCCAAATTCCATATTTGAAAGATTAACCACCCAGTTTAATGTAGGAGATACTCTTTTAATCTACACTGACGGAATTTCAGAGGCCGTAAATACTGAAGGAAAACAGTTCGGAGAACGAGCCCTTAAAAAGCTTTTTAATCGCTTGGGTTCAGATCCACTTCCTGAAATTAAAAACCAAATCATCTCTGAATTAAAAGAGTTTATGGGCTCAGCTCCACAGATGGATGACATTACTTATGTCCTGTTTAAATGGAATAAGATCATGGAAAAAATTTCAATTCAGCCCTCAAAAGCCCCAATTCCTGTGACAATAGTTCCGCCAATCCGACAATTTGAGGAGATCGATTATTCTGAGCCTTATGGGGAACAGCTCGATATTGAAGCCTTAGAATTTAAAAATACAAAATTAACCTATCCCATCGCTAATCCCGAAGGGGTTGAGTTAGCCTCTGAATGGAATGGCTATAATAGCGTAGAGCCTAGTCCGACCCATTCTAACCCATCGCAACTAGAGAGCATGACTGAAACTCACTCTATAGATGAGGGGGTACGGAGTGTCATTATACTTCCAGCTCCATTACAACTAGAGCCCCTTCCTAAAATCCTCCTTATAGATCAGGGGGTACGGAGTGTTATTAGCCTTCCGGCTTCATTGCCACAGAAAAAAATGCCGATTTCGCAGTTAATAGAACTCGCGAAATCATCAGATTTTACCGAAGAAGAGGTAGATACCCATTACGCCAAATTAGAGGAGACAAAAGATCCTAAGCAAGGTTCTTCTGATGATGAAGCCGCATGAGTTTACCTAAAGAAAAAAACATTATTCTAGCCCCCTCCTCAGTGGGTCTTTTCTCCAAAAAAGAGGCGGCCTCTCTGATTGCTTCAGGATGCGCTCACCTACACTCTTCAATCGTAGGTAAAAGAGACTCCCTAGTCTCATTAACTCATCAAGCCATCGACAACCAAATTTCAGCTACCTACCCTTGGGAAGTAAGCGAAAACACAAATGAGCTTTTTTTAACCTCAAGTAAAGAGAGAAAAAAAACTATTGAGCAGGTTCTCACTGAACTCAAGCTAAAGAACACATCCTCAATGGGAGATAAAATTTGGACATCCCTTGAGGAGCTTCTAACTAACAGTATTTTTCACGCCTATCATGACCCTAAAGGAAAAGAAAAATATTATCGAAAAGAATCTGTAGAATTACTGCCCGAAGAAAAAATATTAATTAAATTTCACCGCAGCCCCACTGGATTTTTTCTCTCTGTTAAAGACTCAGGACAAGGGCTAAGCTTTGAGAAAGTCCAAAACAACTTCAAACGGTGCTATGCAAGTTCAGATATCTCGCAAATCGAAACGAAAGATGGGGGTGCGGGGCTAGGTCTTTACGTTGTTTTTGAATTAGCCACCCACATAAAAATTATTAGCCACCCTTCTTTCGGAACTCTTACTAGCTGCTGGTTTGCAACACCTGCAACTTTTAATCCCGATTACTTTTCTTTTAACTATTTTGAAGGAGATCAAAAATTATGAATACTGCAAAGGCCATTAATCCTACTAATGATCATTTTCACTTTGAAATGACAGAAATTCAAAATGCAACCAGAGTCAATTTAATCGGAATCATAGATGAAGACACCGATTTTTCGACACTTTTAAAATTAAAAAACTCCCCAGTTATTTTTAATTTCAAGGAAGTTACATCCATTAACTCCTGTGGCATCCGAACTTGGGTAAATTTTATTAAAGAACTCACTGGTAGCACTCTGGAATTTACTGAATGCCCTCCGCTTATTGTTCGTCAAATGAATATGGTTCCAAGTTTTATAGGTAATGCAACGGTTAACTCAGTTTTTGTTCCCTATGTCTGCGATGGTTGCGACCACGAACAAAATCTTCTTGTGTCAGTTACTGATTACAAAAAAGGGGGCCCTATAGCAGAAACGATTCAATGTGAGAATTGTAAATCTGAAGAAATGGAGATGGATGGCAATGCCAAACAATACTTCGCCTTTGCAAAATAGGCCTGAAGAAAGTATTACTTCAGAACTTAAGGCACTCCTAGAACAGTGGGCCCATGACCACTCTTCTCTACTAGAGGTTCTATTGGATGCCTATTGTGTAGTGGATTTAGCTAATAACATTATGGTAGTTAATACCGCTTTTACTGTTTTAGTGGGAGAATCTGAAAGAAAGATTAGAAAAAGCCCCCAATTTAATAATTTTTTAAAAACAAAACTTTGCCCCACTCAATGTCCTACTATCCAAGTCATCACCTCTGAAAAATTTCTAAGAATCGATGAAATATCGGGCTCCACCAAAAACTGTTCTAATTTAACACTAACGATTTCGGGAGTACCTATTTACTCTCCAGATAAAAAACTCATCGGTTGTCTTTTGAATATTAGAGATGTAACCGCCGAATCAAGCCTTCAAAACAAGTACGAAGAGAAAAAAAGCGACTCAGTGACAGATGGACTGACCCGCCTCTTTAATAAGGTTTTCACTGAGGAGGTTCTGAAAAAATCATTAAAAAATGCTCAACGCATTAATAAACCCATCAGCGTAATGATGGGGGACGTAGATCATTTTAAGCACGTTAATGATCAGTTTGGTCATCAGGCAGGAGACTATGTACTATCCACAGTAGCCCAACTTCTTAAAGGTGAAACTCGAGAGAATGATATTGCAGGTCGTTTTGGTGGAGAGGAATTTATCGTAGTGATGAATCAGACCAATCAAGATGAAGCCCTTCTTGTGGCCGAGAGATTTAGAAAACGATTAGAAAGTACCCAGGTAGTATTTGAAGGAAAGCCTATTCCTCTAACTATAAGTCTTGGAACTTCGACCTTCATCCCTCAAGAAGGGGGCAACTTCGATAGCGAGCCCTTAGCCAAAACATTAGTAGCTCAATGTGATACAGCTCTTTACTCTGCTAAAGCTTCAGGGAGAAATCGTACGATTCAGTTCGAAACACTCCCCAAAAACAAAGAGACCGATCCCAAGACAAAAAAATAGCCTTGCAGCCCAGTCTCTTTAAACTCAAAAAGTGATAAAATCTAAAAACTATTTTTGAGAGAGAATCTTATAAACTCCGGTGCCACACACCGAACAGGCCCCTTTCATAGCTGGCCTACCATTTTTCATTTTAACTTCCTGACAATCTTTCATAGTGGTTTTCTTACGGCACTTTACACAATATGCAGTTTCCTCAGCCATACGACGACTCCCCCTTCTAGTTGTTAAATCAAATTGTAATGACATTCAGTACCGATGACTAGGCTAATTTTTAAAAATGATTAAAACTTTATTGACTCGCCACAATAAAAATAGATTAAAAAGTTTTAAGATCGGCTAAATCGGAAACAATCGCGATCGCTTCATCGAGTTCCTGATTGGATTGTAGATCTTTTTGATGATTAATTCGTTCACGGCTTTTTTCACTGAGAATATGGATCTCTTCTTGATGCTTTAACGCTGCCTTTTCTAACTCGGATTGCACTTCTAAATCCACAATGGGAAGAATCTCCTCAGTTGAAGTCATCATAGCTTTAGAATCCTTTTCATTAAGAGCAATATCCGAAGCCACCCCACCGTTCGCGGGTGTGTGGCCTAATGGCGAATAGAAAACGCTTGTCGTAAGTTTTAAAACACCCGTTCCTAAAGCACCTGAGACTGAAGAGAACAACAAAGGATCCTCTAAATGAAATAATTTTTGAACCGTTCCTTTACCGTAGGTTCGAGAACTTCCCACAATAATGGCTCTTTGATAGTCCTTTAATGCTCCAGAAAGAACTTCTGCTGCACTCGCACTTTCCTGATCGACAAGAACCACTAAAGGTTTTTGATAAATAGGTTGAAAATTATTATCTTCTTTTAAGATTCGAGTTGTCCCCTCTTCAAGAACTCCCACAATGGGTTTATCACCCACAAAGAAAGATCCCATGGAAACAGCTTCCTCTAAATAACCTCCGGGATTACCTCTTAAATCTAGAACCAGCCCCGCATGAGCTGTGTCTTTAAGAAGTTCTTCAGTGATTCTTTGCTGGAAATCTTCAGAAACGCTCTTCTCCTCTTTTGAGCTTCCCATTCCCCCGCGACCGTAAAATGCAGGAACAGAAATAACAGCTACTTTCTTTGCCACTTTTCCGTCCTGTTTCGGATTTTTCCAGGAGAAGTTAATTTTAGTCTCTTCGAGTTCAAATTGAGTTCGTTCTAAAACCCATTCAGTTAATTCTGCTTTAGCTGAGCCCTGTTTCTTATGGCTGCATGTGACAACTAAACGAACCTTAGAATTTTCAGGCCCCTTTAAAAGTTGTTTTGCCTCTTCAAAAGGGAGAGAGGCTAAGGTGATCTCATCGACCTTTTCGATAATATCCCCTTCGTGCAAATCTCTTGCTCTCTGTGCAGCTGAGGCCTCAATGATCTTTTCAATCATAAATCCTTGAGGAACTTTCTGAAGACGAAGTCCTAAACCTGCCGCAGTTCCCTTTAACTCCTCATAGAAATCCTCAAACTCAACTGGAGAAAAATAGGTTGAGTACTTATCAAGTCCTCCCAGAAAAGCTTTAGCTAAAAGCCCATGAGTTTCAGGAGCCACATCAAAATATCTCTGTTCGACTCTATCCCAGAGAAGTTGAGTCATATTTTGCTGATAGGCTTTTAAAATAGCTAAAGAGCTTTCATTCAACAATCCACCCAATTCCTTGTTCCAGCGTTTTTCTAAATCTTTCAGAGATCCCGCAAATTGAGTATATTCAGGAGTCTTATCTAGACTGCTTTCCTCCATATTCCTACTCAGTTTAAGTTGAATCCCTTTAGATACTTTATAAGTTTTAATCCAGTAGGAAATGCGTTGTTGAGCTTTAGGGTAATTATCTTTAAGCCAATTCTGCCAGGGTTCACAAGAATGATTTTGAAGAAGATCATTCCAATGATTCTGAGTCAGTTGTTTTAAAGCCTCAATCTCTTGCATCGTAAAAAGCATACGTGAAGGATCTAACTTTTCGATAAATACCTGAGCTATTTTTGCAGCACGATCAGGATTAAAAACATCCTTAGAGCCAATGCCACCGAACTTTTGACTGCCCCAATCGACGAGCTTAATCACCTGCTCACAAGATAGCCCTGAGTGTTGAATAGGATGGCCAAAAGGTAGGGAAGAGGTATCTCCCTTTAGTTTTTCACGAAAACTCATTGTGCAAAGGGCTAGAGCCAGAAGGAGTAACACTCCATAAGGAGACTTAACGGAAAGCTTTTTAAAAGACCGGTCAAAGTGTCGAGCCAATTCACACCTCGATAGTGAGTTGAAACATATCCCAAAAAAGATGATACACTGTACCATATCTCGACACCCAAAAGCAGATGCCTTTTTAGGACTTACCTAAAGTGTCACTTTCCCTGTCTAAAAGTTCGACAACAGCCAATAGTTTTTCTCAATAAAAACCCAATTATTTCCGAAAAGTAGAGTAGAGAGTGTACAAAGTGTGTACTAACAAAGCTGTTTATTTTCAATGGCTTACAATATGACGCATTTTGACATAATCTAGGGGAGTTGTTATAATTTCAATATTGGAACGTTGCTCAAAACAAAAACTAAAGACAACAGAGTAAGGAGAAACACCATGTTGAAACAATTCCTAAGAGAAGAAGAGGGGCAATCCACCGTAGAGTACCTACTTATCATCGCTGTGGTGGTAGTCGTAGTGACTGCTATGGGAAAGAAAATGCAAGATGGCGTGACTAACCTCACAGAGAGCATCATGAGCAAAATGACAAAGAAAGCGGAAGCTTTGATGGATAAAGCCAGCCCTTAAGTGAGTAAGTAAAAAACTATGAGGCACGTTCAGTTAAAAGTTTTCATTGGAAATCCACGTGGCCAGAGCACTGTCGAATATATTTTGATGGTAGCTATGGGAGCCCTATTTTCAATTCAGGTCGCGAGCTTTTTTACCGGTGTATTTAAAGAGGCCTTTCAAGGTCTCGAAAAAAACATTGCTCGTGAAATGGCCACAGGCCAGGGGTTTGGTAGTAGCAACTAGACTCGTTTTCTGCCCTTTCGAAACTTAAAGGGGGACGTTTATGTCCGGGGGGTACGAAATTGTATTGTGGTTTATCCTCGTAGTAGCGTCGATAACCGACCTGCTTTGGGGAAAGATCTATAATCATCTCACGCTCACCTTCATGGGGGCGGGGGTACTCGTGCGCCTTTTTCTTGAAGGCCCTCCTTCTCTAACCCCATCAATTTCAGCTGTTGCCACAGCTTTCATTCTCTTTTTTCCCCTCTACTACTTAAAAACTTTAGCGGCAGGCGATGTAAAGTTAATGATGGCTTTCGGAGCTTGGGCAAATCCCGAGCTAGTGATTCACTTAGGACTTACTGCCATTATTTTAAGTGCCCCAGTCGGTCTCTTTATACTGCTTAGAAAAAAAGGGGTGCAAAAAAGTGCCTCCTCAATAGCCACGGCACTCAAGTTTAAATCAGAAGATAGTAAAAAAATGACTCGCATGCCATTTGGCCCGGCGTTTTTATGTTCATTTTTATTTTTAAAAATTGCGGAGTTTAAAGGATGGTCGTTCTTCTAAAAAACAGAAGAGGTCAAACCTCAGTGGAGTGGTTGATGCTTATGGCAGCAGCATCGCTGACCGCCTTTGTGGTTATCTCTGGCCCCATCTCAAATTTCACGATCGGCTTTGTAAAAGAGATTCGAGATTTCACTCAAAACATTGTTCTACGAGGAGAATCGGATCCCAAAGCTCCACCGCCCTCAGATCCCAAAAGATTTAGGCCGGTACACTTATGAGCAACTTTAAATTTAAAAAGTTAAATCAGAGAGGCCAATCAGCTATTGAATTTATTATTGTAACTATAGTTGTATTCTTCTTTTTACTTTTCTATATGAGTTTTGCAATCACTCTAGTAGCAAGCGAATACGTAGACTATGCGACCTTTATGAGCGCCCGTACTTTTAAATCTGGAAATGACACCAGAGAAAACCAGGAAAAAGACGCTCGAAAAGTATTCGGACAATATTTAGACCCCATTAGCTCTGTAATCCGTTCCCCTCAAGTTCGATTTAGCGATGCTGGTGCTACAAGTTCTTACGAAGTTGATCTGTTTTACTTACCTCCTCTGTTTATTAAAAATGGAGCTCCTCCGGTGAGCCGGCTCTCTCTCGAATCGGAGGCTCTCTTAGGTAGAGATCCCGCTATCAATGATTGTCTGAATTTCTTCTCTGGAGTTGCTAATCAGTTAGGATTCGGGGGTACCTTTTTGGCCAATGTTATGGAGGATAATGGATGCTAAGTATAAAATGCATTCAAGGTAAAAAAGGTCAAGCGGTTGTGGAAATGGCATTTACTTTGCCTTTTTTAATTTGGCTAGTCTATTACACGCTTAACGCCTTTTATACTATCCACTCTTCGCATGTGGCTCAAAAATATTCCGCGATGAACCTCTATGAAAGACTAAATAATCGTTCAAAAATCTCGGTAGATGATGTGGCAAGAACAACTGTCAGCAAAGAATTTATCGCTGTTCAATATATGGAACCAGAAACCAATAGACCTCCTGCAAGAAAAATTATTGCTGGACCTAACCCAGTAAACAACGCAGTCGGCATTTGCCGAGAACCAGGGTGCAATTAACATGGATAAGAAGAAAGCCTTACTCATTTCCTCGGTATTCTTAGCAATATCTATTTTTCTAATCAAAAGCTACGTGGATGCTTTAAGAGCTGAACTCACCCAAAACTTTGGTCCTGAAATAGGTGTCGTTGTGGCTAAAGAATCCATTCCAGAATACGGAATTATTCGTTCAGATATGTTAGAGGTGGTTCCCGTTTTTAAAAACTTTATTCAGTCTCAAACCGTCACAGTGGCCTTAGGAGATGAAATTGCCCAAAAAAAAGCTATCAATGATGTGGCCGGAAAAGCAGCTTATGTCCCACTTTATCCTGGAGAGCAAATCACTCTAACAAAATTAGTTCACCAGGATGGAAAACCGGTACTCGATAAACAGGTCGAGAAAAAGATGAGAGCTATGACGGTTGCAGTAAGTTCTACGAACGGTGTGGGGCGCTTTATTCGGCCTGGTAATCACATTGATGTTCTAACGACTGTTAGATATGAAACGAGTGGAGTTGAACAGTTCGAAGTTAAGACCGTTTTTCAAAATGTCCTAGTCCTTGCCACAGGTAAAATTTTACAAAACTCTGTTCCCACAAAAGTTACACGTGAAGTTTTATCTGCTCTCGAAGCTAAATTTGAAGAGCAACGACGTAAAGATCTTTACACCACGAATGTGGATACAGGGACCTCAAGACCTGATGACAACTATACTCATATGACACTACAACTAACCCCCGAAGATTCAGACAAACTTCTATTTCTTCAGCACACTCTCGGGGATGCAAAACTTTATTACATACTCCGCAATAATGCAGATACCAGTGTAGCAAGCATAGAAACTACGATTTTAGATCAGATTTTAGGGCCCGACAGCGAACTAGGAAGAAGCAAGATAAAATATCCTTCTTCACCTTCGACTGTTAAGCCTCGATATTACGACACTGAAGGAGAGAAGATAACACCGATCTTCTAATGGGAGAATAATTTATATGCAAGACAAACGAGCTTTTCTCATCTCAATATCTTTCTCGGCCCTAGCGATGTTTTTAGTGTACCAATATATCTCAGGTGAAGAGCAGAAATTGAACAATGATTATAAAATAACGGTTTCTGTGGTTCGTGCCAAGAGAGATATTCTGCAGTATGCCTCAATTCGGCCGACGGATATTGAAACTATCTCGGTTCCCAAAGTTTTAGAGCCCTTAGGAGCCGTCGATATTAAAGAGGATGCTTTTGATGCCGTAGCCGCAGTTCCAATCAGCCAGGGCGAATTTATTTTGGATAACAAACTTATCTCAAAAAACATCTACTCAGGACTTGAGTCTCAAATCTCAAGAGAAAAAAGAGCCATAAGCATTCCAGTTAACGTTAAAAGTGCTGTGGGCTACTTATTACGTCCTGGAAACAGAGTTGATCTTGCAGCCCATTTTGAATACATCCTTCCTAAACCAGGCGGAGGCCCCGGAGGTAAAACTGCCTCGGAGGTCAAAGTATTTTTACAAGACCTTCTAGTCTTAGCGTCAGGTAGAACCATTCAATCAACTCCTCCTAAAGCGGTCGACCAAGATGTCATTCGAAGTTTAAGAAGTCTTAAAGATGACTCGCTTAAACAAAAAACAGATTCAGAATTAAGAGATGCCCTTAACTACGCTAAGGATGATAAAAACTATCAGACTGTAACATTAGAGGTAACCCCACAACAGGCACAAACAATTGTGTATGTACTAAATCTCTATGGAGAGTCATTAGCTCTTTTGCTCCGCCATTCTGACGATCGGCAAATGGAAAAACGAGAACCCACGAACCTAGCGCGAGTCATGGGTCCCGACTCCTATATGAATCGAGCCCCCAAACTGCCCCCCCCAATAGCTATTCCAAAGTATAAATTTTTTGATTATGTCGGCGAAGGTAATATTCCCGTACCTACAGGGGGCCCCTAAATATGAAACTTAAAATAAAATACTTTTTCATATTATCTGGGCTACTTTTAAATACACCCTATCTGTATGTAGGTCTCTCAACAAGGGCCATGGCCGCTGACAATACTCTCGAAGAGAGCGAAGAGCCCAAAGCTATCCTAGGAAAAGAAAAGACTCTCACTCTCTCAGAAGGGACCTCTCGTCAGTTGGAGTTTCCCTTCGATTTGGGCAGAGTCGACATAGGTAACGATCAGCTCTTTGGATTTAAACGTTTCCAAAAAGATGGAAAGGATAGAGTCATTCGATTTGTTCCAAGAACCGCTGGAACAACAACAATGACTATTTACGACACTGATGACAAACCAAGAATTACCTACACGATTAGAGTCACTCGAGAGGATATTGGCCAACTCACAGCTCAACTTGAAGAGCTCTTAGGAGATATCGAAGGGCTTAAACTCAAACCTGTAGGGGGGACCATCATCCTTGATGGAGAAATTCTTCTGCCTAAGGACATGATTCGAATCAATCGTGTAATTGCAGCAATGAAGGAACGAGATCCTAAAAAGAACCCCACTCCCATTCGTAATCTAACCACCATCGGTAAAATCACGATGAATATTTTAGCTGAAAGAATAGAAAGAGAGATCGGCTCACCGGAAATCACAGCAAGAGTGATTAATAATAATATTCTTCTAGAGGGCACGGCTGAAAGCGAACCCGATGCGGACAGAGCTTTTGAGATCGCAAAAACCTATCTACCCGATATTGTAAAACCCAAAGGGGGAGGGGAAAAGGAGGCCAGCGATGTTATTAATCGGCAACAGGGGGGAGATGCAGGTGGAAGTCCAATTATTATCGACCTTATGAGAGTTCGTCCTAGACAGGCTCCGCCTCCAAAGCAGGATATTAAAATAACTATTAACTTTGTTGAACTTACTAACGACTATCAAAAGGCCTTCAACTTCACCTGGAAACCCCTCGCCTCAGACCAGGGCTCAGCCTCTTTCGATACTTCACTTGGGGAGATAAGTGCAAACCTTATTGCAACTATCACAGGCCTTCTGCCCAAATTGAGCTCAGATAAAAACCATTCTCATGCAAGAGTATTGAAGCAGAGCACAATCATTGTTGAAGACGGTTCAGATAAGGAAGCTGCTGTGGATAGCTCATTAGATATCTACACCCGAATAATCGACTCTACTGGAAATGCTCAGTTAACTCCTATTCAAGTCCAAAATTCTCTAAAAGTAAGGGCCGCTACACTTCCAGGGTCTGACTCTATCTCGTTAGGACTCCAAGTGAATCTGACCTCGCTCGTGGGTTCAGATAACGGACAACCGGTAGTTGCCAGAAACTCAATGCAGACTAAAGTGAATATTAAAAATGGAGACTCAGCTGCCTTAGGAGGCTATGGAATCGATAATGCTTTAGCAGGTTACAATCGAGATCCGCAAAGATCAGTTTCTGGCGGTCAATCCGGTGGAAATGCGTCTCCTATTTTTAATTTTACTCGAACAAAAACTTTCCGACACGATAAGCAACAATATGTCATTTTTGTAACTCCAGAGGTTTTAAGAACCGCAAGTGCTGGAACTGACGATATTACAAGAAAATTTAGATTAAACGCTGGCGAAAGATAAAACATAAAATTATGGCTAACGGATATATCATTTCAGTTTTAGGAGGCAAAGGAGGGATAGGAAAATCTACCTTTGCAGTCAATTACGCAATCGCTGCTAGCATTGATTCCAAAGCTAAGGTTCTTTTAATTGATTTAGATCCCAAAGCTTGCGGCGATTTGGGAATGCTCTTAGGAACAAAACCCAAGCGAACACTTTTAGAGTTGGGGGCTCATGAGGGGAAATTTGATCCCAATTCACTCCAAAACTATGTTTCAGTTCATCCCTCGGGAATTCATTATCTCCCAAGTGTACTAGAACCGGAACAAATGCCCTCTTTAGATCCTGCTCATGTATCTAAAGCCCTCACTCTTCTCACTGGATTTTATAATTACATTATCATCGATTTAGGTTCTGATATCGATCCCCCTACAGTTAAAGCCTTAGAGTCCTCAACACTTATTTTTGTTCTGACTTTACCTGAGATTTTAGTACTTCATCACTCTCGAAGAGTTATTGAGAAGGTCCAAAATCTGTTATTTCCTCCCGAAATGATAAAACTGGTTGTAAATCGCTTTAGCGCCACCAAAGGAATTAATCCTCAACTTATTCAAACCAACTTAAAAAAACCGGTTCTTGGAGTTATTCCTGAGGATGAGTTAACCACAGTAAACTCAATGACCAAAGCGCAACCCTTCATTACTAGCGCGCCTAGAACTGAAATTACAAAAAGCTACTTTTTCCTAGTTAGAAATATTCAACAACAACAACTCCTAGAAAAGCTTGCTCTACTAAAAAAACCTTCAGATGCTCTGAGCCGACTGGGAGGCAATAAAGCACCCTCGGCTAAACCGGGAGATAAAGCTCCCAGTATGGTAGTCTTTGATCGCAGCCAAATGAAGGATGAAAAACCCTCAGATCAATGGTCTGCTCTAAAACAAAGAATTCATAAACAACTCATCGAAACAATGGATTTAAAGAAGGTCGACACCGAGACAGGAAACGATCCTAAGAAGAAAGCGGTGCTTCGAGAAAAAACAAAAACTGTCGTGGTAGAGCTCTTAGATAAAGAAGAGCACCCTTTTCGTTCAAGAGATGAAATTCAAAAACTTGTTAAGGAGATTCTTGACGAAGCACTCGAACTTGGTCCTATTCAAGATCTTCTCATTGATGATTCAGTAAGTGAAATTATGGTAAATAGAAAAGATCAGATCTACGTTGAAAGAAAAGGTAGATTAGTTCTTTCAGGGACTACCTTTTCTGGAACTGCTCAAGTTCTCTCCGTAATCGAAAGAATAGTCACCTCAGTAGGACGACGTATCGATGAAAAACAACCCTATGTAGATGCCCGACTACCTGATGGTTCAAGGGTTCACGCCATTATTCCCCCTCTCTCAATTCAAGGCCCTATGCTAACCATCCGAAAATTTGCTAAAAACCGACTCACTTACAAAGATATAGTTAAGTACGGCTCTATGACTGAAGAGATGGCCGATTTCTTACGTTGCTGTATTGAAGCAAGGCTCAATGTCATCATCTCTGGGGGTACCGGTTCAGGTAAAACGACACTTCTCAATGTGATGGCCGGTTTCATTCCATCAGGGGAACGAATCTTAACTGTAGAGGACTCCGCAGAATTACAACTGCCCCAGGAGCACTGGGGACGCCTTGAGACCCGACCTGCCAATATGGAGGGTAAAGGTGAAGTTTCGATTCGAGATCTTGTGAGAAACACCCTGAGGATGAGACCCGATCGAATCATCATCGGTGAGTGTCGAGCCGGAGAGGCTTTGGACATGCTACAGGCGATGAATACAGGTCACGATGGCAGTATGACCACCGTCCACTCCAATACCCCTCGTGATGCCGTAGCTCGTCTTGAAACTCTTTGTATGATGGCAGGAATGGATCTTCCCGCAAAGGCGATTCGAGAACAAATTGCTTCAGCTGTAAACCTAATCATTCAGCAATCAAGATTGGCCGATGGATCGAGAAAAGTGACCAGCATCACCGAAGTCATTGGTATGCAGGGGGATGTAGTCACTATGCAGGAAATCTTTGCCTTTAAAAAAACAGGAATGGATAAAGATCGCAAAGTTATTGGAAAGTTTGTAGCAACAGGTTTCATCCCCAAATTTATCGACGATTTGGAACAGCAGGGCATCAAAATTCCAAGAGGAATTTTTTCAGTGGCATAACTATGTTAACAATAACTCTCAAATTTCTATCAATTGGTTGGGTGGGTGGGGCTCTATTAGTTGGACTTTTATTAAATGGCGAGCAGCTCTATGGTTGGGTGGGTTTTAAAAAGAGATCCGAACAAGAGGAGATGGCAAGACTCCTAGATCTCATGTTTATTGTCATAGCTCCAGAACGGTTAAAACTTTTCTATCTGCTTTATCTTTTAGGACTGTTTGGCCTAGCTATTCTTTTCTTCGCCCCTTCTGTGGGCGGCAGCGTATTCTTCGGTTTTCTTTTCGTCACATTGGGATGGACTTTGCCAAGACGAACCTTAACTATCATGCATAGACGAAGAATTAAAAAGTTCGTTATCCAGATGGTAGATGGACTTTCTCTGATGTCGAACGGTTTGCGTTCAGGACTTAACGTTCCTCAAGCTCTTCAAATTGTAACGGAAGAGTTACCTAACCCTATTTCTCAAGAGTTTGGTCTTGTTCTTTCACAAAACAAGTTAGGTGTAACTCTTGAAGACGCGATGTCAAATCTGTCTATTCGAATGCCAGCAGATGACATCGAAATGTTTACAACCAGCGTAAATATTTTAAAGGAAACCGGGGGAAACCTAGCAGAAACCTTTGATACTATCTCAGTCACTATCCGAGAAAGAATCAAGGTCGAGTCAAAAATTTCAGCGATGGTTTCTCAAGGAGTGCTGCAGGGAGTTATCGTGGTGCTAATGCCCTTTGCTCTAGCCGCCGTACTCTACGCAGTTGATCCGGAAAGAATTTCTCCCATGTTCACTACAATTCCTGGATGGGCTCTTCTTCTAGTTATGATGACTCTGCAATTTCTTGGCGGCTTTGCAATTTGGAAAATTGTTCAAATTAAAGTCTAACCGCATCAAAACTTCCTTTTTCAACTCGGTGCGCTTAATAATTTTAAGAATATTTGAAGCTCAATACCCCAGTACGGGGTTAACGGGTTAGTGCTATAATATTTGAAATGAAAAACTCAAATAAAAAACACATTGGCCTAGGTCTGTTTTTTCTTTTTTTCATCTCCTTTAAATCCCAAGCTGTCATTATTAACCGAATTAATGGGGGAATGAATGCTGTCTACATAGATTTTAGCATCTCTAGCTCTGCAGTCCCCCTTGAAGTCGTAAGAACTTACAACAGCATTACAGCTATTAACGAGGCCACAGGTTGGTCAGGAATTTTTGGTTGGGGATGGACATCTCCTTTTGAAACCACACTCACTACTACAGCAGAACGTAATGTTATTTTAAGAGATGGGGGAACAGGGAATACCATTTACTTCAAACCCGAAAAAGAGGATCCCGCAACTCGAGAGCTGTTTTTTGAGGCTATTAAAAAAGCTTATTTTGAACTCAAAAAAGGAAGACGATTATCAAACGAAGAATTAAAACCACTTCAGTTGCCAGAAAAAATTATCCGACAATTAAAAACCAGTGCCCCTTTCAGAGCTGAAATGGCTGCTAAATATCAGATCTCAGTCTCTATACCCAAAGGCGAGGTTCTAACCTCAAATGAATATGGTTTACAAACTTTAATACTTAAGAATAACCAATGGGTACGCGAAAAAGAAGGGCTCATCCAAGTTTTCAACAAAGAAGGTCGACTCATAAAACACGTCGATAAAAATAATATCAGCTTCAATTTTATTTATTCAAACAACCCAAAAACTCAACTCATCGAAGTTTACGAACAAAACAAATCTTCAAGTATTAAATTAAATTGGCGACAAGATAAAATCACCGAAATCATCGATAATCAGAATCGAAAAGCTAAGTACACCTACGATTCAAATGGCAATTTAACAACGGTAACCGATTCCAACGGGCAGGTTTTTAATTATAAATATGAAAATAAAAAATTCCCGCATTTGCTCACTTCAATTGTCTATATCAGCGAATCGAAAGGTAACAAGCTCAAAACTCGTGATTTCCGTTATGACGACAACGGTTTGGTGATCTATCACAAAGAAAAAGAGGGCTTGGAAATCACCTATTCTTACGGAAGAAATCCAAGCGATCCCGAAAATAACTTCACTACTAAAGTTACTCAAAAAAGCAACATGGGCAGCGTAGAGGAAATGGATGAGTTTTTTATCAAGAGCCGAACAGACGGATCAAAATATCTGTATAAGCAAGAAACTAAAGGTTCCGAAGGAAATACAATCACAGTCTTTACACCCTGCTGTGGAAAACCACAGCAAGTTATCAAAAATGGAGAGACTATTAATTACAAATACAATAATGAGGGTTTGCTCACCGAAAAGATCGGGAACCGAGAAAATTTACAACTCGAATATGACTCACAATGGAAAAAGATTTCTAAAGTAGTTCAAAATGGCCTCACCTCTTCATTTGAGTACGACAATCGAGGAAATTTGATAAAAGCTAGTAACAGTAACCGCCAGCAAGTCTCTCTCAAGTACGATCGTGTGGGCAAAATCACAGAAATGTTAGATGGTGAATCTAATTTAATTACCTTTAAATATGGCGCTATGGGTAAGCCAACCATTATCTCTCAAAAAGGGATAGGCATAGTAAAAATTCAATACGACAAAGAGGGAAGAATTATAAAAACTGAAACCTCAGGTCCAGATGGATTTACTAGAAAGCCTACCCAAAACAACTCCCAGGAGATCACAAAAAAGGTAATGAAAAGCTTTCAAAATCTGCTAAATATAATTCGCCCCGCGGGCATCAACTTAAATGGATAAACTTATGAAAAAACCAGATCTAAATGAAATTCTAAAAAAAACAAAAGAGCTAAAATCAAAAGCTTCACAACTCACTCAAGAGGTCGGCAAAGCTGCCTCTGTAGTTAAGGGTGCTGTTTCTGTGGGAATTTCAAGCTCCAAGGTTGCAGTTGAAAAGGCCAAGGGGATCATGACTCCCGAACGCATTTCACAGGGGTTAGAGGCCACCTCTAAAGGGATAGAGATAGCAGCTAAAAGCACTAAAACATTAGCAAATTCAATGGATAAGGCATCTAAAGAGGTTCGTAAATTGGGCCTTAAAATCAAAAAGACCCCCTAGCCTCAATCTCATCTTTCTTTCTTGTCTACTGTTGTAATGACAAACCTAGTTCTTTACGCTATCACTGCGCCCTAAAACTATAACGATATTAATATGATGAATGACATAAAAGACCTCCCTTTAGGCATCAGTGGCTTTAAATTTTCAGACCTCTACAGTTCGTTAAGATTAAAAGATCTCCATCATGAATTTTGGAAATATTGTGACGAAATGGCCCCTGAGACCGTTCGTAAGTTTCGGGCTCTAGATGTTAACACCCCTACCCCTGAAGAGGGCAACACCCTTATCGAGACCGCAAAGATTGTGGGTGAGTTTATTGGCAAACTTTTTAACATCACTAACCACACTGCTTTAGCGAAATCGGCCACGAGAGAACTTCAACCCACATTTAAATTTAAAAAAGATTTTTTAAACATCAAAGTATTCAAAAGATTCTCTGAATCCCCCTGTTCTCAGGAAGAATGGAAATCGCTAGATAGCCTAATCAAAAAGGTAATCGTCCAAGCTCCTCAGCAGACCGCCAAAGAGGAAGAGGTCCAGTTGGCCGAAATTGTTCTGTTTCTGTTGGATACTGAAAAACAATTAAAGGTCGGCCCCCTAGGAGCCTTGGAACAGAATCGCCTTCAAAGCCTTTTACTTCATTTCCCTGGTTCTAATGCCAATGAAAAAGTCATATCTGCTCTTAAAGCATTCGAGGATTGGTGTGTCCAGGTCTGGATAGGTCCAGAGCGAAGAAAAAAAGTAGCCGACTGGGGCTCTTTTGTTAGAGCTGAAAAACTAGATTTCGACCACCTGGTCAAAACTATTCAGCCCAAACCCGAACTTCCCGAGATGGTCTATGGTCCCGAAGAACATTTACGTCATCGTATCGGATTCAAACTCACCGATTCAAGAATGACCACAAAAGAGTACCTACGTGAAGTGGATTACTGCATCTATTGTCACGAAAGAAAAAAAGATTCCTGTGCTAAGGGATTCGAGGAAAAAACGGGCGATTATAAAAAGAATCCCCTTGGAATTCCTCTTACAGGATGCCCTTTAGGTGAACGAATTTCTGAAATGCACGTTCTTCGACGAGACGGAGAACTCATTGGCGCCCTTTCCATGATTATGCTCGATAATCCCATGTGCCCTGGAACTGGCCATAGAATCTGTAACGATTGTATGAAGGGCTGTATCTTTCAAAAACAGGATCCTGTGAATATCCCCCAAACAGAAACAGGAACCTTAAATGATGTTTTAAATCTTCCTTATGGATTTGAAATCTACAGCCTTTTAACTCGATGGAATCCTCTCGATCGTAAACGTCCTTACGCCCTACCCTATAACGGTAAAAATATTCTTGTCGTGGGTCTTGGCCCTGCAGGGTACACAGCGGCTCACTATTTTGCCAATGAAGGATTTGGTGTGGTAGGTATTGATGCTCTAAAACTTGAACCCGTGGATCCCTCTCTTACGGGCAAGGGAAAAGCCTTTCCTAAACCCATACAAAATTTTTCAGAGCTAAAAAAAGATTTAGATGAAAGATTCTTGATGGGATTCGGAGGAGTATCTGAATACGGTATTACCGTACGTTGGGACAAAAACTTCTTATCCGTTATCTATCTTAGTCTGCTACGACGAAAAAGCGTTAGATTCTATGGGGGAGTTCGTTTTGGTGGAACGATTAACCTTAAAGATGCTTGGGAACTCGGTTTCCACCATGTCGCACTCGCCACTGGAGCGGGTCGTCCCACAATTATCGACATGAAAAATAATCTAATTCGCGGAATTAGAAAGGCTTCAGACTTCCTAATGGCTCTTCAATTAACTGGAGCTTTTAAAAAGCCTTCGATGGCCAATTTACAAGTTCGCTTACCTGCTCTTGTCATCGGTGGGGGATTAACCGCTATTGATACCGCGACTGAACTCCTAGCCTACTATCCGCTTCAGGTAGAAAAAGCTCTCGAGCGATTTGAAAGTATCGCTCGAACAATGGGAGAAGAGGCTGCTTGGACCATGTGCTCTCCCGAAGAGAAAGAAATTTTAACAACCTTTATCCAACACGGAAAAGCAGTTCGTGAAGAACGCGCTATAGCTAAAAAAGAAAAACGACAACCCAACTTTATAAAACTCTGCCGCGAATGGGGTGGGGTCAGTGTGGCTTACCGTAAAAAACTCACCGATTCACCTGCCTATCGACTCAACCACGAAGAGGTAGAAAAGGCCCTTGAAGAGGGAATTGGATTTATCGAAAACATGACTCCTATAGAGGCGATTAAAGATAGGTATGGGGCTGTTGAGGCCTTAATCTTTAAAAGAGCCACGGGTGAAACTATTACTCTACCTGCTAAGTCGGTGATGGTCGCGGCAGGAACCAGTCCCAATACCATTTATGAGAGAGAATTTCCCGGAAGCTTCAAAATGGATGATCGAGGAAATTTCTTTAAAAAATATCGGGCAGAAAAATCGGCAGATCAATGGAATCTCGTTGAAGCCAATAAAGAGGATAAAAAAGCATTCCTATTATCCTATGAAAAAGAGGGAAAGTTTGTCTCTTTCTATGGAGATAATCATCCCGATTACGCGGGTAATGTTGTAAAGGCTATGGCTTCATCAAAGCATGGGACTCAAGAGGTCGCAAAACTTTTTGCCACCGACATTCTACTAGCTGATAAAAGCCCCACCGATAGCACCCGCTTTGATAACTTAATTAAGCATCTCGATGAAGCTTTGATTCCAAGAGTGGTTAAAGTTGTCCGCTTAACGGAAACTATCGTTGAGGTTATTGTGAAAGGCCACTACGCAGCCACTCGTTTTGAACCTGGCCAATTTTATCGATTCCAAAATTATGAGACTTCAGCTCACATGATTGACGGTTCAAGACTCACCATGGAAGGGCTAGCTCTAACGGGTGCTTGGGTAGATAAAGAGAAAGATCTCTTAAGCATGATCGTGCTTGAGATGGGGGGAAGCTCTAAACTCTGCTCTATCTTAAAACCGGGCGAACCTGTCATCGTGATGGGCCCCACTGGAACCCCTAGTGAAATAGCAGAAAACGAAACTGTGTTACTTGCAGGAGGTGGCTTAGGAAATGCGGTGCTGCTCAGTATCTCCAGAGCTTTAAAGGCAAGAAATTGCAAAGTCCTTTACTTTGCAGGCTACAAAAAGAGTTCCGATCTATTCAAGCAACATGAAATTGAAGAGGCCACAGATCAAATGATCTGGGCGACCGACTCAGGTGAAGCTATTAAGACAAACCGTCCCCAAGATCGATCTTTCGTAGGTAACATTGTTAAAGCAATGGAGGCTTACAGTAAAGGCGAGTTATGGGGAGCTCCAATATTCCCACTTAATACCGTCGATAGAATATTTGCTATTGGTTCTGATCGCATGATGGCTGCTGTAGGAGCCGCTCGACATGGAGTCTTAAAACCCTATTTCAAAGAAAATCACATAGCTATTGCTTCAGTGAATTCACCTATGCAATGCATGATGAAAGAGGTCTGCGCTCAGTGTTTACAGCGACATGTAGATCCTGTGACGGGTAAAGAGAGCTTTGTCTTCTCCTGCTTCAACCAAGATCAAGAGATTGATAAAGTAGATTTTTTTAATCTCAATGATCGGCTCAAAACTAATGGTCTTTTAGAGAAGCTGGCAGATAAATATTTAGATGGTTTACTTAAAAAGGGATCGCTAGAAAAGATCTAATTTAAAGGCCTAGGGCAGAGAATTCTGCCCTCTTCACATCCACAGTAAATTTTGGAATATCCAGCATCTTCACAAGCCTTAGCAAACGCTGAGTCGACGTCAGAAGGTCTCATACCACAAAGTCCATTCGGGTTCTTAGTACGAATTTCGATCTCTTTTTCACATGCAGACAGAGCACCCTTAACATCATAACCAGTGTACTGCGCTCGCAAATCATTTACATCGAAAGAGATGCTGCATGCCGATAGGATGACAAGAAAAAGAAACAGGACAGTTATCGAATATAGTTTCATGCCATTATAATAGGCAAATAACTAGACCCAGGTTGTATAACCCAAAGATATTGTATAAAGCTTAGTCAACCCATCGGCTCTTTCTTTTATTTGTAGGTCCCCGCCTAGTGGATATCTGATTCCGGCATTGCGGCAACGGGCACACCGGGTTGTGGTCAGGGCACCCGGCAATTGCGCAAGAGGGTCCAAAATATCTCGTTCCTTTTCCGTTAAATTCATCAGGTTCAAGTTGAATAATGGCTTGTACCTCTCTGTGACTCCCAAAAGCGATTTGGAAAAACCTTCGCCTATCTGCGGGAGTGCTCGGCCCCAACGACTTCAGCCAAGTTCACTGCTCGTTGCAATTGCCCCTTTAACGGCCCTGGGATTTTCTTACTCCGTACCAAGCGATAAAATTGAACGGCCAATTCGTAACATTGAAGATTCATCCTCTTTTCCTCCAAAAAATTAGTTTCCTCCCTTGGTGAAAACTAATTTTTTGGAGGAAAAGAGAATGAATAATTTTAGAACTTATGAATTGGCCAGAACTAATAATTTTAGAACTTATGAATTGGCCGTTCAATTTTATCGCCTGGTTTCGAAATTTAAAGTGCCCTGTCATCTGAAGGGGCAATTGCAAC
>SXGT01045060.1_pt1 | contig 24702 bp, 27 predicted proteins | sample 3176221 | NCBI WGS metagenome assembly SXGT01 (sample SAMN11356862, study PRJNA531348) | freshwater metagenome | isolation source: freshwater sample F1-120 | place: China: Fuxian Lake, Yuxi | collected 2017-12-25
CTGCTTACCGGGCATCGCGTCGAGGGTGAAGCGTGCCGCGACTTCAGCGACGCGACCGGCACCGTTGGTGATGACGATGAACTGGATCACGATCAAGATCAGGAAGATCACGAGTCCGACGATCACCGACCCGCCGACCACGAAGTGGCCGAAGCTCTCGATGACCTTGCCGGCGTATCCCTGGAGCAGCACGAGTCGCGTCACCGAGACGTTCAGCGCGAGACGAAACAGCGTTGCGATGAGCAAGAAGCTGGGGAAGATCGAAAAGTCGAGCACCCGGGTGATGAACATCGACGACAGCAAGGCGAGCGTGGCGAGCGCGATGTTCGCGACGAGGAGCAAGTCGATGAGCGGCGTCGGCAACGGCACGACCATCATGACGACGATGCCGATGATGGCCGCGGGAACCGCGATCTGACCCAACTGATTGGAACGCACGAACGCTCACTGAGGCTCGCGCCGTCCTTGGCCTTACTGACTGGGGGCGCCCATCCACTGGCGCCGGGTTCTCATCGGCCTGCGCCGACCTCAGTTGAGCGTCCGGTTCGCTCGCTCTGACGGCTTCGACGGCTTTCGCGGCGTTGTTCACGTTTCGCGACCCGCAGGTCGATTTCATCGATGGGTTCGGCGAGAAACGCTGCGCGTGGTTCGTGGTATCCGTCGGCACGTCCTTGCGCTTTCAACCGGAACACGAACGCGAGCAGTTGGGCAACGGCTTCGTAGAGCATCACCGGGATGAGGGAACCAATCTCGCACGCTCCGTAGACCGCTCGTGCGAGGGCGGGTTCCGCGACGATCGGTACCCCAGCCCGGGTCGCCTCGAGTCGGATCCGAGCGGCCAGATGGTCAACGCCCTTGGCCACGACTTCGGGTGCCCCACGCGCGGGGTCGTACCTGAGTGCAACCGCGTAATGGGTCGGGTTCACGATCACCACGTCGCTTTGCGCCACCATCTTGATCATCCGATTGCGCGACACCGATTGTTGACGGGCCCGCATCGCCGATTTCATCTGCGGGTTTCCTTCGTGTTGCTTCTGCTCCTCTTGGACTTCGTGTCGGCTCATCATCAATTGCTTGGTGATTCGTCGCTTCTGGACGGCGTAGTCGGCGGCTGCGATGACCAGACCGGCGGCGGCGACGTTGCGGAGTACGACCAACGCGGTCTTGGCGGTTTCGCCCGCAATCGCGAAGACGTTGCCGCCACCGGTCGCGACCTTGAGCGCGAGTCCGGTCGCGATCGGCCATGCGACGACGGCGAGGACGGTGACCTTCATCAGCGACTTCGCCAGTTCCCACGCGGCCGAACCGCTGAACATTCGCTTCATGCCCTTCATCGGGTTGAGACGCGAGAAATCGGGCTTCAATCGCTTCGATGACGGTTTGAGACCGACTTGCGCGAGATTTGTGACGATGCCGACGAGCGTCATGCTGAGGACGAGCGGGGCCGAGATCACGGCGGCCTGCACGAGTGCCTCGCCGACGTACTTCGCCGCACCTTCCTGCGTCGGGTTCGAGATGACTTTGCCCATCTGCTCGACGAGACCTCGCAGGGATGCGTTCCCGCGCCGAATCGTCTGTTGCAGCAGCACGGTCGTCAGCAACAGGCCTACCCAAGTGCCGATATCGGGTGACCGTGCAATCTGGCCCTTCTCTCGGGCCTCGCGCAATCGCCGCGGCGTTGGCTTCTCGGTCTTGGATTGGTCGCTCGCAGCCATGGTTCACTCAGCCGAGAACCGGCGCCAAGCCTTGACGAATGAGGTTCTGCACTGCAGGACCGAGCAACGGGATCGCGATCGCTACGACGACGAGGGTGACAAAGACACGAACGGGGAAAGCCAAGGAGAACACGTTCAGCGAGGGCGCAGCCCGCGCGACGAGGCCCATGGACAATTCGGAAATGAACAAGCAGGCGACGACCGGTCCTGCGATCTCGATCGCCGCGAGCAAGAAGTCGTCGGCGCCCGTCGTGAGAACCCGCGCCATGAGCCCCGGGTCGTTCGCGCCCGCAGGGATCACCTCGAAGCTCTTGAAGAATCCCTCGACCATCAAGAGATGGCCACCACTGACGAACAACAAGGTCATCGCGAGCAGCGAATACATGCGACCGAACACCGAGTTGGTCGTGTCCGAGGTCGGGTCGTAGACGGCCGCCAGTGAGTAACCCGCGAACGTGTCGATCAACGCGCCGGCCGCCTGCACTGCCTGGAACAGGACCAACATGATCATGCCCATCGAGAACCCGATGAGCGCTTGGGTGACCAACGCGGTCACGAACGCACCGGTTTCGAGGCTCAGCTGTCCGGATTCCTTCGCATGCGGCGCGGCCGCGAGTGCGAAGGACGCGGCAATGCCCGCCTTGACGGGGATCGGCACCATTCGGGTGTTGAACGGCGGCGCGACGAACAGCCAAGCGCTCGCCCGCACCAGCGCGAGCACGAACCCCGTGACGAGCATCGGATCGAAGGGGACTTCCATCGAGAGGTCGCTCGACTTCAGCCGCGCAGCAGTTCGGGGATCATGTCGAAGAGGTGGTTCACGAACCCGATCGTCTCGCCGAGCATCCAGTTCCCGGCAAGCACGATCACGAGCGCGACGCCGAGCAGCTTCGGCACGAACGTCAGCGTCTGTTCTTGGATCTGGGTCGCTGACTGAATCAGTCCGATTCCGAGACCGACCGCGAGTGACACGATGAGAATCGGGGCCGCGAGCTTCGTCGCGAGGATGATCGACTGCACGGCGATTTCCGTGACCGAGGTGTCTGTCATGTCCGATTCCTCCTCCGAATTCGGGCGCGCGCGGGCGCGCCGGTGGGTCAGTTGAAGCTGGTGAGCAGCGATTTGACGACGAGTGCCCAGCCATCGACCATGACGAACAGCAGCAGCTTGAACGGCAGTGAGACGAGGACCGGTGGGAGCATGAACATGCCCATCGACATCAACACGGAGCTGATCACCAGGTCGATGATCAAGAACGGCACGAACACGACGAAGCCGATGATGAACGCGGTCTTCAGTTCGGACAAGACGAACGCCGGCACGAGCACGGCGAGGGCAACGTCCTCGCGGCGCTCTGGCGCCGGCTCGCCGCTTGCCTTGATGAACAGGTTCAACTCGCCCTTGCGGGTCTGATCGAGCATGAACTCCTTCAACGGACCGGTCGCTTCGTCGTAGGCCTCGCCGTACGTGAGATCACCTTTCAGGAGCGGCTGGAGCGCGTTGTCGTTCATCTCGGTGAGGGTCGGGCCCATCACGAACAGGCTCAAGAACAACGACAGCCCGACGACGACCTGGTTCGGCGGGATTGTGTTGACACCCAATGCGTTCCGAGTCAGTGACAAGACGATCACGATGCGAGTGAAGCTCGTCACCATCATGAGGAGCGCCGGAGCGATCGCCATGAGCGTGAGGATCAAGATGATCAGCACGCTTTGGCCGGGCTTGTTCTTCTCGCGCTCGGCGTCGGTTTCGGCGCCCGAGAAGTCGGGGATGTCGATCTTGATCGTGGCGCCGTCGTCGGCGTCGGTGCCGTCAGCGGCTCCGCCCGCACCGGCAGGCGTCGGCACCTGGGCGTCGGGTTGGGGTGGGCTCACCTGGGCCGATGCCGGGCGCGCGACGACGAGTCCCGCCGTTGCGACGAGCAGGATCACGAGCAGTGCTCGGAGCCGCATGGAGAATGCCTCGGATCGAAATCGAACGAGCGCGTCAGTCGCGGCGAACAGTGCGTTCGCGCAAGCGATCGAGCGCCATCGTCCATGGCGTTCCACTGCGGCTTGCGCCGACAGCGATCGGAAGCCCCGTCCAGTGGGCCTCCTCGGATGACAACGGATCGCGCAGATCGATCACAGGATCCGTGTCGCATTCGAGCTGCGTCGCGTCGAGCACTCCATCGGGCTCGGTGAGCAGCGTGATGTGCTGTTCGGTCACGCCGAGCACCAAGGTCTTGCCCGCGGCGCGAACGACCGCGACGGAGGCACCTTTGGTCAGCGCTCGGCGCGCAAGGATGTCGACCTCGTAGCGGCGGCTCTGATTGCGGCGCGCGCCGCCGCTGAAGTCGATGCCGCGTCGTTTCAAGACGCGCGCGCCGAACAGCATGATGCCCAAGACGAGCGCGAGGGCAACGATGAGTCGAGCGAAGAGTTCGAACACGGAGGTGTCCGGCAAGTCAGCTCCCGACGCCTGCGACGATTTCGGAGATCCGAATGCCGAACTCCTCGTCGATGACCACGACTTCGCCGCGAGCAATCAGCGTTCCGTTCACGAGCACGTCGACGGGGCTGTCCGCAGCGCGGTCGAGCTCGATGACTGCACCCGGCGTCAACGACAACAGGTCCCGAACGCTCATGCGGCGCCGACCGAGTTCGGCGGTCACCCCCATCTCGACGTCGTGGAGCAGAGAAAGCGGACGGGGATCGGCAAGGCTCAGGGAGTTCGCTTCGCCAAGTTGTCCGAACGTGTGGTGCTCGGGTCCGGGCAACGCGCCGCTCGCCGTGCGCGGTGGTGCAGGGGACCGCACACCGGTTTCGGCGTCGAAGCTGGGCTCGGTGTGGGAAGCAGAACCTTCTGCTCCGATCTGGAGCACGAGTGTTGCGACTCGCTCGGATCCGTCGAGCAGGGGATACGAGAGGTACTGGTGATCGGTCGGGAACGCGCCGAGGAAATCGCCGACCGGGACCTCGCGCGTCGGCGTGACGTCAGCACGACCGTCGTTGTTGGCCGCGACTTCGTTCACCGCAACGGTGAACGCTGGTTGCAGCGACGTCACCATCTCCTCGTCGGGAGCGGTGGTCTCGAGCAATCGAGCGAGGTCGTCGGTGACCGCGATTGCGAGTAACCCAGCGAGCCCCGACGTGAACTCGACGGCGACGACCCGCGGATTCGTGGGCAAGAGGCTCGCGTCCGGAACCTCGGTGCGCGGCAGGCCAACGGTGAGGATCGTGTCCGGCCCCATCGCTGCTTCGAGGGCGGTGGCCACGGCCATCGCGATGCGGTTGTCTGCGCTGAGCTGGTCGTACAGAGCCATCGGTGCTGCTCCTAGATGTCTTCGACGATGAGGCAGGCGAGGTGCTTCCCGCGCCGTCCGGTGACGGCGCGGTAGCACGGGATGTCGTCGACGAGCACGGTGAGTGGCTCGTCGACTGGGTGCTCGAGCGGGATGACGTCGCCCACCCGGAGTCCGAGAATGTCGGTTGACGCGAGGGCGATTTCGTTGAAGTTCACGCGTAGGTCGACATTGACCGTGTGCACGGCGGCGTCGAGTTGTGAGGCCCACAGCTCGGGGTCGCGACCGCTTCGGTCGGCGAACAGTTGCTGGCTCGCGAGGTGTTCGAGCACTGGTGCCATCGAGTCGTACGGAATGCACAGGCTGCTCGTGCCGCGCTTTTCCCCGATGCGCGTTTCGAACGTCACCGAGATCGCCATGTCGCTTGGCGCGGCGACCTGAGCGAACTGCGGGTTGAACTCTTGTTGCACGATTTCGGCCTCGACCCGCACGAGCGATTCGTAGGCGTATTCGAGCTCGCGCAGCGCCCGTTCCATGAGCGAGCGCATGATGTTCGCTTCGATCTCGGTCAACGGCCGTTTTGGCGACAGCGATTCACCGGTGCCACCGAGCAAGCGGTCGATCGCCGAGAACGCGATCGGTAGCGGAAGCTGCAGCACGGCTGCGCCCGGGAGTGGATTGAGCGAAACGATCGTGAGGTAACTGGGGTTCGGCAGCGACCGGACGTACTCGTCGTAGGTCACCTGTTCCACACTTGCGAGCGTCACGTGCGCGACAGCGCGCAGCGTGGTCGCGAACACCGTCGAGAGCTGGCGAGCGAAGGTTTCGTGCACGATCTGGAACGCTCGAATGTGATCGCGAGAGAACTTGTTCGGTCGCCGGAAGTCGAACGGCAGTGCCGGCTTTTGTTGTTTGGTGCCCCCCGGTGCATTTGCCACGTGCTCACATCGGCTGCCCGCGTCCCTAGTTGAGGAACGCGACGAGCAGTACGAGGCCGTCAACTCGCAGCAGTGCAAGGGTCGTCACGAGCGGAGCGCGCAACTTCACTGCATGACGAACTCGGTGAAGTACACCGTCGTGACCTCACCGTGGTAGGCGAGACATACGTCATAGCCAAGTTGCTGTTTGATCTCGGCTCGGCTTTCGGCGGGGATCAATTCGGGCATTTCCTTCGACGAGAAGACGCCGAGGGCCATGTCGAGCGCCTTGGCCCCGAGGCCTTCTTGACCGGCGATCTCGGCCGTCAGACCCTCTTTGAGCTGGAGCGCGAGCCCGAGCTTCAGGTAGTGGTTGTCCGCGAGGTTGACCGTGACCGGGTCCATCTCGAGCACCGAAGGCACCGCGCTGGCCGCTCCACCGCCACCCTGGACGGGTCGGCTGGAGGCCACGAGCGCGATGTTCACCAGCTCGAGCGACTCATCGCTGTGTCCGTCGGTGGTTTCATGCTCGGTCGTGTCGGTGTCGTGCCCCGAAGATTCTGACGCGGCGTCGTCGTCGGGAGCGTGATCACCGGCGGCAGCATCGTGGTCACCGGATTCGGTCATGCCGTTCGCTTCTTGGCACGCCTTCACGAGTTCGGCGTGTTCAGCGGCCTCTTCGGCTTCGAGCTCCGCCGCGGTCTTCTCCGCGCCGCCGCCACCGAAGAAGGTCTTGCCGGCGAACAAACCACCCACGAGCAGGATGATCGGAACGATCGGCTTCTTCTTCTTGCCGCCTTCTTCGTCGTCGCCTTTGGACTTCTTGGCCATGTCAGTTCTCCGGTTCCGAGGGCACGACGCGAAGTACGGCCTTGCCCGTGGTCAACTGCTGTTCGAGGTTGTGCGAGAGCGCGATGACGCTCGCTTTCGATTCGCGTATTCGCAAGATGACTTCATCGACGCTCTCGCTCACGACGTACTTCGCGCCATCGACGAGCGTGACGACGGTGTCGGGTGTGGTCTCGACCCGTTCGATGAGGTCGGGGTTGAGCGCAAACGCTCCACCGTTCAACCGTGTGACTGTGATCATGGAGTCCGTCCCTGGATCCTGTTGGCGTCGACCCCGTCCGTGAGCCCGCCTCTGATGGTCTATCGGCGCGTCGCGGGGACGAGGTGAGGAGTTGGCCGACCCGAGTTCGATGAGCTCGGGTCGGCCTCCTCACGTTGCGTGGTCAGCCCGCTTCGTCGCCGGCGGCGTCACGAACTATCGCTTCAGATTCACGAGGTCCTGGAGGATTTCGTCACTCGCGGTGATGATGCGCGAGTTCGCCTGGAAGCCGCGCTGGGCGACGATGAGGTTGGTGAACTCGGCCGCAAGGTCGACGTTGCTCATCTCGACCGTGCCACCGCTCATCGTGCCTCGACCGCCGCCACCGGCAATGCCGATCAGCGGCTCGCCCGAGTTGACGGTGCTCCGGAACAACGAGCCGCCCGCCTTTTCGAGGCCAGCTGGGTTCGTGAACGCGGCGAGGGCGATCTGACCGAGCTGCTGGTTCTTACCGTTGGAGAACACGCCCGAGATCAGACCTTCCTGCGAGACCGAGAACGACACGAGCGATCCCAGCGGCGCACCGTTCTGGTTGAGCGCTGCGATGCTGTTCGTCTGGGCGGCGCCCGTCAGTCGATCCGGGTCGGTCGCGGTGCCGAAATCGAGCACGAGGCCAGCCGCGTCCCACGTACCCGCCGGTGTTGCACCGCCGATCTGGATCGTGTTGAGGTCGGCCTGCGGGATCGTGAAGCTGCGACCGGCCGGCGCTGAGATCTCGCTGGTTGCTTGCGAGAACTGGAGCACGAACGGACCGCTGATCTGGTTGCCGTCGGGGTCGTAGACGTCGACCTGCCAGTCGACGTTGCCAGCCGTGTCTGCGACCTTCGTGAACTGGGTGCGCAGCGACACGGCCGTTCCGAGTGTGTTGTAGACGTTGATCGAGCTGTTCACGATCGCGCCCGTCGCGGCGTCGGACGGCAAGTTGCCGCCGATGCCGATCTCGGTGGAGGTCACGGGTGCGATCGTTTGACCGACGGGTACCCGTAGGGCGCCGATCGACTGGTTCGTGTCGACGACACCGTTGATGCCGTTCCAGCCCTGGACGAGGGCGCCTTCTTGGGTGACGAGCTGACCGAGTGCGTCGAGGTTGAACGAGCCCGCCCGGGTGTAGGCGCGAGTGCCGCCCACATCGACGATGAACGTGCCGTCGCCTTGGATCGCGAAGTCGGTGCTGCGACCGGTCAGCTGCGATGCGCCTTGGGCGAAGTTCATCGTGATCGCCGCGAGCCGCACGCCGAGACCGACCTGGGCCGGGTTGGTGCCACCGGTCAGCCCGTCAGCCGGCGAACCGGCACCTCGCAGGGTCTGACTCAGCAGGTCGGAGAAGATCGCGTTCGAACTCTTGAATCCGATCGTGTTGACGTTGGAGATGTTGTTACCAACGACGTCCATCATGACTTGGTGGGAACGAAGACCGGACACGCCGGCGAACATCGAGCGAAGCATGGTGTGTGCCTTTCTGCTGCGGTGTGGTGCGTTGCGAACAAGTGCTGGTTTCCGTGCGGACGGCCCCGGTCCCGATCTGAGACGGGGCATCCGTCACGTGGGGATCACCTGGACCTCCATGACGTTCGTGAGCGGCAGCTCGCGATCACCGATACGAAGAAGCGGGCCGTCTGCTGTGAAGCGCACTCCCGAAACGATGCCGGTGACGGACTGACCGTCCGAGCCGTTGTGGGTGAACGCGCTGAACGTGGATTCGCCGTCGCCCACCCGCAGGCGGGTCAGATCCGAACCGCTGCCGAGCTTCAGTGTGATCCCTGCGGTGTCCCACTTACCGCGCTGGCTCGCGACTTCGTCGAGCTGTTGGCTCGTCACGACTGGATCGGGGGTCGTTCGATTGCCGTTCGAGTCGAATGTGACGGTGTGCGGACCGGAAATTTGGGTTGTGCTGGAGTACACGCGCAGCTCCCAGTTGCTTTCGCCGTTCGCGCCGTTCCCGAGTTTCGTGAGTTGGGTGCGGAGCGGAACCTTGTTGCCGTCGCGTGTGAGGACGCTCATCGTGCTGTCGACCTTGGTGCCGACCTGCGCGTCCTTGGGCAACGCGCCCCCGAACGCGACCTGGGTCGTCGCGGACATCTGACCGCGCTGTCCGATCGGCAGCCCGATTTGTACACGGCGCCCGACCATCGAACTCGCCTCGAGGACCTCGCTTGCCGCCGCTTGAGCGGTCATCAGCTTCTCGATCTTCTGGAGTGATTCGAGCTGGGTGAACTGCGCGGTCTGGGTGAGGAACTCGGTGCCGTCGGTCGGCGACAGTGGGTTCTGGTACTTCAGCTGCGCGACCAACAGCTTCAAGAACGTTTCCTGGTCGAACTGGTTTCCCGTTGGCGCCGGCGTCGGACTGGTGGTGAACAGTGCCGAACTGGCGTTGCCGGAGGTTGGATCGATGAAGGTCATCGTGCTCGTCCTCTCACGCGTGAATGTCGAGTCGGGACACGTCGCGATTCGTGCGTGTCGGTCGGTCGAGTCGCAGCGAGCGCGTCGCAGGCACGCCGTGGGTGTCCCCACGTTCGTGCGCCGGTGGCGACTCGCGTTGCTCGCGTCGTCCGGCACCGCCGGCGTCGACGTTGAGCGCTCCGGTGGCGACGCCCTCGCTGGTGAGGTGATCGCGCAATTGTGCGAGCGAGTCGCGCAATGCCTGAGCCGCAGCGGGTTGCTCGGCGCGCAAGTGGGCGTGCATCGTGCCGTCACGCATCTCGATGCGGATCTCGACCCGACCGAGTTCAGGTGGCGTGAGTTCGATGCTGAGTTCGTAGTTGCCGTCGCCACGCAGTCGCAGCGGCGCGAGCACGGTGACGAGTTGTTCAGCGGGTGCTGCGGGCGCGGTCGGCTTCGGAGCGGCGACCCGGTTGGGTGCCGAGGTCGGTTCGGTGCGCAGCACGGTTGCCTGGACGGGGAGCGTGGTCGCGGTCGGTCGGGTGGCTTCGCCCGCGCTCGCTTCGTCGTTCGAAGCGCTACCAATTGCTGGGGTCGCGAATGCGGGCGTTGGCGTTGGGTTCGGCTGGGCAGGGCTCGCGACCGCGGCTGCACCGAGCTGCTCGTCGGCGCGAGGCGATCGTGGCGAGCGGTCGTTCTGCGGGACCGCGGCCGAAGCCGATTCGATGTGTGCCTCGGTTGCGGCGCGCGCCGCCTTCAGCTCGGGCGACGACACCGCCGTGTCTGCGCCGTTCGCACCCGAGTCGATCGTCGGCAGGGTCGAGTCGGACACCCGCACGGTCGAGCGGTTGACCGCGGCATGGTCGGTCGAGTCGGGCACCAGTCCGTCGACGTCGGAGGTGAGCGATCCGGTTGATGCAGTGACCTCGGCCGCGAGTTCAGCCGCGATCGGCATAGGGCCCGAGATGTCCCTGGTCGCGTTGTCCTTGGTCGAATCGTCGCTGACCGAATTGGTCTCGGCCGCCGCACTGAGCGCAAGGAGATCAATCGGCGGAGCGGGCATGGTGGTTGGAATCGGCACTGCTACGGGTGCCCCGACGAGCGACAGCGCGACGGTCGCGATCGCGTCGCGCTCCGACGGGTTCGGCGCTGCAGGAGCGGTGGCTGGCGTGTCGCCGTTCGCGGGATCTGTGGCCGAGTCCGTCGACGGTGTCTTGGCCGACGCGGATTTCGTCACGACGTCGCCCCGGCGTCGGTGGCCCTCGGGACGTTCCGGTCGTTCCGGTCGTTCCGGTCGTTCCGGTCGTTCCGGTCGTTCCGGTCGTTCCGGCCGGGCAGTGCTCGCGAGGTCGTCGCGAGGATCGGCCATGTCGTGCCGTTCCAGTTCGCGCGCGAAGCGGTCGTCGCGCGCCGACGGCGCTGAAGCGTCGTACTCGGATGCAACCGACGGCATCGGGAGCGCGGCGGGGATCGTGGCGGTCATGCTGCCCTTTCGTTCTTCAGTCGTTCGGCCGTTCGGTGATGACGCGCGACGACGAGTTCGTCGACGGCGCGGTCTTCGGCGCGACGGGTCTCGACGACCCAGTCGTCGCGGTCCCGCTCACGCAGGCGCTCGAGCACCTCGGTTTGGCGTCGCGCATCGACCCATTCGAGGCGGATCGCTTCGGCGGCCTGCTCGGCGAGGACCTGTTCGTCCTGTGCGAAACGAATCGCGCCTGCCGCGGCATCGAGCGTGAACCACGCCCGCTCCATTTCGTCGTGGTCGTGCACACCAACCGGGCGCGGCAGGTCTGCGTAACGATCGTGGCGCGCGTGCACCCGCGCGATTGCGAGCTGGACATCGCGATGCGCTGCGATGAGCCGAGCGCGCACCTGATCTTCTTGGAGGCGGCGGATGCGAAGTACCGATTCGAGTCGGAAGGCGAATTTCTTCATCCAGCTCCTCCGACCAGTTGCGCGAGCCAACCCCAGGCGTCCGGTGCGGGGGTCAGTTCGTGCATGTCCTGGCGGAGGAAGCCGTCCATGGGTTCCTTGAGGGCGATGGCGCGATCGACAAGCGGGTTCGTGCCGGCGACGTAGGCGCCGATCTCGATGAGGTCACGGGTGTCGCGATACGCGGCGAGCATCTGGCGGCACGCGACCGCAGCCGCACGCTGCTCGGGCGACGTGATCGCGCCGGTGAGTCGGCTGATCGATTCGAGCACGTCGATGCTCGGGAAGTGGCCGGCGGTTGCGAGCTTGCGGGAGAGCACGATGTGTCCGTCGAGAATCGATCGCGCGGCGTCGCCGATCGGGTCCATGAGGTCGTCGCCTTCGATGAGGACCGTGTAGAGGCCGGTGATGCTGCCGTGTTCGGCAGCTCCGGCTCGCTCCAACAATTTCGGCAACAGCGCGAACACGCTCGGTGGGTATCCGCGTGTCGCCGGGGGCTCGCCTGCGGAGAGACCGACCTCGCGTTGGGCCATCGAAAATCGGGTCAGACTGTCCATCAACAAGAGCACGTCTTGGCCTTGGTCCCGGAAGTACTCGGCGATTCGTGTCGCGGTGAATGCGGCGCGAAGCCGGACGAGCGCGGGTTCGTCGCTGGTCGACACGACGACGATCGAACGCGCCAGGCCGTCGGGGCCGAGGTCGTTGTCGATGAACTCGCGAACTTCTCGTCCGCGTTCGCCGATCAAGGCCAACACCGTGACGGGTGCGGCGGTGCCGCGGGCGAACATCGACAAGATGCTCGATTTGCCGACGCCAGAGCCCGAGAAGATGCCGACGCGCTGACCGCGACCGACGGGAATCAGGGTGTCGACGGCGCGCACGCCGAGCGGCAACTGCTCGCGGATCGGTTTGCGCAGCAGGGGATGCGGTGCGTGCCCGTCGACGCTGACGTGCTCCACGTCGCGCAACTCGCCTTTGCCGTCGAGCGGCCGACCGAGTCCGTCGAGCACGCGGCCGAGGAGCGCGTCGCCGACCGGTACGGTCGCGCCGCGACCCGTCGTGCTGACCAGCGCGCCGGCTTCGACTCCCTGCAGATCGCCGAGCGGCATGCACACGAGGCCTCCGTCGCGCAACGCGACGACCTCGGCAACGATCGGACCGTTCGCGGTGGGCACTTCGACAGCAGCTCCGATCGGCGCCGTCATGCCTTCGATCTCGAGGTTCAGACCGACGACCCGGGTGACGCGCCCGGCCACCTTGGGTCGGGCCGCGCGCAGCACGGCGTCGAGGGTCGCGGTCATGCCAGCACCTCGCGGATGCGCGCCAGCGCAGGTTCGATGCGCGCATCGATGTGAGCTTGGCCGATGTCGACGATCGCGTCACCGGGTTCGAGCGTCGGGTCTGCGACGATGGTCAACGATCGATTCGCCAGGAGTTGGCTCGGGTCCTCGAGCGATGCCACATCGTGAGGGTGCAGGCGTGCGATCACTGGTCCCGCCGTCGGAGCGAACTGCAACGCTCGATGGATGGCGTCAGCCGCCCCCGAGTCGGTGCTGCGCAGTTCTCGTGCGAGGATCGCGCGCGCGATCTCGAACGCAATCGTGATGACCTGGTCTTCGATTCGAGCGACCACGTGGTCGTGGCGATCAGCGATGGCATCGACCTCGTCCGCGAGACTCGCGAGCACCTGCTGGAGCTGTTCGCCCCGCAGGCGCTCGCGTGACTCGATGGCGGTCGCCGCGTCTTCCAGCCCCGCGGTGAAGCCTTCGTCATAGCCGAGTCGGTAGCCCTCTTCGGCCGCGCCCTCGACGAGTGCCGGATCGACGACGAGGTCGCGAACGGTGGCCGAGCGGACGGTCCCGAGATCGGCCGCGGTGAACTGCGACGATCCGCGCAAGACCCGGCCGCGAGTACGGCTAGACGACGAGTTCATCGGCGCCCCTCGACATCACGATCTGGCCGGACTCTTCGAGCGTCCGGATCACCCGAACGACCGCGGCCTGGGATTCTTCGACGGTCTTGAGCTTCACCGGACCGAGCAGGTTGATCTCCTCGCCCAGATTCGCGGCGGCCCTCTCGGACATGTTGCTCATGATCTTGTCGCGCACCTTTTGGTCGACACCCTTGAGCGCAACGGCGAGTTCCTTTGCGTCGACGCTGCGCAGGACGAGCTGCACGGAGCGATCGTCGAGCGTGACGATGTCTTCGAAGACGAACATGCGCGATCGCACGTCGTCAGCGAGTTGCGGGTCGTTCTTCTCGAGACCTTCGAGGATCAGTCGCTCGGTGGCGCGGTCGGAGTTGTTCAAGATGTCGACGAGGCTCTGAATGCCCCCTGCGGTCGAGTAGTCGGATTGCTGGATGACGGTCGAAAGCTTGCGTTCGAGGATCGCTTCGACGTGTTCGATGATGTCCGGTGAAGTGCGGTCCATCTTGGCAATGCGCTCTGCCACATCGCGCTGAAGCTCTTCGGCAAGCGCGCTCATGACGAGCGCTCCAGACGTCGAGTTCATGTGCGCGAGGACGAGCGCGATTGTCTGCGGGTGTTCGTCTTGGAGGTACGACAGAACTTGGCGGCTGTCCGCGCGGCGGAGGAACTCGAACGGAGCGGCCACGAGCGTCACACCGAGGTTCTCGAGGATTTCCTCGGCCTTCTCGGGCCCGACACTCGCCTCGAGCAACTCTCGCGCGGTCTCGTACCCGCCGGTCGCGATGTGTGAACGCGCGAGGTAGGTGTCACGGAACTCGGTGAGAACTTCGTCGATCTCGTCGGCTTCGAGATGTTGCAGTCGAGCGACCTCCGCCATGATCTCGGAGATCTCTTGCTCGCGCAGGAGCCTCAGCACGTTGGCCGCGCGGTCCTTACCGACCTGCATCACCAGCACGGCCGCCTTTTGCACTCCGGTGAAACTTCGTTCACGTGTCATCGGGTGCTACGACCTCCGGTCTGCGAGCCAGCCACGCAGGGTCTGGGCGACTTCGTCGGGTTGACGATCGATGAGATCGGTGATCTCTTGCTCGACCGAGCTGCGTTGCGGTTCGAGTTGTCGGAGCGAGTCCGGCAGCGCGGCGACCGCTTCGTTGATTGCTCCGAGTTCGCCGGCCGCGCCGCTGCCGAGACCGGCGAGCCTGCCAGCCGCATCGAGTTCGGCGAGGTCGAGCGCAACCCGCATCGGACCCATCGCGACTTGCGCCTTCTTGATGGAGCGCCATGCGAGGAAGAGCACGATGCCGACGATGAGCAGCGTCACGATGTAGCGCACCAGGCCCAGCATCTGGTTCTGGCTCTGCGCGCCGGCAACCCCCGTGATCTGTTCGGTGAGCGCCTCTTGGGTCGCTTCGTCGAAGGTGGTCGCCTGCACCGCGATCGTGTCACCGCGTGCGGCGTCGATGCCGGCGGCGGTGCTCAACAACTCGGTGAGTGCGCCCGTACCGTCGGGAACCGCGGTCTCGTCGACCATGACTGCGACGTTGAGGCCCGTCACGGCGCCGCCGGCGATCTTGGTCTCGCGCAACACTCGATCGGCGAGCACCTCGCTCTGCGTCTTGTTCTTGGAGTAACTGATCGCGCTGTCGGTGTCGGCCGCAGGTGTGCCGTCGGCGCCCAGAATGCCGCTGGTCTGGTTTCCGGGACCCTCGAAGGTCTCGTTCTCGTCGACAAGGGTTTCGCTGCGCGGCTGTCCCTGGTCGTCGATCTCCGGAGTGACCTCTTCGCTGGTTTCGGTGGTCTCGTCGAAGTTCATTTCTGCGGTGACCACAACGCTGGCCTTGCCCGGTCCGAGGGAGCGGGCCAACATCGCCTCGAGCTTGGCGGCCATGGCCGACTCGTAGCTGGCGGTCTTGGCGAGGTTCTGGTTGGTGGCGAGGTCGTCGTTCGTTCCGGGCGCGGCGAGCACTTGGCCGCGGGTGTCGGTGACCGTGACGGAGTCAGGTGAGAGGTTGGCCACGCTCGACGCAACGAGGTGCACGACGGCCTGCGTGCTTTCGCTGGTCAGGTTGCCGGTGCCCAAATCGAGGAGCACCGCCGCCTTCGCCTGTTGTTCGTCGGCGCCGACGAAGCTGTCGTTGTCGGGCAGCGTGAGGTTCACGGTCGCGGCGCGGACGCCGTCGATGGCCATGATCGTGTTCGCGAGTTCGGTCTGGACTGCGCGCTGATAGTCGATGCGCTGGCTGAACTCGCTCGCCGTGATGCTGTTGCCCTTCTTGTCGAGCAGCGCGTAGCCGTCGCCGCCGCTCGGAAGGCCCTTCGACGAGAGGTTCAACCGGGTCTGGTACACCTCGTTCTTGGGGACGAGGATGCTCGTGCCGCCGTTGCCGAGCTTGTAGGTAACACCCTGACCCTCGAGCTCTGAGGTGATGTCGGCCGCGTCTCGCTGATCGAGGCCGGAATACAGCGGCGCGTACTCGGTCGTCGCGGCCCACTGCGTGAACGCGAACAGCCCGAGCCCGAGGCCGGCCATGGCGAGCACGCTCAGCACCTTCTGCCCGGGCGTGAAGCCCGATGCGAACTTCTGGCCGCCCCGCTTCAGGCGATCGACGTCGATGATCGGCATCGTCAGTGTCCTCTATTCGAGTCGAACAGTTGGGAGTCGAACAGTTGGGTCGAGGTGGTCGAGGAGATGGACATCAGACCTGCATCCGCATGATCTCGTTGAAGGCCTCCACGGCCCGGTTGCGCACCGCGACGGTGTATTCGGTCGCGAGGCTCGCTTCACCGGCGGCGATCATGTAGTCGTGCACGTCGTTGAGGTCGCCCGTCGCAGCTTTCACCGCGAGCGAGTCCGCGTGGTTCTGCGTGGCCTGAAGCCCTTCGAGCGCGTTGACGATGACCGATCCGAAGTCGCCCCCTGCGCGGTCGACCTTCGAACTGTCGATCCCGCCGGCGCCGCCGATGCCTTGTGTACCGATCTTCTGGAACGCCTGGTTGTTGAACGCGGCGGCAATGCTGCTGATCGTCATGGGTTGGTCCTCATTCGTTCAAGCATCAACGGGGCGAGATGTTGAGCGCCTGCAGGTAGGCGTCACGGGCACGGTCGATGACCGAGAGGTTCATCTGGTAGCTGCGCTGGGCGAGGATGAGCTGCGTCATCTGGTCGCCGAGATCGATGTCGGGGTAGCGGACGATTCCCTGTTCGTTCGCGTACGGATGGTCGGGCTGATAGCGCAAACGACCCTCGGCCGCTCCGTAGTCGACGCCGGCGATACGGGTGCCTCCTCCGACACCAACCGGATCGGAGTCGGCAGTCGGTACGGCTTCGGCGACGATGTAGCGAGCCTGGAACGCAGCGTCGTCGTAGGGATTGATGGTGTTGACGTTCGCGATGTTGTCGGCGATCGCGTCCATCCAGATCCGGTTGACGTACAACGCCGAACCCGAGGTCTGAAAGACGGGGAAGAGGCCCATCAGGAATCCCTTCGCATCGACGTCTTGAGGATGTGGAACTTCGCGTTCATCGCTTCGGTCATCATCTGGAACCGCAGGCCGGTCTCGATGTTCGAGACCGATTCCTCGTCGAGGTTCACGTTGTTCCCGTTGATGCCGGTCGGAGCGAGCGAGTTGGTGGTCGTCATCGACACGTCGACGAAGTCGCCGCTCGCGACGGCTTCGCGCAGCGACGACTCGAAGTCGACGCGGGAAGCGAGATAACCGGGGACTTCGGCGTTCGCAATGTTCTCTGCGATCAGCCGTTGGCGCGCGGCGAGACCATCGAGGCTGGCCTGGATGGTTCGCATCGTGGGGTCGAGCACGGGTCCGCTCCGCGGTGTCCCGTCCCTCCATGGATTCGGCTGCTGCGCATCCCTGCACAACGGATCCTTGTGAGGCCTTCGATCGGCGGGGCCGGGGGCGAGTTGAGCGGGCCAATCGACCTATGCGCCCAGAAACGGCCCGAGTCGCCACGCTCCGCGCGAATTGGGATCTGACCCGCACAAATTCCGGTGTTCTGCAACCTGGCGCCCGCGATGCCGATGGAACGGGAGACGAAGGGGGACCCCGTGGCCGATATCGACCTCACAACCGAGCCAACGATCGTCGCGTCGGGCTGCGCCGATTTCGACGAGGCGCGCCGACTGCTGTTCGAACACCGCGAAGACGAAGCGCTCGACCGTTTCGAGTTGGCGGTGACCTCGGCGAACCTGCCTCAGATTCGGATCAGCGCGGCGGCGTACGTCGCGGCGCTGCTCCTCGGATTCGGTCGTCCGTGGGAAGTGAGCGAGTTCACCGACATCGTGCGCGAACGCGATGGCGTGATTGCTGACTACCTCGATGCCGCGGCTCGCATCCAACTCGACGATGCGCAGGGCGCACTCGACTTGGTCGGCGACTCCGGAGTGCCCGCGTCGTCGAATGATCGCTGGTACCCGGTCTCGGTGGCTGCGGTGCGGTCGTTGCGAGCCCGCGCGCTCGCTGCCGCGGGTCGGCTCGGCGACGCCTGCCACGAACTCGACGTCGCGATCGACGAAGCGGCCGAGGCGACGGAGCTTTGGGAGTCGATCGCTCGAATCGCGGCGGATGACCAACTCGACTTCGATGTCGCTCCTTACGTTGCGCGTCTGCCGGAACGAGCGTTGCTCCAGGTGTTCGGCTGGTTGACAAGCTCTCCGTTGCACGGGGTCGACCAGATCGCCGAGGCCTGCTGGCTGCGGTTCGGCGCAACCCATTCGTTGATGGCTGCGGTGAGCGGGTTCGCCCCGAAGCTCGGCAACGCGCGGGCGCTCGATTGGACGGTGCGCTTGCAGCAGGCGGGAGGCCGGGCGTGTCCGATCCTCGACCGCGCCGAAACGACCGGCGTTGCGATCGACGAACGCGTGCGTGCTGCCGCCGCCGGAGCGCTCATCGACGAGGTTCGCGGTCGCGAGGCACTCGAGACCGCGGCGTTGGTGCTCGCCGATGATCAGATCGAAGCCCTCGCTGCGGAGGTGATGACCGTTGCGCCCGAGGTACTCGACAGCTACGTCGTCGCGGTGGCGACGTCGACGTCGCGTTGCCTCGCGCTCGCGACGGTTCTGTGTGACCACGACTTGCGCGAGCCCGCGCTGTCGGTGTTGGTACACGGTTTGACGCTGCCCGAAGCCGATGACCTCGACCCTGCCCAATTCGACATCTTGGTTCCGATCCGTGCCCGGGTTGTGCTCGCCGCCGTAGCCGAAGTGGCTGGTGACGACGAGGTCGCAGTCATCTTGCGATCGGTACCTGTCACGTCGGAGTCGTAGATGGCTGGTCTGTCGACCGCAACCATCTCGATCGGCGGCGCAACGGTCGGAAACGGTTCGGCTTGCTATGTGATCGCCGAGGCCGGCGCGAACCACAACCGCGACCTCGATACCGCGCGTCGCTTGATCGACTGCGCGGCCGACGCAGGCGCCGACGCGGTCAAGTTTCAGACCTACTCGGGTCGCAGTCTCTACTCGACCAAGACCCCGCGGTTCGAGTATCTCGGCGAACTCGGCGCGAAACCCGCCCACGAACTCCTCGAAGACATTGCGTTACCGCGCGACTGGCAGCCGATCTTGGCGGCGCATTGTCGCGAGCGCGCTATCGAATTCTTGTCGTCACCGTTCGATCGCCAGGCGGTGGACGAACTCGACGCGCTCGATGTCGCGGCCTTGAAGATCGCAAGCTTCGAACTCGTCGATCATGGTTTGATCGCCTATGCGGCGGCGACCCGACGTCCACTCATCTTGTCGACCGGGATGGCGTCGCTCGCCGAGATCGATGAGGCGATCGCAGCGGCGCGCGCGGCGGGAGCGACCGAGATCGCCTTGTTGCAGTGCGCCTCGCTGTACCCATCCCCCGCATCCATCATGAACCTGCGAGCGATCCCGGCCATGGCCGGTGCGTTCGGCGTACCGGTCGGCCTCTCGGATCACACGTTGGGGACCCATGTCGCGTCGGCGTCGGTCGCGCTGGGGGCGGCGTTGATCGAGAAGCACTTCACGCTCGATCGAACGATGACGGGCCCGGACCATCCGTTCGCGATCGAACCCCGGGAGCTGAAAGAACTCGTCGCACACGTCCGCGACATCGAGGCTGCGCTCGGCGACGGGCGCAAGATCGGTCCATCGCCCGAAGAATCCCGCGAAATGTATGCAAAGGCGCGTCGTTCGGTGGTGGCGGCCTGCGCCATACCGGCGGGGACGCTGATCAGCGCAGAGATGTTGTGTGTGAAACGTCCGGGCCACGGCATCGCACCGAAGTTCATCGACACGCTCGTCGGCCGCGTGGCCAGGGTCGACATCGACGAGGACGAGATTCTCGTGTGGGAGATGCTGTGACCGCGATCGTCACGTTCGACGAAGGCCCTGGGGTCGGGCTGGGACATCGACGTCGCTGCGAGGTCATCGCCGCGGCGCTGCGCGATCGCGGCATCGAGACCATCGCGCTGGCGCTCGATCCGTCAGCGGATCAACTGTTGGTCGACGCGCCGATCGTGGTCGTCGACTCGTATCGACTTCGCGCCGACGACCGGTCACACTTCCGTGGCGGCGTTGTGATCGCGCTCGATGACTTGTGTCGCGACCTCGATGTCGCGATCGTGGTCGATCCGGCGCCGGGCGCATCTCGCGCTCCGCATCGTCGAGCTGGCAAGGTGCTCGCGGGCGCGGCCTACGCGTTGGTCGATCCGCACTTGCGTTCGCTGGGATCTCGGGCTCCGGATTCGGAGCCGAGCACGGTGCTCGTCGCGACCGGAGCGGCCGACCAGGCGGGAATCGGCGCCGAGATTGCGGCCGCCATCCGTGCCGAGACCGACATCGTGGTCCGGCTCGCCATCGGACCGTGGGGCAATCGCTGCGCGCCGGCGGGAGTCGAAGTCGTCGAACGCAGCGATGGACTCGCCGTCGAGCTCGCCGCGGCCGACATCGTCGTGACGGCAGGCGGCGTCACGTTGCTCGAATCGCTGTGTCTCGGACGCCCGACCGTCGCGGTCGCGCTGGCGCCGAACCAACGAGCGAATGTCGAAGGCGTTGTCGCGGAAGGCGCGGCGCTGCTGGTCGATCCGCAGGACGCGCCGGCAGCGGTTCGTCGCCTCCTCGGCGATGCGGCGCTGCGCGCTGCGATCGCCGCAGCGGCCCGCGGACTCATCGATGGCCGTGGCGCGGACCGGGTCGTCGACGCAGTCGTGGCGGCGACGCAACGAGCGGCCGCCTGATGGCATCGATCACCTGCATCCTGCAGGCCCGGATGGGGTCGACCCGCCTGCCGGGCAAGGTGTTGCAGCCGATCGCCGGCCGCCCGATGTTGCGCTTTCTACTCGATCGTCTGGCCAGCCTCGAGGTGGAAAACCTCGTCGTCGCCACGAGTGATCTCGACCGTGATGACCCAATCGGCGAAACGGCGCGCGACGCGGGTGTCGACACCGTGCGCGGCTCGGAATCGGACGTGTTGGGCCGGTTCATCCGAGCCGTCGACTCGTTTCCGGCTGACCATGTCGTGCGCTTGACGGCCGACTGTCCGTTACTCGACCCGAGACTCGTCGAGGCGGTGATCGCGACGCACCTCGATCGCGACGCTGACTACACGAGCAACGTGCTCCCGCGTTCGTTTCCGAAGGGGCTCGATGTCGAGGTCGTGCGCGCGTCGGTGTTGCGGACCGCAGATATCGAGGCGACGCTGGCCGACGAACGGGAACATGTGACACCGTTCGTCTACCGCCGCCCGGAGCGTTTTCGGCTGACGAACTACACCGGACAGCGTGCGCTCGGCCGCGAATGGTGGACGGTCGATACAGCGGAGGATCTCGATTCGGTGCGCCGCGACGTCGAACGCATCGGCGGTGTTGACTTCTCGTGGACGGAGTTGCTCGACGTCGTCGGCGTGCGCCGTCCACCCGGCCGCGGTGAACTCGCACTGCGGCCTGCGACCATGAGCGATCGTGACGCGCTGTTGGAGTGGCGCAACGCGGACGATGCCGTGCGGTGGAGTACGACTGGTCGTGCAGTCGAGCCCTGTGAACACGAAGCCTGGTTCGGTCGTGTGTTGCTCGACGCGGGTCGGCGGATCTGGATCGGAGAGGTCGACGGTGTTGCCGTCGGCATGGTGCGAGTCGACGTCTGCGGCGGCGTCGGTACGGTGAGCGTCGCAGTCGACCCGGCCCGGCGAGGGCACGGTGCGGGCTCAGGATTGCTGCGCGAGGCGCAGCGAGAACTTCGGGGCGACTGTCAGGTCACCGACCTGCGGGCGCTGGTCCACCCCGCGAACGCCGCGAGCGCCCGGATCTTCGAACGGGCCAGTTTCACGGGCGCTGGTATCGACCCCGCCACCGGGTTCTTGGCCTTGGTCTGCCCACGCGATCTGTTCGCATCTGCCTAGAAACTGCCGATGAAGAGACCATGACGGTTTCGGATGTCCCCGCGCGCCCGATGGCGCGAGTTCGTGGGGTTGGCGCGGTCAAGTCGATTCGGTACTGCACTCGGTGTGTGATGCCCGAGACGCGTCCGGACATCCTGTTCGATGAGGCGGGGGTGTGTTCCGCGTGCCGCCACTTCGAACTGCGTCCCAGCGTCGATTGGGACGCACGCCGCGCGGAACTCGTCGAGGTGCTCGAGAAGTTCCGAAGTCGCGATGGCTCGAACTATGACTGTCTCGTTCCGGTGTCGGGCGGCAAGGACAGCACCTATCAGGTGTTGAAGGTGCTCGAACTGGGCCTCAACCCGCTGTGTGTGACGGCCAGCACGTGTTCGTTGAGTGCGATCGGCCGTCGCAACATCGAAAACTTGAAGCGACTGGGCGTCGACTACGTCGAGGTGTCGGTCAATCCGAAGGTCCGGCGGCGGATCAACCGGTTGGCGCTTCGGCAGGTCGGTGACATCTCGTGGCCGGAGCACGTCACGATCTTCACGATTCCCGTGCGCGTTGCGGTGCAGTACGGAATTCGCCTCATTGTCTGGGGCGAGAACTCGCAGAACGAATACGGCGGGCCGGCGACTGCGGCGCAGGACCGTGTGCTGAACCGGCGTTGGCTCGAGGAGTTCGGCGGACTCATCGGACTTCGGGTCGCGGATCTCATTGGTCAAGACGGGATCGAACCGCGCCATCTCATCCAGTACACCTATCCGTCGGATGACGAACTCCAGCGGGTCGGTGTGACCGGGATCTTTCTCGGCTACTACCTGCCCTGGGATGGTTACTCGAACTCGTTACTCGCGCAGTCGTATGGGTTCGAGACCTGGCCGAAGCCGGTCGAAGGCGCCCTCATGAACTACGAGAACCTCGACAATCTGTTCCATGGGATCCATGACTACTTCAAGTTCTTGAAATTCGGGTTCGGTCGTGCGACGGATCACGCGTGTATGCACGTGCGTCGCGGTCGGCTATCGCGGTCGGATGCCATCGAGCTGATGAAGATGCACGACGGCAAGTTCCCGTCGACCTACCTGGGTGTGCCGCTACCCGAGTTGCTCGAACAGATCGATATGGGAGTGGACGAGTTCGTCGAGATCTGCGACCGGTTCACGAACCGTCGACTGTTCGTAACGAACCGTGATGGCGACCTCGACCGCGATCGGCATGGCAATCTGGCGAAAGTCAACTACGACAACGTGTCGGACCAACAGCCCGGCGATCACGCGGCGGCGTAGTCGTGCAACGCGTCGCGATCATCGACCACGGGTTGTGCAACGTGGATTCGATGTGGCGCGCCATCGAGGAGTGCGGCGCCAAGGGCGACATCACTTCGGACCCTGACGATCTCGCGCACGCGGACAAGATCGTTCTGCCGGGGGTGGGCGCGTTTCCTGATGCGATGGCGATCCTCGACGAGCTCGGATTCTCGGGCGCAATCCGCGAGCAGGTCACGAATCAGGGCGTCCCGTTCCTCGGGGTGTGCCTCGGGATGCAGTTGCTTGCGACACGCGGCGACGAAGTTCGACCCACGGTGGGCCTCGGATTGATCGACGCGCACGTCGAGCGCCTGGTCTCGACCCATCCTGAGGAACGCATTCCGCACGTGGGTTGGAACGAGGTTCGTCGGGTTCGTGAGCACGCGGTGTTGTCCGACGTGCCCGATGGCGCGGACTGCTACTTCGTCCACAGCTTCCACATGCGCTGTGCCGACCCGTCGGATGTGCTCGCCACGACGCCGTACTGCGGTGACTTCGTCTCGATGGTCGCACGCGACAACGTGTTCGGCGCACAGTTCCACCCCGAGAAGAGCCAGGTCTTCGGCCTGCGCATCCTCCGCAACTTCGTCGAGATGTGATGCTGAAGACCCGAGTGATCCCGACACTGCTCTATCGAGACTTCACGCTCGTCAAGGGCGTGCGTTTCGACTCGCGCCGGGTGGTCGGCAGCCCCGTGCAAGCGGTGCAGGTGTACAACCTGCGCAACGTCGACGAACTCGTGTTTCTCGACGTGACCGCAACGCTCGACGAACGACGACCGGACTTTCGGCTGATCGACGAGATCGCGGACCACTGTTTCATGCCGCTGTGCGTCGGTGGCGGAGTCCGCAACGTCGATGACGTGCGCGATCTGCTCGCGGTCGGTGCCGACAAGGTTGCGCTCAACACCGTTGCCGTCGAAGAACCCGAGGTCATTCGCGCGGGAAGCGATCGGTTCGGGGCCCAGTGCATCGTCGTCGCGATCGACACGAAGCTCGACACCCACGGCTCGCCGACGGTCTGGATCGCAAGCGGCTCGCACGACACCGGCCTCGACCCCGTTGTGTGGGCCAAGGAGGTCGAATCGCTCGGCGCGGGCGAGATCCTGCTCCAGTCGGTCGACCACGACGGCGTGATGCAGGGCTACGACCTCGACACGATCGCCCGAGTCGCGGCCGCCGTGAGCATTCCTGTGATCGCGAGTGGCGGCGCCGGCGAGTTTGCCCACCTGCATGCGGTGATCACCGAGGCGAACGCGACGGCCGTCGCCGCGGCCTCGATGTTCCACTTCACCGAGCAGACCCCAATGGAGGCCAAGCAATACCTCGCGGCTCGGGGCATTCCCACGAGGTGTTGAACGCGCCGGTACGGAATGGTTTCAGCTGCGCAGGGCGGTCATGAGGGTTTCGACGACGCGATCTTGGTCCGACTTGGTGAGCGCCGGGAACATCGGGAGCGACAAGAGGCCCTCGTAGGCAGCTTCGGTCTCGGGGTATTCGGCGGCTGAACAGTGCAGGTCGGCATAGATCGGGTGCCGGTAGATCGGCACGTAGTGGACCTGCACGCCAATGTTCGCAGCACGCATTGCGTCGTACACCGCGTGACGATCGCGGACCCGCACCGGGAACAGGTGGTACGCGTGCGTCACGCCCTCCGGCGCGACCGGCGGCAACTCGATGCCGTCGACGCCGTCGAGCAACTGGCGATACCGCCGCGCCAACGCGTTACGCATCGCAACGAATGACCCGAGCCGCTGTAACTGACTCGAAC
>SXGT01150982.1_pt1 | contig 24689 bp, 19 predicted proteins | sample 3176221 | NCBI WGS metagenome assembly SXGT01 (sample SAMN11356862, study PRJNA531348) | freshwater metagenome | isolation source: freshwater sample F1-120 | place: China: Fuxian Lake, Yuxi | collected 2017-12-25
TAACTACCCTACCCCCGCCCAACTGCACGTGTACCCCCAAGGCTACCCCCATTATCTGGGGGTGCGACGTTCAGGTCCACCTGAGCGGAAAGTTTGCTGACGACCAAAAAATGGTCGGCATGTCCTGGCGGCCCTGATAGCGGGCCGGCCATGCGTGACCCTTGCCCACCACGGCGGAATGAACCAGAACCTTGGTTTCTCGATGACGACGAGAGCCCGCCTCGCGCCCCCGCGCGGGCTTCGGGGCGGGCTGTCGCCTGCTCGCCGCGAGCACCGGCCGCCGAGGCGACTACGGGCGAGGCTCTCGCACGCGCCGCCGCGCCCATCGGCCCCCAGTGCGCTCCGCACCGTCGATCCGAGCCCCACCCCGCCACGCTCGCCCACCCCCCCACGCTCGCCCACCCCGCCACGCTTGCCCACCCCGCCACGCTCGCCCATCCGGGCACGGTGCCCCGGCCGCCGTCGCCCCGACCCGCGGAGGAGTCGCCGTCGCGATGGAACTCGCCAGCGTCAGCGCCCCAGACCCCGGCGCTGTCGGCGCCCGCTTCACCGCAGCCGCCCCGGGCGCCCCCGCCCCCGATGCCATCTCCCGGCGGATCGTCAACCCGAACCACACCGGCCTCTTCCCTCAGCGGGTCGAGGCGCCCTGACTCTCTTGAGCAACCGCCAAAGGGGGCGTCCCCCGGGCAGTCGGAGCCCGTGGTGCTCGCGCCCCCGTCCCCGCGCGGCCTCTCGCCCGGTCTACTGGAGCGCGCGCGGCAGGAACTCACGCTGCGCCACTACTCGAGGCACACCGTGCGCGCCTACCTCAGCGCGCTGCGGGCATGGATCGCCTGGATCCTCCCCGTGCACCCACGCGAGGCAGGAAGCGAATCGGTGCGGGCCTTCCTCGTCGAGATGGCCGACGCGGGGATCTCGCGCTCGCGAATCGACCAGGTCGTTTCGGCGCTCCGGTTTCTCTACGTGGAACTCTACGGTCGGGGCGACAGCTCTGCGTTCAACGTGCCTCGACCACGCCGCGAATCCACTCTCCCTCGGGTGCTCTCGAAGCCCGAGATCATCCGCCTCGCAGATGCGTGTACCAACCGGAAGCACCGGGTGGTCATCCTGCTCATGTACGCTGCCGGCCTCCGCGTGTCCGAGGCCTCCGCCCTCAAGATTCGCGACGTGGACATCCAGCGCAACACCATCTTCGTGCGCGGGGGGAAGGGGCGGAAAGACCGGGTCACCGTGCTGAGCCCCGTGCTCACCGCCGACCTCGCATGGCTGGCCGATGGGCGCGCCACGCAGAAGGCGCTCTTTTCGGCCGAGAACACCGGCGAGCATCTCTCAGTGCGGACGCTGCAACATGTCGTGGAGCGCGCCGCCGCCCGCGCTGGGCTCGAGGGCCGGGTGAGCTGCCACACCCTACGACACTCCTTTGCGACCCACCTTCTCGAGAGCGGTGTCGATATCCGGTTCATCCAGGACCTCCTCGGGCACGCCAAGCTCGACACCACGGTGCGCTACACCCACGTGCGCAACCCGGCCGCAACACGCGTCCTGAGCCCGCTATGAGCACGTCGCTGAGGTGTCTCCCAGCGTCAGGGCGCGGCGGTGCGGTCGGCGTACACCACGCATCGCGAGTGACGGATCCGGCCGGCCGGGATCGCTGGATCGCCGTCGAGAAGTTGCGCGAGACGCACCCGCTTGCTGGCGCCGGTCACCAGGAAGATCAGCTCCCCCGCGCGCGCCAGCGCTCCGTAGGTGAGCGTCACCCGGCGGTAGCCCAGATGGGGACCCACCGCCACCACGTCGCAGTCCTCCCCGCACAGCTGCGGGTCGCCAGGAAAAAGCGAGGCAATATGCCCATCGTCGCCGAGTCCGAGGTGAACAAGATGGAGCACCCCGTCGGCAGCGTCACGCAGAGACCCCCCGTAGTCGCGAGCGGCGTCGTCACCGGAGGGGTCGCGCACGGGATCCACGGGGATTGGCTGGGGGCACGCGGGGGAGGGGAGGCGCGCGTAGAGTTGGGTGGCATTGCGGTCCTCGCTCCAGGCGGGTGCCACCCGTTCGTCGACTTGCCATGCCCACAGCCGGGCCCATGGCAGCTCGAGACTCGCCAGGACATCGATCATGCGCCACGGCGTCTTCCCGCCCGAGAAGGCCACGTGGAATCGCTCTGTCGACGCGCGGGCAGCAAGGGCGATGTGGGTCGCTGCGCGCTCGGCGGGGTCATCACACACAACCAGTCGGGGCCGCATGGCCTAGCCCGGCTCCGGGTCGTGCCAACCCCCGGCCGCGCTCGCCACCAGCGCCGCCGCCTCCGGACCCCAGCTACCCTTGCGATAGGGAGAGGCGTCGCGAGGCGACGCGACCACGGGCATCACGATTCGCCAGGCCTCCTCCACGCCGTCTTGCCGCGCGAAGAGGCGGGCGTCGCCATCGAGCGCGTCGCCGAGGAGCCGTTCGTAAGGTTCGCTGCGATCACCGTGAGCACCGGCACCGGCCACCTCGAGGTCGAGCGACTGGCTGGTCATGGAGAGTCCCGGGCGCTTGGCTTGTACACGGAGGGTCAGGCCGTCGTTCTTGCCCAGCCGGAACCGGAGTTGGTTTGGGGTGGGTCGCTGGTTGGTGTCGGTGAACATCAACGACGGCGGCTGCCGGAATTCCACGACGGCCTCGGTGGCGGTGACCGGAAGCCCTTTCCCGGCGCGGATGAGGAAGGGTACGCCCGCCCAGCGCCAGGAGTCGATCTCCAGCCTCAACGCGACATACGTCTCGGTGTCAGAATCGGGCTTCACGCCGGCCTCCAGATTGTAGCCTCGGTATTGCCCGCGCACCACGTGAGCCGGATCGAGAGCGCGGATGGCCTTGAACACCTTGACCTTCTCGTCCCGCCACGCCGTCGCATCATTGGCCACCGGCGGCTCCATCGCCAGCAAAGCCACGATTTCCAGCAAGTGGTTCTGCACCACGTCGCGGAGAGTGCCCACCCCATCGTAGAAGCCGCCGCGCCCCTGCACGTCGAAGTCTTCCGCCATGGTGATCTGCACCTCCGACACGTAGTTTCGATTCCAGATCGGCTCAAGCATCGTGTTGGCGAAACGAAAGACCATCAGGTTCTGGATGGGCTCCTTCCCGAGAAAGTGGTCGATCCGGTAAATGTTCTCCTCGGCGAACCACCGATGGAGCACCTGCCCCAGCTGGCGGGCCGAGGCGAGATCCCGACCGAAGGGCTTCTCCACGACCACCCGGGCGTCGCGGTTCAGGCCCACGGCACCGAGGCTGTCGCTCACCTGGGAGAATGCAGCCGGCGGAATCGCCAGGTAGTGCACGGGTCGCGTGCCGCCGAGCTGGCGCACGCGGTCGGCCAGTTGCTGGAAGGTGTCGAGCGACTCGTACTTGCCGCTCACGTTGAACAGGCGCTCGGACAACGCACTCCACGCTTCCTCGTCGATCTCGCCCTTGCCCTGGAACCAGCGATCGAGGCTCTGGCGCGCGTAGGCGCGCAGCTCGCCGTCGCTCCACGGCTTCGACGAGACGCCCACGACCGGCACGCCGAGGCGGCCGCGCTTCTGCATCAGGTAGAGCGACGGGAAAATCTTCTTGAACGCGAGGTCGCCCGAGGCGCCGAAGAACACGAGGCAGTCGGCACGCATGAGCTACTCCTTCCGCGTGATCGCGTGGCCGCCGAACTGGTTGCGCAGGGCCGCGATCATTTTCATCGCTGGGCTGTCGTCCTGCCGCGAAGTGAAGCGCGCGTAGAGCGCGGCGGTGAGGACGGGGGCCGGCACGGCCAGGCGCACCGCCTCCTGCACCGTCCAGCGTCCTTCGCCCGAGTCGGCCGCGTAGCCGCGAATGCCCTCGAGCTCGGGGTTGTCGCGTGTCGCGAGCACGGCCAGGTCGAGCAGCCAGCTCCGCACCACGCTGCCGTGGCGCCAAAGTTCCAGGGCGGCGTTCACGTCGATGTCCATCTCGCTCGCCTTGAGCAGCTCCCACCCCTCGGCGTAGGCCTGCATCATCCCGTATTCCACGCCGTTGTGCACCATCTTGGTGAAGTGGCCCGCGCCGCTCGGGCCCACGTGGGCGAAGCCGTTCTCGCGAGCGAGCGCGTCGAAGATGGGGCGAACCAGCGCTACTGCATCGGCCGTGCCGCCGCACATGAGGCAGTAGCCCTCGGCGAGACCCCACACGCCCCCGGAGGTGCCGCAGTCGAGGAAGTGGATACCCCTTCCTGCCGCTGCGGCCGCGCGCCGCTGGCTGTCGCCGTAGAAGGAGTTGCCGCCCTCCACGATGACGTCGCCCGGCGACAGGCGCTCGAGCAAGGCGGTAACGACCGCCTCGGTAGGCTCTCCCGAGGGAACCATCACCCAGGCCACTCGCGGCGAGGCCAGGCTCTGAACGAGCGCGTCAAGCGAATCAACGTCGCGACGCGGCGAGTGGCTGTCGAAGCCGACGACCTCCTGCCCGTGGCGCCGGAGCCGCTCCGCCATGTTTCCGCCCATCTTCCCGAGACCGATGATGCCAACTTGCATGGACTCTCCGTGCGCGGCATTGTACGCCCTCGCGAGCATCGACCTTTGTCGGTGGCTTCACATCGGCGCGCAGGAGCCGATCCGTCGCCCTCGGGGTCAGGCGCGTCGACGACGGACGGCCGCGAGGCCGGCCAGCGCCGCCCCGATCCCCGGCAACATGGTCGGCGATGCGGAGCAGCCACACCCACCCCCCGAGACGGAGCCGCCCTTGTCGTCTTCGTCGATATCGCCAGGTTGATCGGTGTCCCCGGCGCTGTTGCCCGTGTCGTCGGCGCCGCCGCTGTCCTCGCCACTGTCGCCCTCCAGAGCGGTGTCCCCGCTGTCGGCGGGCGTCCCGGAGTCATCGCCGCCTGTGTCGGGGTCCTCGCCGTCACCGCCGTCGCAGTCGTCGTCGGTGCCGTCGCCAGGTGGGTCGTCTGCGCCAGGGTGGGTGGTCGCCACGAGGTCGTCGCAGTCGTCCCCGCCGTAGGCGTCTGCGGCGTGACCGTCGCCGTCCTGGTCGAAGTCGTCCGCGCCGTCGCAGTTGCTGTCCACGCCGTCGTACCAGGTGTCCGACGCGCTGGGGTTGGTCGTGGGCACGGTGTCGTCGCAGTCGTCGCCGCCCGCCGTCGAGCCCACGTAGCCGTCGCCGTCGATGTCAAAGTCGTCGTCGCCGGCACAGTCGCTGTCGATGCCGTCGTAGGGGGTGTCGCTGGCACCGGGGTACACCGCCGCATCGGTGTCGTCGCAGTCGTCGCCGCCGTGGCTGGCGTCGTCGTGACCGTCCTCGTCCTGGTCGAAATCACTGAGGCCGTCGCAATCGCTGTCCAGTCCGTCGTACCAGACATCCGTGGCTCCGGGGTTCACCGTCGCGTCTTCGTCGTTGCAGTCGTCGCCGCCAGCGGTCGTGGCGTCGTGACCGTCCCCGTCCACGTCGCTGAGGTCGGCGCCGTCACAGTCTTGATCGATCCCATCGTACGGCGTCTCGCTTGCTCCGGGGCTCACGGTCGCGTTCGTGTCGTCGCAGTCGGTGTTGTCAGCCACGTGGCCGGCGGGCGCGTCGCACTCCGCTGTCGAGGAGGCGGCGTCGCCGTAGCCGTCGGCATCGGTATCGGCGTACCAGTCCGTGGCGTCGGTGGCCGACTCGTCGATGCTGCCGTCGCAGTCGTCGTCCACGCCATTGCAGGTCTCAGACGCGCCGGGTGTCACGCTCGCGTCGTCGTCGTCGCAGTCCGTTGGCCAGGGCACTCCGTCGCCATCGTCGTCCCAGTCGCTGGCTCCGGACCCGCCGTAGGCACCGATGTCGGCGCGCGAACCGTCAGGGTCGGTGTAGGCGGGGTGTCCCGCGTCTACGAGCAGCGAGCTGCTCGCGAGTGTCAGGTCGTCGTTGTCGCAGTCACCGTCCAGGCTGTAGCTCGTGAAGCCCGGATCGCTCGTGAGGTTGCCGCTGGCGGTGGTCGAGAAGCTAAAGTAGCCAGCGGTGTCTGCGGCTGTGTTCAGGTACCAGTCGTTGTAGTAGAAGTCGGAGTAGTAGGCCGTGTAGTAGTCGGCGGCGTAGGCCCCGCTGCCGTCGATCGTGTAGGAAACCACGTTGCTGTAGGCGGTGAGGTAGCTGTAGTAGAGGTAGAGGCTGCCGCCGTAGTAGTTGGCGCTGTTGCCTACCAGCGTGTTGTTGATGAATTCAAGATTGCTGGATGTGTTGCTGTACACTGCGCCACCCGCGTAGGAGGCCTCGTTTTCCTGGAAGATGTTGTTGGTCCAGGACTCGCTGCCACTGCTGGTGTAGTAGTGGAACACCGCGCCGCCGTTGTAGGCGCTGTTCCCACAGAAGCGGTTCGCCGTGACCGAGAGGCTCGATACGTAGTACAGGTAGAGTGCTCCGCCGCTGTAGCCGCTCGTGCCAGCGTGATTGTCGATGAAGTGGTTGCGATCGATCTCCACGTCGGCGGGAACATAGGCGTACACCGCTCCGCCGTCGTAATAGCTATCGTTGCCTTCCCAGATGGTGCTCGAGAGGCTGAGGTCGCTCACGCCAGAGTTGTATGGGTACATGTACAGGGCGCCGCCGTAGCCGTAGGTGGCGGAGTTCCCGGTGAACGTGGAGCTGTCGACTGCGACATCCCCCAGGTAGTAGCTATAGATCGCGCCGCCGCTATAGTACGAGGTATTGTCGTCGAAGCTGCTGCTGTCGATCAGGAGGTCGTTGGCTGTGCAGGAATAGATCGCGCCGCCGTAGCCGTAGGTGCCGGTGTTGCCGCTGAACGAGGTCCCCGAGAGGGTGACCGTGTCGTAGGTGCACGCGGCGAGGGCCCCCCCGTTGTAGTACGCCGTGTTCCCGGCAAAGGTGGTGTTCTCGACAGTGCCGGGCGTGTAGGCGTCGATGTAGCCGGCACCGCCCGTGCCGTATGTCGCGCGGTTGTCCTCGAAGGAGGCGTTTCTGACAGTCACCCCGGCGGTGCCGTAGGTGGTGTAGAAAGCGGCCGCATTGTAGTACGCCGTGTTGTTGGTGTAGGCCCCACCGTCGATCGAGAGCGTCCCGTAGTACGACAGGTACACGCCACCGCCGTTGTAGCCGACGTTGCTGTCGAAGTCGGTGTCGACGAGGGTCACCGCGTTGTAGCCCGCTCCGTACACAGCCCCGCCCACGTAGCCGCTCGTATAGTAGGTCGGGCGATTGTCAGAGAGCGTGTCGGTGTTCGTTGTCAGGCTGGCACCGGCCGCGAGGTAGGCGGCTCCTCCGTTCCCGTAGGTCGACCGGTTCCCCGACCACATAGTGCCACTCGAGTCGACGACGCTGTCGGCCGAGGCGAAGATCGCGCCGCCACCGTAGTAGCCGGTGTTGGCGGACAGGGTAGCGGACTCGAGGGACAACTCTGGCGAACCCGCGCTGTTGTAGAGGAAGATCGCGCCACCGTAGTAGGCCCAGCTCGAGGAGATGCTGGTTTGTTCCAGCACGATCACGGAGTCAGCGGTCGCGAAGATCGCGCCGCCGTAGTATCCGACGTGCCCCGAGAACGTGGAGTTCTCCGCGGTGAGGGTCCCGTCGCTCACGTAGGCGCCACCGCCAGAGATCGAGGTACTGCCGGTGCTGGCCACCGCCACGTCGTCGATGGCCAGCACGGCGCTCGAGACGTAGAGCCCCCGTGCGGTGCTGTTGCGCACGGTGAAACCCTGGAGGACGGCGGCGCTCTCCGCGCTGTCCACCGCCACCGCGTTCGTGCAGGCGCCGTTGCCGTTGAGGGTCGTGGTGGCCGACCCCGCCCCGACGATATTGAGGTTCTTCCCGCCGTAGTCGATGCACTCGGTGTAGGTGCCTGCGGCCACGCTGATCGTGTCGCCGGTCGACGCCGCCGTGATGGCGGAGCCGATCGTGGTGTAGGGGCCTGCCGACGACACGCTCAGCGTCGTGGCCAAGGAGGGAGAGGCGAGCGCCAGGAGAAGCATCGGATCCCAGGGACGAGGCCGAACCTTAGCGGAATCGCCGCCGATAGGGAAGCTGGAAGGGTCGGTACAGCGAGCGAAGGCGGCACAGCGAGTCGGTCCCCCGCAAGGCGGGGCGAGGTCGCTCCGCGCCTCCGTGGACTACAGGCTCCGAACGACCCGAGCGATTCGCGCCACCAGGTCGTCGATGTCTGTCTCGTCCACCGAGCAGAAGGCCACGCGGAGCCCATGCGCCTGCGGCACGGCGATCACGCCCGTCGACTGTTCGCGGATGAGCCGCCGCCGCACCTCGTTCGTGTCGGCCCCCGCCGGCAGGCGCAAGAGCGCGAAACAACCGCTGTTGAACGGGTAGTGTTCGAGCTCAGCCTCGGCGAGGGCGGCCTTGAGCGCCCGATACCGTCGCGCGAGCGTGCCCACGACCTCAGCCTCCTGAGCGGCCAGCAGCGGGTCGCGCAGTGCGGCGAGCACGGCGGCCTGCGCCGGCGACGACACGCTGGAGATGGTGCTCCGGAGCAGCGTGGCCGCCTTCTCGGCGAGGATCTCGCCGGCTCGACCCCCGAGGGAGAAGGTGAGGAAGCCCACCCGGCCGCCGAAGAAGACGAGCTCCTTGGTCGCGCCGTCTACCTTGCACGTCACGAGTCGCGACGGATCTCCGCGCGCCGCGAGCATGCGGAAGAGGGAGTCGCCGAGGCAGTCCTCGTCGAAATAGAGCCCGTGGTAGGCGTCGTCGCAGAGCACGCACAGTGGGTGCGGGTGGCGCAGGATCCGTTCGACGATGGCCTCGGCCTCGGCGCGCGTCGGCGAGTAGCCGGTGGGGTTGTTGGGGAAGTTGAGCAAGAGCGTGCCCGGGCCATCGAGCCGGTCGAGCTGTCGCGACATCCCGGCGATGTTGAATCCTTCGCCCGCGAAGAATTCGAAGTCAAAGAGGGGCGCCTCGTTGCGCATCGACCAGATGGTCGCGTAGTTGTCCCAGTAGGGGGTGGCGAGCACCACGGGCCGCTCGGGACCGGAGAACATCTCCGCCACGAGCGAGAGGCCGTGCGACATGCCCGCGGTCACCACGGGGAGCGACACCCCGGGAGCGTCGAGCCGGGCGCCCCACGCCTCGCGCAGCGCGCGCAGGCCGGCAGTGGGGGCGTACAGGAAGGCCTGACGGGGGTCGAGATCAACAAAATGACTTGCGATGGCGGGCAGCGTCAGCGGTCGACCGGCGCCCGTGGTGATCTGCCCGATGGTGGCCTGCCGTTCGCAACCCGCCGCCTCGGCCGACTGCTGCGGAATGCCAAGCGGCAGGGCGGCGCGACGGCCGAGGGGCGAGAGCAGCGCCGCGGCGGCCGGCGCGAGGAGGGCAAGCTCGGCGGTGAGCGCCTGCGCGCGCTCGGAGGGGCTTTGGAGAGGCGCGGGGGCGGAGTCCACAACGTCCGCGTATCGCGCCGCACCACACCGGTCGCCGAGGGCGACGATCACCTGCCGATCGGGCTAGGACCGCGCGATGCGACAGCTCACTCCCTCGGTGGAGGACTACACCATCCACCGCGAGCCGTTCTACCGGGCCGTGGCGGACGAGATCGACATTTTCGAGAACGCGTGGCGGGCCCGCCTTCCCGTCCTCTTGAAGGGGCCCACCGGCTGCGGAAAGACAAGGTTCGTCGCCCATATGGCGCACCGGCTCGGCCGCCCGATGGTGACGGTGGCCTGCCACGAGGACCTGTCGGCGAGCGACCTCCTGGGTCGCTACCTGCTGACGGGCGACGAGACGGTCTGGGTCGACGGCCCACTCACGACGGCCGTCCGTCACGGGGCAATCGTGTACCTGGACGAAGTGGTCGAGGCCCGGAAAGACACGCTGGTGGTCATCCACCCGCTGACGGACGATCGTCGCATCCTGCCTATCGACCGACTGGCAACTGTCCTCGAAGCACCAGCCGAGTTCATGATGGTGGTGAGCTACAACCCCGGCTACCAGTCCGTGTTGAAGGAGCTCAAACCGTCTACTCGTCAGCGTTTCCTGTCGGTCGACTTCCGCTACCCACCTCCCGATATCGAGAGGGAGATCGTCCAGCGCGAAGCGGGCCTCGACGCGGAGCGCGGCGGACGGCTGGTGAAGATCGGCGAGAAGATTCGCAACCTCACCGATCGGGGGCTGGAGGAGGGGGTGTCGACGCGTCTATTGGTCTACTGCGGGAAACTCCTCGCGCAGGGCGTGGAGCCTCGGTCGGCCTGCCGAGCAGCCTTTACGCGCACCCTCACGGACGACCGCGATCTCGGTCGCACGATCGACGAGATCGTGGCGGACTACTTCTAGGTCCCGCGTTGGCGCGTCGCGACAAACTACTCGGCGGCGCGGCGCGGAAGGTACGCGCGGCGAGCACCCGCTTCTTCGACGACGCCACGGTGCCCCCTTGGGCCAAGGACCTCGCGCCCATGCTTCGGCTCGCCCGGGCCGACACGGCCGCGCTGCGGGCCTGGATGCGCTACCGCGCCGCGATTCGCGACGGCATTGGCGAGGCGGAGGCCGAATCCTACGGTCGTCTCGTGGCGCGAGTGGCGATGCGTGACGGCGAGCTCGCTCGCGTGGTTGCGGTCACCATTCCCGACCACATCGCGCGCGTGCCAGCGTCGCGACGAGCGGTGTACTTCCGGCTCCTCGAGGAAGTGGCCGGCGCGAGACCCGAGGCCCTCGCCGTGCTGGCGCGCACCCTGCCCGACCTCGTCGACACGATGGACGAGGAGCGTTTGCGACGCTTCGTGGTGCAGGGTGTGGAGCTTCACGCCCAGTCGCACCAGCGCGCCGAGAGCTTCCTCAAGAAGGAATCTGACGCGGCCCACGCCGCCGTGAAGGCGCTGCACGCGGGCGTGCGCCTGGCCGACGTGTCGCGCACGCTGACGCTCTACGCCCGCGCCCATTGCGGCGCCGACGTCCAGGTGCGGGCAGGCAAAGGGAAGGCCTTCTCCGACGGGCACCACGTGTACCTGCCAGAGCACGTGGAGAAGTTCGGCGACGAGCGCGACTTCGCCGTGTACCGAGTCCTCACCGCCGTCGGTGCGGGGTACCTCGAGTTCGGAACCTTCGACCTCGACTTGGCGCGGGTGCCTGCGCCGACGGGAAACTGGCCGGACGCGTCGGAGGGAGAGAGCGAGCTCGAGCGCTACTTCCGGGCCTTCAGCAACCGCTCGCTGGCGCGGGAGATCTTCCAGCTCCTCGAAGACGCGCGCGTCGAGGCGCGGCTGCGCGAGGAATACCCCGGCATCGCCCGCGATCTCGCTGCTGTAGGGCCGACGCTCCGCGGACAGCGCCCCGCCCCCGAGGCGCCCGCCGCGCGCGCCGTCGAAGCCCTGGCGCGAGAGGCGTGGGGGCTCGAGCCGCTCCCGGTCAACGACGAGATCGCGGAGGCACTGAGTTCGCTGCGCGAGGCGCTGGCGCGGGCCTCGCAGCTCGACGTGAACGACATCGCGCGCGTGGTGAGCGAGGGCTACGGCCGCGTGGAGGGGCTCATGCTCCGCGCCAAGGACGGCAAGCCGCCCCGCAGCCAGGGCAGCGAGCGCCTGCGCATGCCCGCAGATCGCGGTGAGCCTCAGGAGAGCCCGCTTGCCCCGCCGGAGATGGGCGCGCGAATCGCGCCCGAGGAGGCAGGCGCCGAGGAGCGACAGCAACAAGATGAGGCGCGTCGACTCCGTGAGGAGGCGGCCAGCCGGGGCGAGCAACTATCCGCCGCCGAGGCGCGCGAACGTGTGCGCGAGCAAGAACGCCGTCGCCGGGAGCTGCTCGAGCAGACCGCCTATGCGCAGATGGAGGCGATGCTCGACCGCCACCGGCCGCCGGGGGGCGCGCTCGTCGACCCCGGCGCTGAACGTGAGGACGCCCCGCCCGCGGCGGCCACCGGCATCCCGCAGGACCCCGACGTGGTCGCGACGGGTCGGAACTACGTCTACCGAGAGTGGGACGCGACCATCAACGACCACAAGCCGCGCTGGGTGGTGGTGCGCGAGTCGCGGTTGCGCGAGGGCGACCGGAGCTTCGTCGACGAGGTGATGGAGCGGGAACGGCACGCCATCGAGCGCTTGCGACGGCGATTCGAGGCGCTCCGGCCCCAGGGGCGCACGATGATTCGAGGGCTCACCGACGGCGACGAGCTCGATATCGACCGCGTGATCGAGGGCGCCGTCACCGGGCGCATCACCGGGGATTTCCCCGACCGGGTGTACCGCCGCGCACTGCCCGAGCGTCGCGACGTGGCGGTGTCATTCCTCCTCGACATGTCCTCGTCCACCAACGAGGCCACGGCGGCCGGCGGCCAGCGACGCGTGATCGACGTGGAGAAAGAGGCGCTCATCGTCATTGCCGAGGCGCTGCACGCGATCGGCGACGCGTTCTCGATCTACGGGTTCAGCGGCTACGGTCGCGACCACGTGGCCTTCTACGTGGCCAAGGAGTTTCGCGACGCGTGGGACGACCGCGCCCGAGAGCGCGTGGGGCGCATCTCATTCAAGATGGAGAATCGCGACGGCGCGGCGATTCGCCATGCCACGCGCAAGCTCCTCGCCGAGCCGGCCCGCACCCGGCTCCTGTTCCTGCTCAGCGACGGCAAACCCCTCGACTGCGGTTGCGACCACTACTACGACCGCTACGCCCAGGAGGACACGAAGGCGGCGTTGCGCGAGGCGCGTCGCGAGGGCGTGCATCCTTTCTGCATCACCGTCGATCCTACCGGCCCCGGCTACCTCAAGCGCATGTACGGCGACGTGGGCTACTGCGTGATCGACCGCGTGGAGATGCTCCCAGCGCAGATCGTGAACGTCTACCGGCGGCTGGCGTTGTGAGCGTGTCGCGACAGGTCCTGGCCGGGCCTCGCGGCGCCTCGGTGATCCTGCTGAGCGTCGCGGGGGAATCCACCAATCGCGGCGTGGTGCTCTGTCCCGAGGTGCGCGGGCTCGACGCCAACATGGAGGACTACGCCGCTCGAGTGGTCGCCGAGGGTTACCGCGTCGCGATTGTTGACCCGTGGGCGCGGCACGGCGGAGTGCCTCCGCTCGATGCGCCCGAGGCGATCCACGCGGCGGTGGCCCGGATCGACGATGGGCTCGCAGTGGGTGACGTCGCGTTCGCGCGCACCTGTCTCGGCGACGTTGCTGGCGCCGCGGTGCTTGGGTTCTGCCTCGGTGGCCTTCACGCCCGGCTGGCGGCAGCCTGCGTGCACGGATTCGACGCGGCGGTAGAGTATTACGGACGCATCGTGTACCCCACGCTCACGCCGGAAAAGCCAGTGCAGCCGCTCGACCTCCTGCCCGGTCGTCGGTCGGCACTTCTCTGCCACTTCGGCACCGACGACCCGGTGGCGCCACCCGCGCACGTCGACGAGCTCGAACGTCGGCTGGCCTCGCAGCCGATCCCAGCTCGCGTGCACCGCTACCCCGCCTGCGGGCACGGCTTCGCCAATCCCGCCTCGCCCGGCTGGAACGCCGAGGCGGCCGCGCTCTCGTGGGCCCGCAGCCTTCGCTGGCTCGACGAGCACCTCGCCGGCGGTGGTTAAGTTCCGACCATGGAGCCGTGCATGCCCGCCGACGACGACATCCTCCACCTCGCGCCCAACGACGACGAGCCCGAGAGCCCGGAAGACGAGGACGACGACGACTTCGACGACGACGACTGGGAAGAGGACGACGACTGGGAGGACGACGAGGAGGAGCCCGACGAGGGCGAAGAGGGTGAGGAATGGGAGGAGATCGACGAGGGCGACGACGACGGCGACGACGACGGCGACGACGATGACTGGGAAGACGACGAGCTCGGCGACGACGAGGACGCCGTCGAAGAGGACGACGAGGACGACGAGGACGACGCCGGAGAGGAATAGAACAACCCTGGCGTGGGCTGGGTGAACCCCGTCGCCACGGCGTCTCGGGCGACGCGCCTGAGCGGTGCCGGCTCCTGCGATTCCCCTACTCCCGGTTCGCTGCGCCCGGCGTGACGTTCTCGGTGGTGACCCACTCCTCACCGCCGTCGGGGTACCGGGCCGCCGCCACCTCGGCTTCCATGTCGGTCCACTCGACCGAGTCCAGCACCTTCGCGTCGCCCGAGGGGTCGAGGATCAAGAGCACCCGGTCGCCCGCCGACTGGAGCGTGAAGTTGGCGTGATTGTCGCCTTGCGACGGGGTCTGGTCGCACCACACGAAGGCCCACTCGCCCGGCCCGAGTGAACTGCCCTCGGGGAAGGTGTACAAGTCGAGCGTCTCGCTGTCGTCAGTGAGGCTCACGTCGTCGAGCGGCATCGAGGTGCCACCGGCGTTGTAGATCTCGAGCCAGTCGTCGTACTCGCTCGCCTCGTCGTACACCTTGGTGTCGTTGGAGGCCATGTACTCGTTGATCACGAGGCGCGCGGGCTCGGGCTCCTCGCCGGTGTCGCCGGAGTCGGTATCGCTGTCGGTGTCCGAGTCGGTGTCGGCGTCGCCCTCGGTGTCGCCGGTGTCGGTGTCGTTGGTGTCGACGGGGCCACCGGAGTCCTCGTTGGGGACGCACCAGTCGCCCTCGACGTGGGTGCCCGGTCCGCAGAGGTAGCGGCCGTCGGTGCAGGCGAGGATCAAGGCGAGCATGGAAGCCTCCTAGCGAACAAGGCCCCGGAAAACTTCCGGGAGCCGTGCAGGTAACGAGTCTACGTCGTCGAGCTTGAGGTAGCGCCCGGCGCCGAAGATCTCCGACAAGTACTTGTCAGCCCCTTCCTCCGGATCCAGCGAGATGCAGTGAACGTGCACCCCGTGTCGCCGCACCTCGGTGACCGCCATCGCCGTGTCGCGGATGCCGTGTCGACCGCGGTACTCGGCGCGATCTTCCGGCTTGCCGTCCGACACGACCATCAGAATGCGTCGCGACTGTGGACGCTGGGCGAGCAGCCAGCCTGCGTGCCGGATGAAGGCCCCCATGCGCGTGGCGCCACTGGCGCGCAGGTTGCCCATGCGTTTGTACACCCCCTCGCCATAGGGCTCCTCGAAGCCCTTGATGCGGAAGAGGTTGCACTCCTGGGGATGCGTGTTGCCGAAGCCGTAGAAGGCGTGCGGGAGCGCCAGGGTACGTAGGCCCTCGGCGCAGAGCACCATCGCGGTTTGTTCGAGGTGAATGACGTGGCCCTGCGTACTGCCCGACAGGTCGACCATCGTGAGGATCGCCACCGACTGCTTGGCGCGGACGAAACGCTTGTAGATGCGGTCGTCCGGGTCTTGCCCAGCCGCCACGTCGGTGAGCGCGAGCACGGCGCGGTTGAGATCGAGCTCGCTGCCATCCGGCTGGCCGTGAAGCCAGCGCTCCTCCACGCGCAGCTCCTCGAAGCGACGCCGGATCGTCTTGATCTGCGGGCCGTTGGCCCCCACGATGCGCTCGTAGCTGCCGAGCGGCCCGGTCGGCGCCTCGGGGGTGAACACCTTGGTGGCCTCGAACCGGTAGTGCCCAGCCGCGTCGTCCCACTCGTCGTAGGTGCGGCCGCCGTCGTCGCCCGGCTTCACCGGCGTGTCGCTGGTGAGCGCCTCCGGGGCGGTGCCAGACTCCCACTTGGCGGCGCTGTAGCGCATCTCCTTGGCGCGAGCCTCGTCGATCGCCTCGTCGCGCAGCTTGCCGTAGGCCGGCTGGTTGGTCACCGGCGGGCCGGAGAGTCGCGACAAGAGACGTGCGCGAAGACCGGGCGCCGGGGCCTCCTTCGTCCCGCCCACGCCGCCCTTCCGCGCCATCGCGTCGAGTAGCTGGCGCAGCGGCTTGTTGCCCTTCTTCCACTCGTTCTCGGCGGCGAGATCGCGGGCCAGGTCGGCGAGGATCCACTCCGGGCGGATGATGCCCGCGTAGAAGGGGAGGGGGGGTGGCCCCAGTCGCAGGCGCCGGAAATGCTCGCGAAGTCGCTGCGCGTGGCCGAGCAGGACGGCGGCAACACCGGAGTCGCCGAGTTGATCGACTGCTCGCACCGCCTCGCGCGCCGGATCGCCCTCGGGCCCGGGCGTCTTCCAGTTGAGGCAGACGACGAGTCCCTCGTAGAGAGGGATGAACGCCCCGGGGAGACCGTCCCGGGGGACGGCGGTGACGTTCACCCGCAGCTGTCCCGCCTTCTCCAGGTAGGGCACCGCCTCGATGTCGGTGCGCAGGCCCGGGAAAGCCTCGGCCCACCGTCGGAGCGAGTAGCGCATCGCCAGCAGGTGGTAGGCGCTGCGCAGCACCCAGTCCCGGTGCACCTCGGCGAGCACACGCCGGTCTGCCAGCAGGTTGTGTCGCGACAGGCCAAGCTGCAGGAGTCCCATCACCCGGTACAGGAGCAGGTCCTGGGCGGGCTCTATGGGGGCCGGGACCGCCTTGGGTAGGTAGATCCTAATGTTGTCCGTGCACGGGGGGTCGGAGTAGCCGATCTCCACCTTGCGCCCGTCGAGCATCGTGAAAAGGCTCTGCAGCTGCCGGTGCACGCGGTCGAGCGGCAGGCCGTTCCTCTCCCCTGCCACCAACTGCCGCTGGGGCTCCTCGAAGAGGAATCGTCGTAACAGTGCTTGCTCGGCTTCCTCGTCGGTCTCGGCGGCGAGGCCGAGCTCCTCGGCCTTCACCCCGTACTCGTCGACGGTGGCCTGGAGCACGTCCTCGGGCTTGACGGTGGGGGCCGGCATCTACCCCAGCACGCTCCGGACGAGCTCGCGAAGCGCCTTGGTCATCTCGGCGTCGTCGGTGAGCGAACCCACGAGCGTGGCCTCGGCGGCCTCCTTCAGGCTGAGCCCGGCGACCACGAGCTGCCCTGCGTACACGAGGAGTCGCGTGGAGGCGCCCTCGCCCAGTCCGTGACTGCGCAGATTGCGGGAGCCGTGCCCGAGCTTCACCAGCTGGGAGGCAACGTCAGGCGTACATCCTGACTCCTTGGCAACGATCTCTGCCTCCACCGCGGCGCCGGGGTAGTCGAAGGCCATCGACACGAAACGCTGGCGGGTCGACTCCTTCAGCTCCTTGGTGACCGACTGGTAGCCGGGGTTGTAGCTAATCACCAGGAGGAAGCCCTCGGGCGCCTTGATCTCCTCGCCGAGCCGGTCGAGCGGCAGGATGCGACGGTCGTCGGTGAGCGGGTGGATGACGGTCATCACGTCGCTCCGCGCCTCCCCCACCTCGTCGAGGTAGCAGATCGCGCCCTCGCGGACGGCGCGCGTGAGCGGCCCGTCGCGCCAGGCGGTGGAGCCGCCCTCGAGCAAGAAACGCCCCGTGAGGTCGGCGGCGGCGAGGTCTTCCTGGCAGGCGATCGTCACCAGCGGGCGACCCAGCTTCTCGGCCATGTAACGCACGAAGCGGGTCTTGCCGCATCCGGTGGGACCCTTGATCAGGACGGGGAGCTTTCGCGACGCGGCGGTCTCGAAGACAGCGATCTCGTTTCCCTGCGGGCGGTAATACACCATGCCGCGAGCCTAGCCCGGGGCGCTGAAGCCCGGGTAAACGGAGTGTGTGCGGGCGAGCGCCAGCCAGAGCGCGGCCTGCACGGCCAGCACGAGGCGAGCGTCGAGGCGGAGGCGGTCGATCCCTCTCGCCGCCAGGACCCCCAGCACGAGCACGGCCAGGTGAAAGAAGGTCTCGGGCTTGGCGAAGCGCCACATGCCGGGGAGCGCGGTGAACGCTGACCAGAGCGGGGTTGCCGGGCCGAGCGCGAGGAGCGTGGAGAACGTCATGAGCGTGGCGACGGCGCCCCAGGCCCTGCCCTTCGACCGTGTCACATCGCCCGGCCGCGGGACCACGGAGGCGACCGCCAGCACGGCCGCGGCGAGGTCGACCGCGCGCCACAGTTCAAGGCGGTTCCAGTGAGTGAATGTCAGAACGTCGAGCGCGGCGCGCTCCGCGAAGGCGCCGGGCAAGGGAAGCGTGTCGTTGGCGAGCGAGGGCATCTGCAACAGGACGAAGGGCACGCCGGCCAACGCCGAGGCGAGGACGGCGCGCCGGGCGTCGGGACTGCCAAATAGGAGCGCCACCCCGCCGAGCAAGGCGCCGAGCACTCCCCAGTAGCTGTTGTAGTAAAACGCCCAGCCGTACGCTAGGCCCGCCGCTAGGACCCAGCGCCCGCCCACCTCGTGGGCCCGCAACAGGCACAGCGCGTAGAGCGCCAGCCAGCCCTGGCCACACTTCTCGATGGTGTACCAGTTGATGTCGCGGAGCGCGTGCAGACCGAGACCAAAGCCAAGGCCACTGGCCAGCGAGGCCTCGCGGGACGCGCCCGCGGCCTCCGCGAGGCGCGAGGCGAAGTACCAGCCGAGCACGAGATTGATGATCGCCTGGGCGTTCATCGCCGCGAAGGGGGCGAACACCAGGTCGAGGATCTCCGTGACCCAGAGGTGCCCCATCGACACGCCGATCAGCCGCGTGGCGGTGGCCGAGGTGTCCCACGACTGCCAGTGGGCGCCGAGCGCGTAGAACGACAACGAGCCCGCCTTGTCGATGGTGGGGAAGTGTCCCCAGACGGCCAGGGGGAGCATCGCGAAGGCAGGCGCGGTCAAGCAGATGGTGGTGCCAGCCACGAAGGCCAGTCGCGACCGCTTCCAGCCCCAGATTAGCAGCAATCCCCCCGCCAGCAGCGAGATCGCCCAGGCCCAGGGCTCTGCGCCCACCGCCACCTCCCGGGGGTCTACCGGCGGTCCGTAGAGTTGATGCGGGGCCACGCCGCGTCTTAGCGCGAGCGGGATGGACGTCCCCGCCCTCCTGCGCTGGTACCGCGCAAACCGTCGCGACTTGCCCTGGCGCCGCGAGGTGTCGCCCTGGCGCACGCTCGTCTCGGAGCTGATGTGCCAGCAAACACGCATCGACACGGTGCTCCCCTACTTTGATCGCTTCATGGCAGAGTTCCCGTCCCCCGAGCGAATGGCGGCGGCGCCGGTGGAACGGGTGTTGGAGCTGTGGAGCGGGCTCGGCTACTACTCCCGCGCGCGCAATCTCCATGCGGCAGCGGTGGCCTTGTCGCGACTGGGCGGCTTCCCCCGCGACGAGCAAGGCTTGCGCTCGCTTCCCGGCGTGGGACCGTACACGGCGGGCGCGGTCGGTGCGATCGCGCTCGGGCTTGACCTCCCCGTGGTCGACGGCAATGTCGAGCGTGTATTCGCAAGGTACTACACCGTAGAACGCCCAACCCGAGCTTGGATCTGGACCGAGGCGGCTCGGCACCTGCCCCGCGGCGAGGCCGGCGACTACGACCAGGCGCTCATGGAGCTCGGAGCCCTGGTGTGCACGCCGCGATCCCCGCGGTGCTTGCTCTGCCCGCTGCGCGCTGGCTGCAAGGGCACCGGCGAGGCCGAGCGTTTCCCTGCCGCCAAGGCTCGGAAGGTCGTTCCGCGCGCCACCGCCATCGCGGCGGTGTGGCGCCGGGGCGGGGCGGTCTTGCTCGCGCGTCGCCCAGGCACCGGCCTGCTTGGCGGCCTCTGGGAGCTGCCGGGCGGGGAGGGGTCGCTCGACGAGGTGCTCGCTTCGCGACTCGGTCTCCGGGTCCTTCGCGCTGACGCGGTCGCGACGGTTTCCCACACCTTCACCCACCTCCACCTCGAAACGACGGTTTTTTCAGTGGATTGCGCCGGCGAGCCCGAGGCCCGCCACTACGACGAGGTGCGCTTCGTGGAGGAGTCGACGATCGAGGGGATGGCCTTGTCGAACCTCGCGCGCAAGACCCTCGCGGCGGCCGGCTTGCCGGTGAAGGCCTCCGGCCGGGCCCTAGCTCGGGACACGCACGCGAAGGAACTCGCCGCACGCCGCTAGCGATTTCGTGTCGCGACTCTCCATCGTGACGATCACCACCGGCGGCTTCTCCTCGAAACGAGGGTAGCTACCGATGGCCACCGTGGGCCAGCAGCCGGCGGCCTCGGTGAGGGCATCGGCGATCTCCGGCTCCGACGCCAGCGTGGTGATCCTGTCAGTCGAGACGGGGATGCCCTCGAATCGGTGGGCAACGGACTCGAACTTGTGGCGAAGCAGGCCGGGAACGCCAGGCATGATCACCACGTTTCGGAACACCACCAGCGGGTATGCGAAGCCGCCATCCCACCACAGCTCCGCGCCCTCGGGGACTTCGGCCATCCGCAAGGCCGCCTCGTTGCAGCGTTCTCCAAGCTTGCGCGTGAGCATCTCCGCGATGTCGGGGTGCCGCAGCAGAGGCCTGCCGAAGGCCGTCGCCACGCCGAGGTAGGTGAGATCGTCGTGCGTCGGGCCGATGCCACCCGAGGTGAAAACCCAGTCGAAACGTGCGGAGAAGTCGCGCACTTCCCCTGCGATGTCGTCGAGGGTGTCGGGGATTGTGCTGATCCGACCGAGGTCGACGCCGAGACCGCGCAGCCGCTGAACGAGCCAGGGGGCGTTCTCGTCGGCGAACTTCCCAGAGAGGATCTCGTTGCCGATGATGACGATCCCGGCGGTAGCCACGCGGCGACCTATCGCGGGCGGGCGAGGCGGGAAGGGGCTACGCTGTTGGCGGGTCGTAAGCGGAATGAATTCGGGTCGAGAAGAGCTGCACCTCACGATCCGCGTGAACGATCGAGCCATCGCCGACGGGGTGCTCGCCGCCGGCGAAACGGTGCGCGAGGGCGTGCCGGTGCCGATGGAGGCGGGACGCGAGGGTCGCGACTTCACCTTGCGCGCGGCCGACACCTCGACCGTCGTGGATCACGACGCCACCACGGAGATCCAGGCGGGGGCGGTGTCGGTTACCGCCCGGGTGATTCGCCGATTCCGGCTCGTGCGCTGGGTGTCGGAGCAGGCCCACCTGGTCTTGCCGCTCATCATGATGGCGGTGACCGTCTTCACGATGCAGCTGGCCTTCTTGCTGAGCTTGTTCGCGGGTGGTGCCGACGGCGGTGCCACCGCGCCCGAGCCCTCTCCCGAGTACCTCGCTCGCCTGCTCAACGAGGACTATGCCGGCGCCGAGGAGGGGGTGGTGGCGAAGCGGGAAGACCGCGCCCCATCGGAAACGAAGGTTGAGAGCTACTACTTGCAGCCGGGCAGCAAGGGCAAGGTGAACGAGGCCGGCGGGGGGCAAGTGGTGGGCGCCGAGCCCAGGAGCGGCGACCCGCGGCCGAGGAAGGCGCCCGAGGCGTCGATCGCGGTGGAAGAGGTGGGCCAGACCGAAGAGCTCGTGCCGCAGGAAGAGCCCGAGATCGAGGAGTTGGCCGACCCGCTCGACAGCGCCAAGGGCGAGCAGGAGGAGCACAAGCAGTCGGTCGAGGTGACTGAGGGCTGGGGACTCTCCGACTGGTACGACACCGAGGATGCCCGTCGCGACGCGAAGGAGATCGAGCGGCAGCTAAGGCTCGCTGAGCAGCTGCTCCGACTCGATCCCGACGACGTGTACGGCAATTCCATCCGCGCCTACTACGAGTACCTTGCGATGGACTGGTCCGCCGCCGAGGCGACCTACGATCGGCTCTTGCAGCTCGACGGCGCCTCGGGCGCCCACTGGAACAACCTCGCCCTCATCTACAAGCGCAAGGGCGAGTACGAGAAAGAAGAGGAGCTCTACCGGGTGTCGTTGATGATGGAGCCCGACGAGCCCAACACCTACAACAACCTAGCGGTGTGCCTCGCCCACCAGGGCCGCTTCGACGAGGCGCTCGCGATCATGGACGAGCTCGAGCAGACCCTCCCCGACGATCCCTACGCCGACCTTCACCGCGCCAAGATCTACGCGGCGAAGGGGGAGAAAGAAACGTCGTACCGGTTTCTACGCAAGTCTCTCGCCGGGATGCGCAAGCTCGACACCCTGCACAACATCGAGTACCAGCAAGACATCCGCGTCGACGTTGCCTTCAAGGAGATGCGCGAGGAAGAACGCTTCAAGAAGCTCCTGACGCGCTACTACGGCGACCGGCCGGGCGGCTGGTGGATCATCCCCGGGCTCAACGCGCGAGACGCCGAGTAGCCGAGGCTATTTGCGTCCCTCGGTGCGCTCCAGGAGCGGCTTCCCGTGCACGGTGCCGTTGTAGTACACCGTGTCGACCGCGCCAGGCAGGGTCCCGTCCCAGAGCGCCACGTCGCGCAGGTTCCAGGCCATGACGTGCTCGCGGTCGAACGTGGGGGGTCCAAGCAGCGTTTCGAGGGCCTCGCGCAACGCGCCACCCTGCTCCCGCTCCTCGGCGACCACCAGCCCGCCAAAGCCGGCGAGCCACATCGCGCCGATCTCGGCGCGGGCCGTGCTCGCAGCGCTGGCCCGCAGCGGCGGAGTTTCGAGGCCACTCGACGCCTGCGCGGACGTGCAGGCGTGGCGGTAACGTGAAACGCAGTCGGTCTGCAGCGAGGTCACCTCCTTGCCAAACTGGGTCCTCGCGAGGCGGTCGGCCTCGCCCTGGAACCCCGAGGAGACGGGCCGTCGTATGTGGAGCTGCCAGATCACCCAGAGAGCGTGCTCCTCGCTGCGCTGGTGGAGCTCCAACGGGACGTCGAAGGGGAGCGCGATCACCCCCCCGGGGCCGATGGTGGCCAGGGCGTCGTCGAGGGCCCGAGGGGGCAGAGGCTCGAAGTAGGGCGGGGCCAGCTTAGGCCGCTCCGGCCAAGTGCCGTGGTCGATGAGCACCCCCGACGCGAGCGCCACTGCGGCCATGGGGCCGTGCTTTCCGAGGCGGGGCCAGAGCGCCGCCACGCCGCACGCCGCCCCCGCGCCCAACAGCGCCGCACCCACCGCGGTGAAGCGCGACCACGTCCGGAGCTTCGAGACCGGCGGCACCAACTCGGCCAGCCAGCCCGCCGGCATCGCCAGCCCGTCGATGACCGTGGTGATGCCGCCCAGGTACAGCTGCGGCCCGAGCGCGAAAAGCACCGTTCCGAAGGCCGCCGCGGGCCATACCCAGCGCCCGCCCCGGAGCCTCCTTGCGGCGTACACGCCGAGCGCCAGCGCCAGGAGGCTCAGGTAAGGATGGCTGTTCATCATGCCCTGATCGCGTGGAGAGCCAAGGTGCAAGGCAACGAGCAGCGGATCGGAGGGCGTCGCCATCATCACGTCGGGCGCCTCGCTCGTGCCGAGGAAGTGACCCCCCTGGGTCTCGAGCAGCGCCAAGGCGGCGGGGATTGTGGGTGCAACGCCGAGCACGACGATCAAGCCGAGGCGCCAGAGCCACTCCGCGCGGGGCAGGCCACGCCACCAGGCGAGCGCGAGCGCTGCGTTCACGATCCCGGCGAAAACAGCGAGATACCAGCCGCCGAGCGCGACGCCCGCGAGGCTAAGACCGGCGGCGATGCCCACCCAGGGTGGAGGTGCCTCGGCCGACGACTCGTCGCCAGCCGGGCGGCGAAGCCACCGGTGGTAAAACGCGAGGTGCAAAGGGTAGAGCAGCGCGGGCAGGTACTCCGTGCGCCCCTGCTGGTGGTACACCAGGAAGAAGGGAGAGGCGACGGTGGTCGCGGTGGCCACCAGCGCCGCCCAGGGCAAGGCGGGAACCTGGCCCACGACGCGGCGAGCGAGCTGGTAGCTGCCGAGGGCCCCGATGAGCGGCCAGGTGGCATGCGTGAAGTTCCAGGCCAAGACCGCCGCGCGGCCTCCCTCGCCGGCAATCTGGAAGACCGGCCAGAAAAGCAGCAAGTTGACCGGGTCCATCAGGTGCATGGCCATGCCCCTCGGGTGGTCAGCCGCGATCAACCGCGAGAACGGGCCCGAGGCCCACAGCCTGTCTGCCGCGCCCCAAAGGCTCCAGAGGTGGCCCGGCGCCTCGGTGTACAGGCTACCGAGGGCACGTTGCGATGGGTCGGGCAGGACCGCGCCGCACCACCAGAGGGAGAACAGGGCGCCTAGGGCGAGCGATGGGAGCCAGGGGGCCCTCACGGCGCGGTCCCGCCGCCCTCGACACCGCCCGGAGCGAAAACGCCGCCTTGATCCTCTTCCTCGACCTCGGGTCCACCGCCGACCTTGCCATCAGCGAGCTCGGCGTCTTGACCAATTGGGGCGTCCCGTAGTCGCGACTCCGTTTGCTCGTCCCATGTGGCGACGTCCCGCGTGTTCCAGGCGACGATGCCCCCGCGGTCGAAGGTCGGTTCGCCAATGAGCTCGGTCAGCAGCTGTTTGAGGCCGAGGGACCCCTCGAGGTCCTCGGCAAGCACCACGCCGCTGTAGCCGTCCCACCAGAAGGACCCAATTTCAGCCTTGATGGTGGTGTGGTCGAGGGGGTTTTCTGAGGCATCTTGCTCGATGGCTTCCTGCAAGCTGGCGTTGTTTCCCTCGAGGTCGCCCGCCGTACAGCGGGTTGAGAGGGTCTTGTGGCAGACTCTCTGTCGCGACACGACCGCCTGGCCGAAGAGCGTGGCGACGAAGTGATCGTAGTCGCCCTGGAAGTTGTTGGAGGTGGGACGCCCGATCGCCAGCTGCCAAGTGGGCCAGGTGCCCTGCTCCTCGGCACCCCAGGCCAGGAGGCAGGGCAGGTCCATCGGCAAAGCCACGATCGCGCCGGGCGGCAGCGTGGCGAGCGCGGAGCTCATCACCTCGGGCGGAGCGGCGGGGAAGGAGCGCGGGGGCCAGGCCGGCGTGTACGGCCAGTTCATCTGGTCGAGCAGCGCCACGCCAATGAGGACTTGTGCCAGGCGCGGGCCGCGCGCGCCAACTCGCGGCCAGCACCACGCGAGGAACACGGCCGATCCCACGGCGGCGGCGAGCGAACCGAACACCATGAGTCGCGACCAACTGCGAATGTGCTGCATCGGCGGGAGCAGGCGGTTGAGCGCCAGCGGGGGCATGGTCAACCCGTCGAAGGCGTTGGTGATCGCGCCCAGGTAGAGCGTGGCGCCGGAACCCATGATGAAGGTGA
>SXGT01076191.1_pt1 | contig 24687 bp, 12 predicted proteins | sample 3176221 | NCBI WGS metagenome assembly SXGT01 (sample SAMN11356862, study PRJNA531348) | freshwater metagenome | isolation source: freshwater sample F1-120 | place: China: Fuxian Lake, Yuxi | collected 2017-12-25
ACACCCGGTCGATGGCCGCATCCGTGAACGCCTGACCCGTTTCGGCGGTGTGTTGGGCGAAAAGCGCCGCGATGTCCGGCCGCGAGAACGTGTGCAGCGTCACTGACTCGCGCTTGATGTTGAAAGGGCTGGACGTGCCCAACCGCTCCGACCCGCCTGAGGCCACCTTGTAATCGCGCACATCGCGCATGCCAAAGATGCATACGCTTTGGGGAAACGCCGCGGGCCGTTCGGCGTAACCCTTGCGCAGCTGGCTGAGCACGGAAACCAGGCCGTCGTCGACCAGGCAGTCGATTTCGTCCAGGAACAGCACCAAAGGCCGTGCGCAAGACTGGCTCCACCGCGACAGGTACTGGTAGAGGCGGCTGCCCGTCAGCGCCCGATCGGCAGGCTCTTCAGACGGCGGCTGTTCTTGAGGCGGCAGCTGGCGCTGCGCAGCCAGGCGAAAATCGTCTACCACACGGGCAACGGTTTCGGCTTCTGTCTGCGCCGTGCGGGCGTCTTCAACGCTGCAGAACACAACAGCGTACCGCCCTTCGGCCCGCAGTTTTTCCGCCAGGGCCATGACGCTCGTCGTCTTGCCAGTCTGGCGCGGGGCGTGCAGCACGAAGTAGTAGCTGTCGTGGACCAGACCCTCAACGTCGGGCGGCAGGCGCGCCAGCGGCGGCAGCGTGTAGTGCTGGTCCGCGCGGTTGGCGTGGGCGGTGTTGAACTGGCGGGCCATGACGGGCGACCTGGGCCGCGTAAGCGGCGGCGGGGGCGCAGGATACCACCGATTCCGGAGGTCTGGCAGGGCTGGACGTTGACCGGGGATGGGCCGGGCCGCGCCATCGTCAAGAACCACCTGGACGCCGAACTGAATCCCTTGCGCTTGGCGCTGCAAGGCAACCCGATTGCCTGTGCGGACGGCGGAAACTGCTTCATCCCCAGCAACTACGCGCAATTGGTGGCGGCGGCGGTGGACGAGGCCGGCGGCAATGCATTCGTCACCGAGTACGCGCAGCCGGCGTCGACAGGGACACCCATCGCGTACGACTCGCCACCAGCGCTGAGCGAACTGGCCAAGGTCAAGAACGTGTATGGCCTGGGTGCGCTACTTGCTGCTAACCATTTGCCGGTGACGGCGGAGTTGGCCGACAAGCTGGACCCGGTGGTCGGTTTGTCCAAGATGGTCACCAACACCAGCGCGGTGCAACTGCTCGGCGCGGCGCGGTCCTGCTTCAAGTTCTGGAATCAGTTCATGCAGCAGCAGTCGCCTTGCCTGGTGCCGGGCTTTGGCGTGGCGTTCACTGCGGATCAGTTCCAGACCCTGACCTTCGACGGCGCCAAAGCCGCCGAAGCCGTCGACAAGGGCCTGGTGCAACCGGTCGCCGAAGTCGCCGCGCTGCTCGCCGCCAACCAGACCACCACCCGGCTGGTCATGCGCATCTCACCCGACGAGATGGACCGCGACCCGGTGTTTGCGTTCAACCCCACGCTGCCGCCGGTGTTGCAGGACTTGGGGGTCGTCCGCAACGTCGTCTGCCTGACCGGCTGGTACAACGGCCCGCAGGGCGTTCGCGTCACCTGGCCCAACTGGGGCAGCTGGATTCTCGAAGCCTGGGGCGCGGTCGACCCGCGCTTTGCCAAGACCCCGGCTGCGGCATCGGTGCGCTTGCTCGACGAGACCGGCAACGGTACTGCGATCTCGGCAGCCCAGGTCGACGTCATCAACAGCGCCATCGCAGGGGCCAAGCCGGGCCAGGCACAGCTGTCCAAAGACCTGGTGGTGCAGCCCGCGACGCCCTGGAAAGTGCCAGCCAGCGACCCTTTGCTGGCCGTCGTCGGCGTGTGGCACATGCCCTACGGTTGCATCCCCAAACCAGGCTGGAAAGACGGCCAGACGCTGCCGGCGGCTGGAACGACACCGCCCCCGCAATTGTCGATGTCGCCGAGGCTTCCAGCGACCCGCCGTTGAAAGCGCCCAAACCGATGGAAGTGGACGGTGGCTGTGCAACGGGTGGCGGCGCGACCGCTGGCTGGGCCTGGGCCGCGGCCCTCTCGCTGCTCGGACTCGCCAGCCGCCGCCGATGGCGCGCTAGCCAGGTGACCCAGCGCTGCTGATGCCGACCTGCGCCTCGGGCAACGCCACCGTCTGGTGAAACACCCGGTAATCCACGGTGCGCCGCCCTTCCGCGTTGGTCCCCAAAATATCGACGTAGCGGTGGCCCCAGCGCACCTCGTCGGCGCGGTAGCTCCACCTGGCGTGGATCGTCTGGTTGAGCGTATCGTCGGTGCCGGCCAGCGCCACTACGATTTCCATGCCGCCGCGCAGCAGATCCTGCTCGGTGTAGCCCCACAGCGGACTTTGCTCGTCGATGGGGTGCATGGCGGTCCAGGTCAGCGCGAAAATCATGGTCTCGCTGCGCACAAACCGCAGGTCGTGAAAGCGCCGCATCACCTCGCCCTCGGCCGTCTGTTCGTTTCTGGCCAGCGCCGCCTTGACGCTGGCGTGCACGATCTGGTTGCCGCGCTGGTTGGCCATGCGAAACTGCAGGTGCGGCACGCCATCGCGGGGATTGACCACCGCCACCTCAGCAAACACCACCTTGGAGGTCGGCCGCGAGAACTTGGTGAACAGTAGCCCCGTCGTCAGCGCCATGGTCAACATGCCGACCAGCGCCTCGGCCGTGACCAGCACGTGTGCGTACAACGTCTGCGGCGCCATCGACCCGTAACCGATGGTCGCAAACGTCTGCACCGAAAAGAAGAACGCATCGACCAAGGAGCCTGGCTGTGCGCTCGCGATGCTGTCGCCACCGGCCAGAAACAACAGCGCAAACCCGAAGTTGAGCGCCAGGTACGCCACCAACACCCGGCCCAACAGCCCCGGCCAACTGGTGGTCAGCAACTGGTGGTACAGGTCGTCGAGGCGATGCTTGGACTGACCGAGCAGCAGCGGCCGGGTGTCCAGGCTCTAGCTGCGCGAAGTCACGCGCGGCAGCATGGGCGACGGCAGGTAGGGCGCGGGTCCTGGCACGGTGACTTCCGGCGGCGGCGGCCGCGGCGCCAGCATAGGGGCGAGGCGCAGCCGTGACAATCGGTGGACGCCGCGGCGAAAAACTACCGCGTGCCGGGCGTTGCGCTACGCTAGCCCCAGCGTGCCTTTGCGCGCAGTCCGACCATGACCGCCGCTGAACCGCAGACAGAACCCCAAGCTGACCCCGGCGACGCCGCGTTGGAGTGGCTCAAGGACAAGGCCCTCGCCCCGGTGCGCGGGGTCGAGGCGCTAGGCGACGTGCTGCTGTTTGCGCTGACCGCCGTGTGGCGCGCTCGCAAACCGCCCGTACGCTTGGCCGAGTACCTGCAGCAAATGGAGTTCGTGGGCGTCGGCTCCTTGGGCATCATCTTGCTGACCGGCGCCTTTACCGGCGCGGTGTTTGCGATCCAGACCAGCGTGGCGTTCTCGATCTTCAAGGCCAAGAGCCTGATTGGCGGGTCGGTGGCACTGGCGTTGATACTCGAGCTGGCGCCGACCATGGGCGCGCTGATGGTCGCCGGTCGTGTGGGCTCGGCCATGACGACCGAGCTTGGCACCATGCGCGTGACCGAGCAGATTGACGCCCTGGAGACGATGGCGGTCGACCCGCTGCACTATCTGGTCGCGCCGCGGGTGGTGGCTTGCACGCTGATGATGCCGCTGTTGACCATGTCGTTCAACGCCATCGGGCTACTGGGGTCGTACGTCGTATGCCGCTTGCTGCTCGGCGTGGATCACGCGTCGTACTTCAGCCGCATCTACGAGTGGGTCGATCCGGCCGACATCGCCTGCAGCGTGGTCAAAGGCACCGCGTTTGGGGCGATTATCGGCGCCATCGCCGCCTACAAGGGCTATTGGGCCACCGGCGGCTCGCGCGGGGTCGGCCTGGCGACGACCTCCACGGTGGTCACGGCTTCGGTGGCGGTACTCATCATGGACTACGTGATTACCAGCGTGTGGATGGTGGTGTTTCCGACGGGTGGGTCGTAGCCGTGCAAGTCGCGCGCAGCTTTGGAGTGACCGTGCTGAAACACCTTTTTGTGGCGGCCGTGCTGGCTCTGGTGACCGCGGCGCCGGTTCATGCCGCAGAGCCCGCGGCCGACGACGGCTTTGCTGCCTTTCACCAGCAATTCGTCGCTGCCGTGGCGGCCAACAAGCTTGATGTCGTGGTCAAGTTGAGCAGACTGCCGCTGCATTCCTACGAACTGGGCGCGCTGCTGAGCAAAGCCAAGGCAAGCAAAGACCCGATGTCGCCCGAAATCAGTGAAGCCGACCTGCGCAAGTACTGGAAGCGGCTGCTGCCGGCTGGGCCGCGCAAGGCGTTGGTCAAGACCAAACCGCTGCGGCGCGAGTCGGAGGAATTCGGCAGCTGGTACGCGGTGGCACACTCGGCGGGCAAGACCTGGTCGGCGTGGTTCACGTTTCACAAGACCGAAGCCGGCTGGCGGTGGACGGGGACCGATAATGTGAGTCAGTAGGGCGTGCCGCGATGGGCCGCGAGCCCAAGCCCCCTACGGTAACAGCGTATCCCCGCGCTGCAACCCAGCAATCCGCGCAAAGGCACCGCTCTCCGGCTTCCAGGCCCCTGCCGCTTCAAACGGCGACGGCGGCGCCTGCGTCCGGTCGCGAAACAGCCAGCACTGCAGGTCACCTCGGCCCTTGAGCTGCACCGTGCCGCGCGGCTCCGGCGCAAACCCCTCGCCCAAAAGCGCCAGCGTCGCGTCGCTGACTTGTATCGCATCCGGCACGCCGTGCGACTCCAGGCGGCTGGCCAGGTTGACCGTGTCGCCCCACAGGTCGTATTGCAGCCGCCGCTGGCCGATGACGCCCGCGACCACCGGGCCAGAGTGGATGCCGATGCGCACCTGCAAGTCACGCCCAGACTCCAAGTTGGTCCACTTGACGACGTCGAGCATGTCGAGCGCAAGGTACAGCAGCGCCTTGGCGTGGTCCGGTCGCGACAACGGCAGCCCGGCGGCCACCATGTACGCGTCGCCGATGGTCTTGATTTTCTCCACGCCGTAGCGCTCGGCCAGCTTGTCGAATTCACGAAACAAATGGTCAAGCACCTTGACCAGCTTGTCCGGCCGCATCTGGCTGGCCAGCGACGTAAAGCCGACCAGGTCGGCAAACAGCACCGAGACCTGTTCGTGGCCATCGGCAATGGTGCCGGTGTTGGCCTTTAGCCGATCGGCAATGACGCCGGGCAGCACGTTGCGTAGCAGCGCGTCGACCTTGGCCCGCTCGCGGTCGAGCTCGCGTTGACCCAGGAAGGTGTCGCGCAGGCGGCGCTCAAAGAGCCAGCCGCCCGTGATGCCGATGACCATGGCGGCCACGTGAAAGAACAACTGTGCAGCGCGCAACGCCGATTCGCCGTCGCCCCACACGCCCTCGACCAGCACATAGCCGAGCAACAGGGCCCCAGAACTGACCATGGCGGTGTTCAAGCGCATGGCGAAAAGCACATACATGCCCAGTTGACACAGGATCATGCCACCGGTGACGTACAGCGTGTGAGCCGGGCCGGTACTGGCGAGCGCTACCGCCAAAACGCCGAGGCCGGCAAGGTTGATCCAGGCGCCGATGAGCTGGGGCAGACGCTGACGGACGGCGGACAGCCGCGTCGCGACCAGCAGTAGTACAGCAGGCAGCACGACGCCCAGGCGCACGGCGACGGCGATGTGCAGCGCTTCGGGCGCAATCGCAGCATCGAGCAGCAAGAACGACGCGTAGCAGGCCGCCCCAATGACCAACGCAACCCGCGACGGCCGCAGCGATTGTGCCAGATGGTACGCCCGAAACGAACGCTCGAGCTCCGGGTCGTCGAATCTGAGCTTGAGCTTGACGGGCACCAAATGCACGGTCACCAGCCAGGTGGATGACGGGCGTTCATCGTAGCTGGCGCACAGGGGCTTGTCACATTGCACGGCCGGCATTGCGGCGATTCGAGTCCGGACTTGAGCAGACCTCGCTAGCCGCCCATTGCCGCCATCCGCCGCGCCATCTCTTCGGGCGAGACGTCTTCGATGTGTGTCGATAGCGTCCACTTGTGCCCGAACGGGTCGCGCACCGTACCGGAGCGGTCGCCCTAGAACTGGTCGGCCATCGGCCGTTCGACCACCGCGCCAGCCGCGACCGCTTGCGCGAACACGGCGTCCGCGTCAGTCACATACAGGCAAAGCCCGGTCGCCGTGCCGCCGAGCGTCTTGGGGCTGACCGCGCCCATGTCGGGGAATTCGTCGGCGAGCATCACCATCGAGTCGCCAAAGCGCAGTTCGGCGTGGCCGACGCGACCGTCCGGCATCGGCATGCGCACAGTCTCGACCGCGCCCAAGGCGCGCACGTAGAAGTCGATGGCGGCGGCGCCGTCGTGGACGATGAGGTACGGGGTCACGCTGTGGTAGCCAGCTGGAATAGGCGAGACGGGCATGGGGCCTCCAAGGTGGGACGGCGAGTGTAGACCAGGTGCCCGGTCCAGATGCAAACGGTGGTCCCGCTTCGGCCCAACCAGGCGCAAAACACCTTGCCAGAACCCCGCATTTCGCTTACTCTTGCCGCCCCCCGGAAGGAGCTACAATGCCCCGCTCGACCCTACCCGTCGTCGCCTGCCTCACCGTGTCCGCGCTACTGTGTCTGCGTTGTACCAGCGAGGAGACCACCGCCGCACAAGAAGAAAACCTCACGCTCGGCGCCACCAGCTCGCTCGGCCCTGTGCCCAAGGGCAAGGCGACCAAGTTCCCGATCGTGCTCGGCCACGGCTTTGACGCCTCGCCCACCAACCGCTGGGGCTGGTACAAGCTCGCCGATGCCCTGCGCGCCGACGGCCACAAGGTCCACGTTGCGCAAGTGCCGCCCTACGACAGCGTCGAAGTCCGCGCCGCCGCGCTCGCCAAGCACATCGACCAGGCGCTGTCGACCCACGGCGCGACCAAGGTTCACCTGATCTCGCACTCGATGGGCGGCTTGGATGCGCGCTTTGTGGTCGGCAAGCTCGGCTACGGCGACCGCGTCGCCTCAGTCAGCACCATCAGCACGCCACACCGCGGCAGCCCGGTGGCCGATCTGGCGCTCAAGTTCCTGCCCGGCGACGGCAACAAATCAGCCAGCGACATGGTCAACCACCTGGCCAGTTGTTGGGGTCTTTCGTTTTCCGCGGTGGCGGGCGACAGCCACGTACGCGCAGCCATGCAGGCGATCTCGACGAGCGGTGCTTCGAGCTTCAACAGCACGGTCGGCAACGACAGCCGGGTGGTCTACCAGAGCTGGGCCGGGATCTCGTCGGTCGCAGGCATCAAGAACCCCAAAGACGTCACCGCCTGTGGCGCCGCGCTCGGCGAATTCAAGCGCGCCGACTTCATGGACGCCACGCTAGTGGCCGGCGCCAGCGTGGTCGCGGGCGGCTTTGCGCTGACGCCCAACGACGGCATGGTCACCGTCGACAGCGCCCGCTGGGGCAAATTCCGCGGTTGCATCCCGGCGGACCACCTCAACGAAGTCGGCCAGCCCAAGATGGATGCGCGCGACAAGTGGACTGGCTTTGACCACCTGCGCTTCTACCGTAATCTGGCGTTTGAGTTGGCGGCGGCGGGGATGTAGGCGAGTCTTGGTCCCTACTTCGCCACATACACAAACAGGTACCTCGGCCCGATGATGCCCTGCCCAAAGCAGTTGGCCGCCTCGAACGCGCAGCTGTTGTTGTTGACGGTCAGGTTCGCAATCGACTCATCGCAGCCGGCCACCGCCACCCACCAACTGCGCGCCAGGGCCGGGTTCTCGGCATCGGCTTTGAGCACGTTGTTGCCTTCCAAGTTGAAGTTGCTGTCGTAAATCAGCCCCGACTCGGTCTTGTTGGCCAGGCCGTAGGCAAACACGTTCTTCTTGATGTCGATGTAGCGCACCTGCCCCGCCTGCTTGCCGGATCCACAGGCGACCCGAATCTTGCTGAAATTCTTGTCGGCGCAGTCCAGGCCCCAGCCGGTCGGGATGTCTTCGGTGGTGGCCGTGTCGAAGTAGCCGGCGCACTGTAGCCAGCCGGTCGCCTTGAAGTCCGGCCCCAGTTGGCCCACGAAGCCATTGATGGTCGGCGGGCAGCCGTCGTCGGTCTGGCCATTGCAGTTGTTGTCCATGAAGTCGGCACAGAAGTCTTTGACCCCCGGATTGACCTTGAAGTCGTCGTCGTTGCAGTCACCGCCGCCACCGGAGCAAATCTGCGGAGTTACGCCAAACGGAATGGTCTTGCCGGCATCGCAGTAGTTGTCGCTGTCCTTGTCGCAGCCGTCGTCGATCTTGATGTTGCAGTCGTTGTCTTTGTTGTCGCAAATCTCAGCAGCCAACGGGTGGATGTCGGGATCCTTGTCGTTGCAGTCGCCGACGCCCTTGGTGCACTTGGGCGAAAAGCCGATGACCTTCAAGTTCTTGTTGCACACGCCGTCGCCGTCGTCGTCGCAGCCCTCGTCGACGAGGCCGCTGCAGTCGTTGTCGAGGTTGTCGCATGCCTCTTGAGTGGCGTAGTTGGCGTTCCAGTTGGCGTAGTGCTCGGCGCTGCACGGCAGCCACTGGCCGTTGCTGCACAAGCTGACCGGCTTCTTGCTGCTTTTGCACACGCCCAGGCTCTTTTCGCAGTTTTGCGGGTCTTCGATGATGAGATCGCCGTCGCTGGCATCGGTCTTGCCGTCGCAGTCGTCGTCTTTGCCGTTGCACGACTCCTTGGCGCTCGGGTACATGCTGCCAAACAGGTCGTCGCAGTCGCCGCCGCCCAATGGGCACACCTTGGGCTTGCCCGCCGTCGCCATGCCGTTGTCGCAGTAGCCGTCTTTGTCGTCGTCGCAGCCCTCGTCGATCTCACCGTCGCAGTCGTTGTCGAGGTTGTCGCAAATCTCGGCCTGTGGCTTGCCAGCGCTGGTCGAACAGACGGCTGCCGCGCCGTCGGGCGCGCACACGGTGGTGCCCGCGACGTTGCAGATGCCCTTGCCGTCGGTGCATGCCTTGCCCAAGTTGGGAAACAGCTCGTCAATGCCGCCCGCGCAGTTGTCGTCCACGCCGTTGCACAGCTCTTTGGCGCCCTTGAAGCGCTTGGGGTTGAGGTCGTCGCAGTCGCCCTCGCCACTCGGGCACGACTTGGGGGTGCCGATGACCGTCAGCTCGCCGTCGCACTGGCCGTCCTTGTCGTCGTCGCAGCCTTCGTCGATGGCGCCGTTGCAGTTCTGGTCGAGGTCGTCGCATTTCTCGACCGCGCCCGGCAGGCTGAGCTTGTCGTCGTCGTTGCAGTCGCCGCCGCCTTTGGGGCAGACCAGCGGAAAGCCGAGCGTGGCCATTCCGGCGTCGCAGTAGCCGTCGCCGTCGTCGTTGCAGCCGTCGTCGGCTTTGCCCGAGCAGTCGTTGTCCTTGTCGTCGCAGACCTCGACCTTGCTGTACGACGGCGCTTGCAGGGTGTAGTCCTGGTCGCTGCAGGCCAACCACTTGCCGTCCTGGCACAAGAGCGCCACCTTCTTGGCGCCAGCGCACACACCCTGCTGCTTCTCGCACAGCTGCGCGTCGTTGAGCAGCAGTAGCGGATCCTCGGCGTCCTTGAGCCCGTTGCAGTTGTCGTCGGCGCCGTTGCAAAGCTCCTTGGCGCTGGGATAGCGGCCGGCGTCTTTGTCGTCGCAGTCGCCAGCGCCCTTGGGGCACACGTTCTTGCCGGCCGGCTCAAACCCCATCGCGGCGTCGCAATAGCCGTCCTTGTCGTCGTCGCAGCCCTCGTCGGTCTGCCCATCGCAGTCGTCGTCGGCCGCGTTGCACAGTTCGGCCAGCGGCTTTTGGCCCACGCAGGTTTCGATGCCGCCTACGCAGATCGGCGTGCCGGGGCAGCTGTTGTCGCCGGACACAATCTTGCAACTGGCGCCCGCCACCGGCTCGTCGGTCTGACCGTCGCAGTCGTCGTCCTGGGCGTTGCAGACCTCGCCGGCCGGCGATTTGGCCGTGCACGGCGTCAGTTGCTTGCTCTGGCAGTGGCGCTTGCCGGTGCACGAACCGTCTTTGCCGGACTTGCTACACTTGGTCTCGGCCTTCTCGTTTTCAAAGCGGTCGGTGCAGTTGTCGTTGAGTTTTTCGGCCACGCACTGCTTGGCGGCCTTGCCGTCGACGCTTTTGATGGGCTTACAGGCAAACCCGGTCGGGCACTTGTCGGTCTTGGCGCAGTCGCTGCCGCAGAACGCGCCCTCTTCGCCGGCCGGAACGCAGACGTCGCCGATGCCGATCGGCGCCTCGCCGACCTGGGTCTTGCAGTCAAAGTCGCCGCTGCACGGCCGACCGAGGTTGGGCGACAGCGGCAGGCAGCCGAACACCGTGTCTGGTGCGCCCGCGATCTGCAGGCATCCCCAGCCCTCTGGGCACTGCAGATTGCCGCCGCACGGCCCCGAGCACACCTTCTGGTCGCGCGTCGGCGTGCAGATGCCGACCGCGCATTGGTTGTCGGCGCTACACGGCGATCCGCACTCGCCGGGCGAGGGCGCTGCGAGGTTGCACGCCGGCTTGACGTTGTTGACGTCCAAGAGCGGCGCATCGGGACCGGCGTCGGTCAGCACCACGTCGAAGCTGACGAGGCCATCCACCACCGCCCCAGCGTCAGCGGCGCTGGCGTCCGCAGCACTCGCCGTGTCGTCGCCGGGCGCGGCTGCTTCCGCGCCGGCGGTGTCTGGCAGGGTTGCCACCGTGTCCGCGGTCGCTCCGCCGCTGTCGCACGCGCACGCAAAGGCCGCCAGAGTCACAATGGCCAGGCCGCGAACAAGGGTCGTCATGGATTGGGTCACCAGGCCGGCAAAGCGCCAGCGTCAGGCGGCGCCAGCACCCGGTGTGGGCGAGAGCGCAACGCGCCGGCACAGGTTAGCGAGTGTGTAGGGCCGTGGGCAAGCGTGCAGCGGTCGCGCTACTGGCAGGCACCGGCAGAGCACGTTCCGCCCGGACACTTGGCGCCGTCTGCCAGCGTCGCGTACACACAGCCTTTGACGTCGAGACAACCATCAGCGGTGCACGGGTTGCCGTCCTGACAATCCTTGGGCAGGGTCTTGCCGCACAAGCCTTCGGTCCCGCACAGCAAGATGCCCCACGGGTTGGCGCGGCCGATCACCATGTCGGTTTCCGCGCCACCCGCCGGAGCGACGCCCGCGATCACGGCCCCGCCGTCTGGCAGCCCAGCGCCGGCGGCGACCCGCTGGTTGCCCACCAGCGCCTGGCTGCGCTGGTACTGGTAGTTGCCGAAGGTGTCGACCCGCACACCGAGAAAGTCTTCACCGGAGCCAGTGCCGAAGTCCACGTAGCCGAACAGCATGTATCCGGTCGCGTCGCCAACCATGCCGAGCGCATGAGCGTTGAAACTCTGAGCGTATTGGAACTGCGCCGTCAGCTTGCCGACGCCGTCGGTCGCCACCCACCAGAACTGGGGCTTGCTGATGGCGGACTGGGTGGTACCGACCATGACCAACCCCGCGCCGCTCGGCAGCACGGCCACCAGTTGCGAGTCAACAAAGGCCGCGCCGTATTGTTGTTGCCAGGTTTGCTTGCCATCCAGGCTCGTGCGCACGGCGAAACCCCTGGTCTTGCCGTCGCCGTGGACAAAATCGCCAACCAGCACGTAGCCGTCGCTCAGCGCGGCCAGACCGCGAGCTTGCGCAAAGGTCGCGACAGGATAGGTGACCTGCATGCCCGTTGCGCCACTGGCACCGGCCGTCATCAAGAGCGGCACGCGCGTCGTGCCATTTTCGCGGTAACCGGCCGCCGCCACTGTCGCCTCGGACGGCACCGCGACCGCCAGCAGCACTTCGTCGTCGCCCGTGCCCTGGCCCAGTTGCCACAGCTTCTTGCCCTTGCCGTCCACGGCGAGCAGCAGCCCGTCGCGTTGACCGCCGGGCTCCGCGCTGGTCATACCGGCGACAACCACCGCCTCGCCAAATACAGCCGCGCCAAAGGCTGCGTCGTCACCCGGACCGTCCAGGTATAGCTCCCACAGCTTGGGGCCGTCGACGTCGTGGGCGATGACGCGCCCTGTGAAGTCCTTGCCGCCAGCCGAGCGCGTGCCGGCGAATACGGCGACGCTGCCGAGCACGGCGGCGCCGCGGCCCTCGCTCTGCCCGCCCAGGCCGTAGTAGTGCTGCCACATGCTTGCGGTGCCCTTGCATAAGCCCGCGCCAGTGCACTTTTCGCCGCTGCTGCAAGCGTTGCCGTCGTCGCAGGTGGCGCCGGTATCCGGCACGTTAACGCAGCCCGTCTTGGCGTCGCAGGTGTCCTTGGTGCAGGGGTTGTCGTCGTTGCACAGCACAACGCCGCCGGTGCAGGTGCCGGCGCCACAAATGTCGCCAGTCGTGCAGACATTGCCATCGTCGCAAACGGTCGAGGGCGCGACGGCGATGTTGGTGCACTTGCCGTTGAGCTTGTTGCAGGCGTCGGTGGTGCAGGTGTTGGCGTCGTCGCAGCTCGCGTTCTGACCGCTGCAGCTGCCGTTGACGCAGGTGTCGGCCGCAGTGCACAGGTTGTTGTCGTTGCACGGCCCTGGCGCAGGCAGCGATTCGCAATTCGCGGTCACCGGGTTGCACGCGTCGACCGTGCACGGGTTGCTGTCGTTGCAGACCTGCTTGGCGCCGGCGCACCCGCCATTGGCGCAGCCATCGCCATCGGTGCAGGGGTCGCCGTCGTCGCACAGTGTGCCACCCGGTGGGTTGACACAGCTGCCGCTGACCGGATTGCAGCCGTCGCTGGTGCACGGGTTGTTGTCGTTGCAGGTCTGCGCAACGCCCGCACAGGCACCATTCTGGCAGACGTCGGCGCCGGTGCAGGGGTTGTTGTCGTTGCACCCCAGGCCATCTTGCGGCACAGACACGCAACCGAGCTTGATGTCGCAAGCATCAGATGTGCAAAGCAGGCCATCGTTGCAGGTCTTTGCGATGCCTTTGCACACGCCAGAACCGTCGCACGCGTCGTTTTCGGTGCACACTTGGCCGTCGTCGCACGGCGATCCGCCCTGAGGTTGATGCACACAGCCGACTTTGGTTTGGCACTGGTCGAGCGTACACGGATTGGTATCGGTGCAGTCGGCCAGCGGGCCCGCCTTGCACGCACCGGCCGAACACAAGTCGTCGACGCTACACGGGTCGCCGTCGTCACACTGCAGGCTGTTGGCCAGGCCCTTGCAGGCGCCGCCCGAGCACCCATCACCGCTGGTGCACAGGTTGCCGTCGTCGCACTTGGCGGCGTTGGTAACACTCTGGCAGCCGACTTTGGGGTCGCAAGCCTCGGTCGTGCACGGATTGCCGTCGTCGGCGCACGCTTTGGGCGGCCCGCCCTTGCACGCTCCTACGGTACACTTGTCACCGGTCGTGCAAGAATCGCCGTCGTCGCAGCCGTCGCCATTGAGCGGCAGGTGGCTGCAGCCTTTGGCCCCTGAGCAGCCGTCATTCGTGCAGGGGTTGTCGTCGGCGCACGACACCACCGCGGCGCCCTGGGTCGGGATGCAGTGGCCCGCTGAGCAAGCGCCTGGCTTTACGCCCGTTTTTTCGCAGGCCGCAACGCAGAAACTGGCCGCTGCGACGGTCACGCTCTGGCAAGCGCCATCCTGGCAGGTGGTGGCGCGGCAACCGTTGTCGGGGGCTTCCAACTGGCAGTCGGCATCGGCCTTGCAGGTGACCCGGGAGATCGGCTTGCACTTGTTTTGAATGCAGATGCCGGCGCCGCACTCTGCCGCGATCGTGCACGATTTGCTGCACGCGCCGACGTAGCAAACGCCGCTCTGGCACTCCTCGTCTGCCGCGCACGTGGCGAAGAACGCCCGCCGCGGCGCCGCCTTGCTAGCGCAACCGCCCATGACCGCGCACGCTGCCACCACCCATACCTGGTAGCAGCGAACGCGGCGCGGGTGGTTCATGCCTGGGCCTGCTTTGTGCACGGCGCCGTCACCGGCCGCCGAGCCGGCCGCGCTTGCCTACTTGCACGCGGTGCAGTCGACCTTGATGGCGTAGTCGGCACTGGCATTCTGGTAGCCGTCGACGACAAAGAAGTACTTGTTGCCCTTGGTGACCGCGACCGTCTTGGTGGCGGTGTTGCCGAGCATCAGCGCGTGCGAGGTACAGGCCGCAGGGCCGCAGGGCTTGCTGCCGTCCAGAATAAACAGGTCCAAGAAGCCGCTGGAGAACGCACCCGTCCGCGTGACCGTCACTTTGACGTTGCCGGTGCAGGTCGCGGTGTAGTCGTAGGTGTACTCCGGGCCGCCATAGTTGTTGACGGTGCCGTCGGCGCAGCTCCAGCTGGTGATGAGATCGGTGCTGCCCGGGTTGCTGTTGTTCCAGTTGTCGGTGTCGCCACACATCAGCGTGTAGTCGTCCTTGCACTGCGGCACCGGCGCTGCGCAGGCCGGATCCTTGGCGCAGTCGGTGTCGGCGCAGTCGGTCTTGCCGTCTTTGTCGTCATCGAGCTTGTCGGCGCACTTGGCCTCGGTGGTCGGCAAGCAGGCGCAGGCGAACTTGATGTTGTAGGTGCCGGCAAAGTTGTTGTAGCCGTCGACGACGATGTTGTACTTGCTGCCCTTCTTGGCCTGGAAGGTCAGCTTGGCGGTGGTGCCGCTCATCAGCGTGTGCTGCAGGCAGCTGGTGCCGCCGCAAACCTTGGCGCCGTCGAGCACGAACAGATCCAAGAATCCGGAAGCCGGCGCCGTCTTGGTCAGCGTCACCGTGACTGCGCCGTCGCAGGCGGCGACGTACTCGTAGGTGTACTCGGGGCCGGTCTCATTGCCCTGCGATCCGTCGGCGCAGGTGTAGCTGTTGACCGCCTTGGTGCTTCCGCTGCCCGAGTTGTTGAAGCTGTCGCTGCCGCCGCAGGCCGCGGTGAAGTCCTTGGCGCACACACAACCGGTCTTGCCGGCACAGTCGGTATCGGCGCAGTCGGTCTTGCCGTCCTTGTCGTTGTCGACTTTGTCGGCGCATAGGGCCTCGACGCCCGTTGCGCAGGCGACGTCCTTGGCGCAGTCGGTGTCGGCGCAGTCGGTCTTGCCGTCTTTGTCGTCGTCGAGCTTGTCCGCGCACTTGGTCTCGGTGGCCGGCACCACGCAGGCGGCGTCTTTGGCACAGTCGGTGTCGGCGCAGTCGATTTTGCCGTCTTTGTCGTTGTCGACCTTGTCGGCGCACGACAGCTCGGTCTGCGTCGCGGCGCAGGCCAGGTCCTTGGCGCAGTCGGTGTCCGCGCAGTCGGTCTTGCCGTCCTTGTCGTCGTCGAGCAGGTTGCCGCACTTGGTCTCGGTGACCACCGGCGGGCCGCACTTGCAGGTGGTCTTGATGCTGTAGTTGCCGCCAAAGTTCTGGTAGCCGTCGACGACGATGTTGTATTTCTGGCCGTTCTTGATGGGCACGGTCTTGGTGGCGGTGGTGCCGGCCATCAGCGCATGGCCGATGCAGGCGCTGCCGCCGCAGGTCTTGCCGGCGTCGAGCACGAACAGATCCAAGAAGCCCATGCCGGCCGCTGTCTTGGTGACCGTCACGGTCAGGTCGCCGTCGCAGTTGGCGGTGTAGCCGTAGGTGTACTCGCTGCCGGTCTCGCTGCCGACCGTGCCGTCGCTGCACACGTAGGTGCTGATGGCCTTGGTCGAGCCAAAGCCCGTGTTCGACCACGAGTCCTGACCGCCGCAGCCCAGCGGATAGTCGGGCTTGCAGATGCAGGCGCCAAGACCCGAGCAGTCCGGGTCGGCGCAGTCGACGAGCTTGTCGCCATCGTTGTCCAGCTTGTCGCCGCACAGCGTCTCGGTCTTGACGGCGCAGGCGGCATCTTTGGCGCAGTCGCTGTCGGCGCAGTCGGTCTTGCCGTCCTTGTCGTCGTCCAGCTTGTCGGCACACTTGGTCTCCGTGGCCGTCGCGGCGCACGCCAGGTCCTTGGCGCAGTCGGCGTCGGCGCAGTCGGTCTTGCCGTCCTTGTCGTCATCCAGCTTGTTGACGCAGTTGCTCTCGGTGCCGGTGGCGCTGCACGCCGGGTCGAGCGCGCAGTCACCGTCGTTGCAGTCGATGAGCTTGTCGTTGTCGTTGTCGAGCTTGTCGGCGCAGTTGGCTTCGGTGCCGGTCGCGGCGCAGGCGAGGCTGGTGTCGCAGTCGGTGTCCAGGCAGTCGACCTTGCCGTCCTTGTCGTTGTCGACCTTGTCGACGCACGACGTCTCGTTGGTGGGCGCGCAGGCCAGATCGGCGGCGCAGTCGGCGTCTTTGCAGTCGACCAGCGTGTCGCCGTCGTTGTCGACCTTGTCGGTGCAGTTCAGTTCTTTGCCGCCCGCGCAGCCGCAGCCGACCTTGAGCGAGAAGTCCGCCGTAAAGCCCTGATAGCCATCGACGACCACAAAGTACTTCTGGCCCTTCTTGGCCTGGATGGTCTTGGTGGCTTGGGTGCCCGACATCAGCGCGCGGCCGATGCACGAGCTGCCAGCGCAGCCCTTGGCAGCGTCGAGGATGAACAAGTCGAGGAACCCGGCTTTGGTGGTGTTCTTGACCAGCGTCACGGTCAGCGGCCCGTCGCACTCGGCAGTGAGCGCGTAGGTGTACTCCGGCCCGGTCTCGCCGTTGGCCTTGCCATCGGTGCCACAGTCATAGCCGCTGATCGACTTGGTAGAACCGGTGCCGCTGTTGTTGTTCTTCTCGGCCGCGCCGCACACCAGGTTGAAGTCGTCGACGCAGGCGCTGGCCTGGCACGCGAGATCGACCTTGCAGTCGGCGTCGGCGCAGTCGGTCATGCCATCTTTGTCGTCGTCGAGCTTGTCGGCGCACTTGGTCTCTTTGCCCTGGCATGCAGCGTCTTTGGCGCAGTCGGCGTCGGCGCAGTCGATCTGGCCGTCAGCGTCGTTGTCAGCCTTGTCGTTGCAAGCGGTCTCGATCTTGGGCGGCGTGCACTGCTTCTTGCACACGCTGGCCACGGCTTCGACGCACAAGTTGTCCCACGCTGTGTTGCAGCAGAAGCTGTCGGCCTTGCACACCATGTCGGCGCAGGGATCGCAGGTGGCCTTGAGCGGCGTGGCGCTCTCCTTGCAGACGTCGCAGGTCACCTTGCATGCGGCGTCGGCGAGGCAGTCCGAGTCATTGCAGTCCACGAACTTGTCGCCGTCGTCGTCGGCCTTGTTGGTGCAGTTGGTCTCTTTGGCCGTTACCTTGCAAGCGGCGTCGTTCTTGCAGTCGCTGTCGGCGCAGTCGAGCGACCCGTCTTTGTCGTCGTCGAGCTTGTTGGCGCAGAAGGTCTCGGTGGTGGTCGTCACCGCGCAGGCCAACTCCGCATTGCAGTCGTTGTCAGCGCAATCCGTGAGACCATCGGTGTCGTCGTCCTTGGTGTTCTTGCAGTCCAGTTCCTTGGGCACCTGCTTGCAGGCGGCGTCTTGCGCGCAGTCGCTGTCGGCGCAGTCGACCTGACCGTCCTTGTCGTCATCGATCTGGTCGGTGCAGTTGGCCTCTTTGATGGGCTGCAGGCAGGCGGCGTCGGTCGCACAGTCGTTGTCCTGGCAGTCGGTCTGGCCGTCGCCGTCTTCGTCGACCTTGTCGGTGCAGGCAATCTCGTTGGTCGGCTTTAAGCACGCCGCGTCTTGCGCGCAGTCGCTGTCGGCGCAATCGACGGCGCCGTCCTTGTCGTCGTCGGTCTTGTTGGTGCAGTTCTTCTCGCTGGTAACGTTGGCGCACTCGGCGGCGTTGGCGCAGTCGTTGTCGCCGCAGTCGGTCTGGCCGTCGCCGTCGTCGTCCTTGCCGTCGCCGCAGGCAGTCTCGCTGGTGTTGCAGGTGTTGTTGCCGCCCTTGCAGGCGCCGTCGGCGCAGGTGTCGTCGGCGGTGCACGGGTTGCCGTCGTCGCAGTAGGCGGTGTTGTTGGTGGCCACGCAGCCGCTGGCCTTGTCGCACTTGTTGTCGGTGCAGGGGTTGCCGTCGTCGCAACTCTTGGGCTTGCCGCCTTCGCAGTTGCCAGCCGAGCACGCTTCGGCCTCGGTACAGGCGTTGCCGTCGTCGCATGCCTCGCCGTCGGCCTTGGGCCCAGCCTTGCAGGTGCCAGTGGCGGTGTCGCACACGGCCCGCTCGCAGACCTTGAGACCGTCGAGCTTGCAGTCGTCGTCCTTGGTGCAGCCGCCAGGCGGCGTGTCGGCGATGGCGTCGACGCTGTCGTCCACCGACCCGACGTCGCTTGGGCTGGTTTCGGCGCCGGTCGCGCCGTCCTTCTTGATGTCCGTGGTCTTGCCGTCGCCCATGTTGACCGCGGCGTCCGAGCCACTGGTGTTGCCGCCGCCGCCGCCGGTGCCGGCCGGCTGGACAGGGTCGCTACAAGCGCCGACCAAGGCGACCAGGGTCGCGGCGGCGGCAAGGCTTAGGGGCTTGAACAAACGAAACGTGCGCATGGAACAACTCCGAAGCGGGGCGCGGCCATGCCGCGCGCCAGACGATCAATGCAACTGAGGAACTAGTGCCAGGCTTTGGCTTTCGGGGCACCCAGGCCATAGGCGGCAACGGCCTGGCGCAGGAAGAACGGCAGCTCCACGTAGCTCTGCAGCTTCATGCAAGCCCCGTTGGAGGTGCACTTGCACCCCTTGTTGATCTTGGCAGCGCAAGTCGCCGTAGCGTCGTAGCCCGGGTCGTACTTGACCAGCGCCTGACCGTCGGCGCCGAGCACCGGCAGCAGCCAGTCCGGCTCGCCATCGCCGTTCAGATCCGGGCCGGGCGTGGTCTCGTAGGCCTTGGCGAGCAGCTCGTTGGCGTGCTGCAGCACCCGCGCCGCAATGCCCTTTTCGACCACCTTGCCAAACAGGGTCTCCCTGCCATAGGTGCGCGCGATGAACACCTTGCCGGTGGGATCGTGGAATTCGATGCGCGAGGCGTAGGTCGGCGACGCGTCCTCGCCCATCTCGTAGACCCGCATCATGTCGAGCCAGTTCTGCTTCTGGTTCTCGGGCAGGTAGAGCATCGTCCAGGCGATCAGGAACTTCTGCTGCTCCCAGCCGATCTGGCTGTCGACAGGTGCCGTGTCGGCCACGTTCTGCGCGCCAAACGCTGCCTGCAACTCCGAGCCCGCGCTCTGGCAGATGGTCGAACCGGGCCCGGGGAAGCACGCCTTGGGCGTGGCGCCGATCCAGCTGGTCCAGCCCAACGGCTGCTGCGGGTACTGCTCGGCGTCGACCGGCACGTCGCCCTTGGCGTTGACGGCCACCCGCGGGCCCTTGAGGGCTTCGTCGCCGGTCAGCGCGTTGGCCATCATCCGGCGGTAGGCATCCGGGAACAGGTCGGCCATCGACACCGAGCGGTAGCGCGCGTCGGTGAAGTCGCCGAGCGACGAGCTGATGAAGTTGTCGACCGACTCGGTCAGCAGCATCGAGACGTACATCTTGTCGTAGTACGACCCGGCGTTCATGGTGTACTCGGCATCGTACTCGCCCTTGTCGTCGGCCAGTTGGTTCTCGACCAGCTTACCGCCGTAGGCGACGTTGCCGAAGTAGCCGGTCGCGCCATTGGGGATATTGAAGGCGGTCGGCTTGGCGGCATTGCTGACTTTGCTCTCCAGCGAGCGCATCACGCCCTGGTCATCCTTGAAGTGCGGTCCCGGCTCAGGGCGCGCCAGCAGCCGACCAAAGTGGTCGAAGACCATGCCGGCGGCCAGCATCGGGCTTGGAAAGAAGTTCTTGGCCGCATATGCCCACAGCTCATCGGCGTCGGTCTGCGCCTCTTCGGCGACCGACCGGTAGATGTTGCGGTACAGGCCCAGGCCCTTGGCGCCGTCGCGCATCTTCTCGTTGTAGCGACCCAGCGTCCGGTTGGCAGCGCCCTTGACCGAAAAGCTTTTGCGGCCGCGGCGGTAGTTGTCGAACACATGGCCGACTTCTTGCATCGTGATAAAGAAGTTGAAGATCTCGTATTGGTCTGCGCCGTTGTCGTGACGGTACACGCTGGCGTTGCCCAGGTCGGCCCAGCGGTCGGTGGCGAAGCCGTAAGGCACGCGCACGCGGCCCTGCGGGTCGACGCCCGGGCCGGCGCGGTAGTTGGTCGCTTCGCTGGCGTTGGCCTGGCGCAACGAATTCCACGGCACGTAGTCGACCTTTTGTGACTTGCACTTGGTGGTGGTGCCATTGACGTTGACCAGCAGGCCGTCGAGCAGCGGACTCCACGCGCCGTCGGTCGCTTCGTTCCACCGTGCCGGCTTGTACTGGTTGACGTCTTCGACCGCCGCGCAATCATTAATGAGCGCGTAGTTCTTGTTCAACTGTGAGTAGTGAATGTCGGCGCCGTTGTACTTGGGCTGCAGACCCAGGATGCCGCCGAAGTTGTCCATCTTGGTCAGCGCACCCTTGCCGCGCGCCTGGTTCGAACGGTATTTCTCGTCGTCGTACACGGCCACTGTGTCGCCGTAGAACATGCGCGCCGCGGCGAAGTCGTAGGCGCCCAGGCCGAGCAGATCCTGGGTGGTCTCGCCCGCGTAGTCCATGACCGACGAGTGCATCCACAACCAGATCATGTTGTCGCGCTCTTCTGTGGTTACCGGGTCGAACCAGCGCGGGCCTACGCAGGTCGAACCATCTTTGGTCAAGCTGTTGCACGACTTGGTGTTGGCGCCGTCGCTCGTCCGCAACTGCCAGTATTGTGGCCGGAAGTTCATAGCATCTGACGAACTGATGAAGTTGTGGCGCAACCCGATGCTGTGGCCCATCTCGTGGATGATGACTGCGTAATGGGCTTTTTGCGCCAGGTACTGCTTCATGCGGTCAGCGCGCTTCTGCTGCACATCTTTGCTCTGGGTCGGGTCGAACTTGCCAAACTTCTCTTGCAGGACCTGGCCCAGTCCGGCAATCGACAACGGCGCATCCTGCATTTCCATGATGCACGCGCCGCGCTCGGCCAGCGCCGTCTCGCGCATGCGCCGGAACTCGCGCTGCACGCTCGGGTTGCCGCCCCGCAACGGCGACGAGAGGTTGAGCACGCCTTGGCTCATCGGCAAGCCGCCCAGGCCGTGCAGGTGCTGCACGTGCTCAGTCATCAACGACGCCTCAAAAGCGCTGCCCTGGGCCTGCTGGCGGCGCGCAGCGTAAAGCGGCGCGTTGACCGACACGGCGCCGTCGGCTGCCGTCACGTACTCCAGCTTCTCTTTGACTTTGGCTGCCAGTTCGATGGCCTTGGGGTGGTCCTGCGCGAACTTCTCGGCCTGGGCGTCGCTCATGCGCATGCCCGCCGCGTCCCCGACCTGCTCGTCCACCTGCTCCGAGGTCAGGTGACCCAGCGCGCCGTGCTGCGAGGCTGCGACCGCCGCGCTCGACCAGTCGCGAATGTAGGTGCCGTTGGTGATCTCCTCGGTCTTGAGTTCTTTGGCGATGTAGCGCGCCTGATCGACCATGCCCTGGCTGAACAGGTCGTTGACGTGCGTCCAAATGTTGATGCTGGCCGATACCACCTCGCCCGACAGCGGGTCATCGGCATCGACCATGATGCCCCACGGCGATGGCGTCTGCGGGGCGATCATGGCGTTGACGGCGTGGTAGCGCAGGTCGCCGCGGCGCGCGTGCACGGCCTCACCGCAGCGCTTGACGGTCGGCCAGTCACCCGAAAGGCGTGCCTGTGCACAGGCATTGGCGGTCCAGGTCGGCGGCAGCCGCGCGTCTTTGGGCGCGCACAGCGCCGGATCGCCAGCCTCGACCGGGCTGTGGCACAACACGACCATTTCCGGCGCCTTGGCCACGGCGATGATGCCAGCGTCCAGGCCGCGCTTCTTGCCCAGCGTTTCAGCGAGCGCCGTGCATTTGGCTTCATCCTGCTTGTTGTCTTTGTAGGCCAGGCCATGCCGGCAGTCGTCCACTTCGCGCGCCAACTGCACCAGATCCCAGTGGTCTTCCTGTTGACCGCGGTACATCGGGTATTTGGTCGCGCACTCGTTCTTCTTGCCCTCCTGGTCCTTGGCAAGCGCCGCACATTCAGCGTACTTGGCCGTCACGACCGCAGTGCGCATGGCGACGTCCCACTCGTGGGTCGCGTCTTCGGTGGCGCCAAAGAAGTCCTGGCTGCTGCCGCTGGCGTAGTACCACACCACTGGCTTCTCTTTGCGGTCCTTGTACGGCAGCGTACAGCGCTGCTTGAAGGTGTCGCAGCGCGAACCGGCGCCTGCGGCCTCGCACTCGTCAGCGGTGCCGTTCTTGTCGGCGTCGCGGTTGGGGTCACCGCCGTAGGGCGTGCCGATGCACGACTTGTCGGCGCACTTGTCCTGCGGGACGAAGCACTTGATCGCGCCCAGCATCTTGGCGGGATCCTTGTAGTAGTGGCTGCGCTCCCACACGTTGTACTTGTCGGCGAAGCGGTGCCAGCGATCGTCGGTCATGCCGTAGCTGCGGGCATAGCCGTTGCGCTCGGTGGTGAAGATGCCGTAGGCCTGAAAGCGATAGCCGTCGTACTCGATGGGCTCGAAGTCGGTGTCCTGAACGCGCTTGAACGCCTGGCGAACGGTCAACTCGACGGGGTTGCAGTTGCCCGCAGGTTCGGTGCCGCCGGCGAACTCGGGCGGCAACATGCAGGCGGGGAACTTGTCGATGCCCCAGCCCAGGTGAGACAGATCGATGAGCTTGGGCCGCGCAAACGCCTTGTTGGTGATGTCGAAGTAGCTACCGTCCTTGGCGAAAAACGGCGCGTTCTCGTCGTTGGGGTCGTTGATGTCAAACGCCATCGACTCGTACTGCACGCCGCCATAGATGCCGACCATCGACAGGGTGTCAAAGTCGTAGCTGTCTGTGTTCAGGTTGCGGCTCCAGTCGACGCGCATGTAGCGGCGCTCGAACCACGGCCGGTCGACGCCGTTTTCTTCCAGCACGTTCAGCTCTTCGCCGGTGGTCGAGTTGTAGCTCTTGCGGATGTCGAAGTGCGAGGTGATCGGGTACGCGCAGACGATGACGCCGTCGTTGGTGGCCTTGCCGGCGCCCTTGCCGTCAGTGCCCTCGATGCGCTCGTACGCTAATCGGCCGATGAGCAGGTTCTGGGTGATCTGGAACTTGATGCGCGACAACGGCTGCGCGTAGGTCGACGTGAACAGGCCGTCTTGCGAGGCGCCGTAGCCGACGTCGATAAGCGTGGCCTGCGCGTAGTACTCCGGGTTGTCCTTGGCGTCGGCCAAGTCCTTGCCCACGAACAGGGTCTTGTCCAGCGCATACGGCTGCACCCGGTTAATCGGCGGGCGCTCTTCGGCGCAGCCCCAGGCCGCGATCGCAAACAGGCCGAGGATCAGGGCGGGGCGAACGCGGTGCAGCATGTGGGCCTCTGGATGAGCGCTTTGATTTCAGGATGTTGGCACCAACGGGTGCCACATGGACGGCGCTTGCGCGGTGGGACCTGGCGGCACGCAACGGCCCTGCATGATCGGTTTCGGCGCCCCATTAGGGCGACGTTTTTCCTAGCATGTCAGGACGTTCGGCGTCGCCTCCGCTGCAACCGACCCCATTTTGGGGCGGCAAAGGATAGCGGCGGACTTTGCGGCGACAACTCGAAAAGCAGACCCGGCCGGGCAAGGTTGTATCCGGGCGCGCCGCGCAGAGGAATAACGCTTGCGCTATCGCAGGTTTGCGCGCAGTGTGAAGTTTTGTGTTGTTCGCGACCCGCCGGGGTCAGTTGCCGCCGTTGCGCCCGTAGAGCATGCGCGACCCGGCGTCGAGCGTAGCCAGCAGCGCATAGCGGCGCTGTGCGGGATCGAGCACGAACACTGCGCCGTTGGGGGTGTCCAGTCGCACCCAGGCGTGCGAAAACCAGCCAGACACGAACTTGCGCTCGAGCGACACCTTGCCCTGCAGCCAACCAGCGTCAATCAAGCGCTCCAGCACCGCGCCTACAAAGCACACCTGATGGCGGCACACTCCGCCCTTGGCGGCCAGGAACACGTCGAGGTCGATGGGCTCGTCGGGGCGCAGAAAGCCTTGTTTGTCCAGACGCTTGACCACCTGCTCGTCGTACGGCATGTGGTCTTCGACCAGTTCCGCCACTTTGGACAGCACCTGGGTGCGCAACTCAGCGCGGGTCTCGTCGGCGGTGTGGCCGGTCTGCAAACGCTCTAGCCACAGGTCGTAGACCTTGCGCAGCAAGCTGCCAGGGCGCCGCATGTCGACTACGATCGCCTCGCGCGGCTTGCGTCCCAGGTAGACACCGCCGTCGATGCGGGTCTCGCCGCCGATGATCCGCCAACCGTGAAACCACCCGAACGGCGCGTCGGGATCGCCCTCGCCGGGCTGCAGGGTGCCGTCGGCCGCCAGGCGCATGACCAGGATGTCGGTATTGCCGCTTTTGGCGCGGTCAAACCCGCGATCATCCGCCAGCGCCACAGGCGTTGTCAGGGCTTCGGCTGGCAAGGCCTGGCGGTTGTGGGCGGTGTCATCGTCGGCGGGGTTGGCGTCGGAGTCGGCGGGGCCGGCCTGCAAGATCCGCGACGCGTGCGCCGTCCATGCGGCGATGCGCGACTGCAGGTCGGCGGTTCCCGGAGGCGCGGAGGGGCTATCGGCCTGGGTGCGCATGCCGCCAAGGTTGCCCGTTTTCTCAGTGGGCGTCCAACCGCTGTGCGGGGCGCAAATCCAAACCCGAGCGCCCATTCTTTTTTAGGTTTGTAATTTCAAGCCATTGGCTAGCGGCCTTGGCGGCGCATCGACCGCCTGGCGGAAACTTTCATCCCAGGTATCCGACGCCCATGCACAACGCAGC
>SXGT01496865.1_pt1 | contig 24684 bp, 20 predicted proteins | sample 3176221 | NCBI WGS metagenome assembly SXGT01 (sample SAMN11356862, study PRJNA531348) | freshwater metagenome | isolation source: freshwater sample F1-120 | place: China: Fuxian Lake, Yuxi | collected 2017-12-25
ACGCTGCTGTGCGCAGGCGCAGCGGCGCGAGCGCTTTATGCGATCGAGCAGGCGGAGGCACTCGATCAAGACTCATCCTCTTACACTTCGAACACAGAGGGACAATCCAATGAGTCATGAGTACTTCCCATCGATTGCGCCACTGAGCTGGAATCCCGCGCCGAGCAGTGAGAGCGCATCGCATCGCCATCCGCGGTTTCGTTTCTACGACGCAAGTGAGAAGGTCGAAGGGAAGTCCATGCACGATCACTTGCGCTTCGCAGCGTGCTACTGGCACACGATGCGCAATGGACTCAGCGACCCATTCGGCGCCGCGACGGCACGGACTCCGTGGGATGACCAGAGCGATTCGATCCCAAATGCAAAGCGCCGCGCAGAAGCGTTCTTCGAGTTTCTTACGAAGTGTCAGATCACTCGGTGGTGCTTTCACGATCGCGATCTTGCTCCAGAAGGCGAGACGATCGCGCACTCAGAGCGGAATCTCGATGAACTCGTTGATCATGTTGCGGCGCTGCAGAAAGCCACCAATCGACGACTCTTGTGGGGCACCGCCAATCTGTTTTCTCACCCACGCTATGTGCACGGAGCAGCCACGAGTCCGTCGGTCGATGTCTTTCTGAGCGCAGCAGCGCAGGTTCGAAAAGCAATTGAGGTGACGCACGCGCTCGGTGGAGAGGGATATGTGCTGTGGGGGGGTCGCGAGGGATATGACACGCTGCTAAACACCGATCTCGCGCGCGAACGCGAGCAGTTGGCACGGTTTCTGCACCTTGCATCTGACTACGCGCAATCGATTGGGTTTCGCGGAGTTCTGCTGATCGAACCAAAGCCACACGAACCAACGACTCATCAGTACGACAGCGACAGCGAAGCAACGCTCAATTTTCTGCGAGAGTTCGGGCTGTTTGGAAAGTTCCAACTCAATCTCGAAACGAACCACGCAACGCTCGCGGGCCATTCCATGGAACACGAACTGACGGTTGCGCGCGCGGCGGGGGCGCTCGGGTCGATCGATGCGAACATGGGAACGGTCGGACTGGGGTGGGACACTGATCGCTTTCCAACCGATGTCGCCCTCACAACACAGATCATGCTCGCAGTGCTCACGATGGGAGGACTCTCGCACGGCGGATTGAACTTCGATGCGAAGCGCCGCCGCGCGAGCTTTGAGCCAGTCGATCTCTTTCATTCACACGCGGCAGGCATGGACGCCTTCGCGCTCGGGCTCAAGGCCGCTGCGCGGATTCGCGCAGACGGTCGAGTGCAGGAGTTTGTTCGCGAGCGATACGCCTCGTGGGACGCGCCACTGGGCAGGAAGATTCGAGCTGGGGAACTCACGCTCGCGCAGTGCGCCCAAGAAGCGGCGAACTCGGGGACCGTAGTTGCCGCATCAGGCCGACAGGAACTACTCGAGTCGATCGTGAATGAGCTGCTCTTCGGCGCCTAGGGGGCGTGCACCGGCGCGACGTACCGGTACTCGCCGTTGTTTTCACTCGCGATCTGTCGCAGCGTCGCCTCGCCGCCCTGGTCATGAAAGCCAATCGTGTTGATCTCTACAGCATGGGATGCGTTGAACTTCGAGATCGCCGCGAAGGTCTCATCGGGCACGAAGTTGCCGTCCGTGAGCAGATAGATCGCATCTGGGTTGAGTGTCGAAAGTGCGATTCGCATCGCGCCCGCTGGATCGGTGCCTCCACGCGCCGAGTCCCCGACGCTCTCAACATCCGCCCATTGAAAATAGTGCGCTTTGTTTGCAGCTGTCGCAGCAACCATTGCGGGCGACGGCATCGGCAACTCAAGATCATCAAAGAAGATGATGTAGAACGCATGATCGGTCGGCAGTCTGGTGACACTCCTCTTGAGTTCGAGGAGGACATGATCCAGTTTGGGATGGTTTTGGGCACTGAACATGCTGCCTGAGAAATCGAGGATGTACACGACACGCTTCGCTGCAGTCTCGACTCCCATGAACGAGGTTCCGGAGCCACCAGTCGCGCCCGGTCTTCCTCCCTTGCCCTTGCCGCCAGGAGAAGCCAACACTGGGGCGACAGGTGGCGCCTTCACTGGAGGTTCCTCGGGTGGAGTGAATCCAATTCGAGGCAGCACGCGCATCGTCTCGTCTGCATCGTTTCCACTGGCGATCGGCGCGGCCTGATTCATGTCGGTGTTGGCATCTCCCAGTGGCTTGTCGTCTGGATCGGGTGACGCAAGACCCGTATCAAATCCAGTCGCAGCCGCGCCAGGGCCGCTTCCAGCGCCGTCCGCTCCTCCAGGAGTTCCACCCCCTCCGACAACCTTTGCGCGGCGGTCTGGCGCGGGTGCTTCAGTGAGCGCATCGTCAACCGATGACCACCATGCAAAGAAGAGCACGAGTGCGCAAAGCAACGCAACCGATGGCAGCGCCTTGGTCCGATACGAACGCGGACACGAGCCAGAGGGGCTGATCGTCGGGTCAAGTGAGAGTGGGGAAGTGGTCATCGGCTAGTATTTCGGCGGTTCCGCGCGTATCTATACGGTGGTGGGTTCATTCGTGATTCTCACGAACAGTGAAATACCGACTCGGAGGTTCGTTGCGTCGCACATTACTCTCGAAGTTGCAATGTCCTCACTGCTGGAACAAGTTTCCCGTTGAGGATGTCCTGTGGATCGCTACCCATCCTGATCTGCGGGGCGATCCGGTGCTTTCCCCGGATGATCCAGTTCGATTTCTTCCCTCTCGGTTCACAACCTCTGGCGCCGCTCTCGATGCACGAGGTTCGACATGCCAGAGTCTGGCATGCCCGCGCTGTCATCTTGGAATTGCGCCAGTACTGCTTGAACACCATGGGCGCATCCTCTCAATCGTTGGCACACCGAGCAGTGGCAAGAGTTATTTTCTGACATCGTGCGTCTGGCAACTCAGGCAGCGACTTGGAGAGGCGTTTGCGCTCGCGTTTTCGGATGCCGATCCAGTGTCAAACCGAGTGTTGGCATCGAACGAGCAGCAGCTCTTCTTGCAAGACGATCCAGAGAAACTTGTCTTCCTCGAGAAGACACAACTCGAGGGATCGGCCTATGACAGCGTGCAACTCGAACCCGGGCAGGCGACCAATCTTCCGCAGCCCTATCTCTTCACAATTCGTCCGACCTCTCAACATGTCAATGCGCGAGGAGCAGCGCGTTTGACGGAGGTCCTCTGTTTGTATGACAACGCGGGCGAGCACTTTCTGCCTGGAGCTGAGAATCCACTCTCTCCAACAACCCAGCACCTTGCTCGATCGAAAAATCTCATGTTTGTGTTCGACCCAACACAGGACGCACGCTTTCGCGCCCGACTTCGAGGAGTGAGCACAGATCCGCAACTCGGTCAATCAGCGCGTGCGTTTCGGCAGGACATCGTCCTGCTCGAGATGGCGTCGCGCGTGCGATTGCACGCTGGTACTCCCGCGGATGAGAAGCTTCGTCAACCGCTCACAATCGTGGTGACGAAGAGCGACATCTGGAAGAGCCTTCTGCCAAACGAGGACATCTGTACCGACCCATACCTCATTGATCAACGTGAAGAGGGCGGATTCATCGGCGTGGTCGACAAGTCGCGGGTGGAACGGGTCAGCGACCAACTCGAGGCACTCTTGGCGGGCATTGTTCCAGAGTTCGTATCGGCCGTGCGCGATACTGCGCTCAGGGTGTTGTATGTGCCAGTCAGCGCGACTGGGGTTTCGCCTGAGATCGAACGATCGAGCGGGATGTTGAAGGTGCGAGCATCGCAGATCAATCCGTGGTGGGTCACCGTTCCGTTCATCTACGAGTTTTCACGGTGGGGAAAGGTCGTCGGATCATCGCGCGATGCAGGCGCGATCACCGCTGAGACACACGCGACCGATGGCGCTTGAATTGTTTTACACATCTGCGCCGCGCGGGCTGAAGCCGCAGACGAGCGGATTCTGCACCGTGGGCATGACCCGCGGATTTCCAGCACCATTCATCTCTCGGCTCGAGGCGCTTTCGGGGTACCGACCTCCGCGCGAGGACGCGACCATCGCTGACTCGCCGCTCGCTTGGTCGCACTGGGTCATCGACGCGGCAGGAGTCGAGCGTCATGTCTTGTCCGTTGTCGGCGCCGCCCCTCCCGACCACACGCTTCGCAACAACAAGTTTGCACACCACCTCTTGCTTCGTGAGGATGAGCTCTCTGAAGCGGGTCCCGCATGGGTGCTCGCGCAGCCCGGCACGATGATGAACACCTGGATCGGAGAGCCCAGGCTGATTGAACGTGAGCGGACACTCGCTTCTCCAGCGCGATCCGCTGATGCGCGGTGCGCGACATGGGAGTCAGTCTGCGGTGATGCGGGTTGGGCTGGAGTCATCGCGAATGTTGTGATGATTGACCCATCGAAGTCATGTTCGATCGTCTATCCCGCTGGAGCACCAGTACTCAAACTTGTCGACGAAGCTCTCTCATTGCTGCCGTCACATTGGCGATGGCGCGTGACATTCACGACGTACTTCATGCAGCCAATGGCAGGAGCGCGCTGTGCGTGGAAGTTCTGTCTCGATGGCACCGAGGCCGCCGCAGCGGCACGTGCGAGCACTGGGACGCTCGTCGATTTGTGCGCGCGCCATCCATGCACACAAACTGGCACATTCATTGACCGCGCGCGTCGAGGAGATTCGCCGCAGTCATCAGCAGATGGCTCTGCTGAGAGCGGTCACAGCGATTCGCTTAGGACCGGATCGGCGAGCCGGCATCACGCATCGCGCGGCAAGACCGGTTCGAAAGGCAAGTCAGAGGCCGATGGGCAGCTTCGCGCGCAAGCGCCTAGCGCGCGAACGCGCGAAGAGCCTCAAGTGCAGTTTGGCATCGAATACGTCGAAGATCGCCAAGCGAGAGTGCGCACGGTTGTCTGGAGTGTCGCAGTCGCAGCTGGAATCGCGCTCGTGTTGATCGTTGGGGCATCCATGTACTGGCGCTCGATGCAATCGAACCCTGCTGTGCCAACGATGCCACTCGCCCCATCGGCACCTGCCTCTCCAGTTTCGGTCACGCCTGGTGCGATTGAAGTCACGCCACCCATTCTTCAAGCGGCGTCAGCGCGAGTGATCGTGAGTGAGCCGACCGCGCCCTCGCAGCCTGCGCTCGATCCACCTCGATCGCCAAGTGACTCGTCATCCACGGGGTCGGCGGCGGGTTCCGTGGCGGACACTGCAACGGTGGTCGCTGAGGCTGCCGCTCTCTCGGTCGTTGCTGTGAATGCGGGGGCAAGTGCCTCTGAGATGCCTTCCCGCGCGAGCGAGTGGACGGTGCTCGACCTTCCCAGTCCGAACAAACAGAACGACGAGTCTTGGATCGGTAAGGGAGCACTACGCATCGACACTGGTTCGAGCGATGTCACCATCGCCTCGATTGCGTGGAAGGCAACACCAGACAAGCTCGTCGATGGGTTCGAGTTTCCGGATCGAAGTTCGTTTGCGCGTCGGGATCAGGGAGGCGTCCTTCGAACGATCGCCACGATTTCGACCGAAGGCAGCCAGCCAGAGTTTCGGTGGTGCGCGGATGGTGAATTGGTGCGAACCCATCCGAAACTGCTCGCAGAGTCGACCGCGGCACTCGCGCAGGTACCAATCGTGGCAACGCTCTCCGATGGAGCGGTGCGTTGGTGTTCATGGGACAAGCTCGCCACGAAGATCGTGGGCCCCCATGCAATCGACACATTGCTCGCCGTCTCGACCGCGCCATGGCAGGTCGCTGTAGATGGGGGGGCATGGTCGACGTGGGGCGATGCTGCCAACGCGAGGCATTCGATTGCGGTGACCGTCGCGACACAGCGCGGCGTTGTCGAGGTTGGCACACTCTCACTCCAGCGAAAGGGTTCGAAGTGTTCGGCGTTCTTCGAGTTGAATGCGGCGCACACTCCAGAATTGCTTCGGTCAGCCGTCGAGCGTGCGCGAGCCGATCAGCGGCAAGCGCAGATCGCATACGCCAACGCAGACGCAGATACGTCGGAGCGGCGCGCCGAACGGGTTGTCGAGGCGACGACAGCTGCACTCAACGCGAAGTCACAACTCGCGTCGGCAATAGCAGCATTTGAGAGCGCGAGACAAGCCATCGACACGGCTGGTGCGTGGGAAACACTGTGTGGAACCGAGCAGGGGGTTCCCATCCGGCTCGTCATCCGTCCAACGCGGTTTGCTGAACTGGAAGGGTTGACTCGATGAGTCTGGCTGGACTGCTCCTGACCGGATGCCTCGTCGGAGCCCATCCACAAAGTGCTCCAGTTGCACCTCAGGCGCCAGCTCCAACGCCGAATGCGACAGCAGACGCCAACCCCGAACCGCCATTGATGCACCAGGTTCCGCGGCGGGTCTTTGAGGTCGTCATCGACGGATTCAAGCAAGCAACATCAGCAACCATCTCGTGCGGATCGCTTCCTGCACCGATCGCTTCGATTGCCGCGCTGCCGGCAGTCGATCATGGCGCGGGGTTCTCATTCGAAGCGAGCGAGGGCGCATTGACGCTACGGCTCGCCCGTGCAGACCACAAGAAGCGCATCGCCGCAGGGAAGTTCTCATGGACTGGGCCAGAACTCACATGGAACTGGAACACATTTCCTGCGGTGGATGCCGGAGCGAGTCTGACCGAGTTGCGCCAGTTTCTCGCATCGTCGGCGTTCGTCGCAACGCTGACAGATGGAAAGGCCGTCGTGCTCTCACCGCCAGGAAGTGAAGGGTTGATTGCGGCAATTGTCAAAGAGGATGGTGTCATGCACGGGTCAGTGGCACTCACCACAGTGCCTGATGGAGTGATGCTCACGGTCGAGCAGGTCGCTGGTGCGGCGTGGATCGGTACGAGTTCCGATCGGGGCATCGTCACTGGGACAATTGACGGTCATCCATTCGAGATCACACTCGCGAAGGGAGTGTGCACAGTGCAGCAAGTCTCTCCGAAGGTGGCCGAGTTGAAATCCCTAGCGCAGCAACTCGTCGACAACAAACAAGTGATCTCTTCGCTTTCGGCATCTCAGAAGAAGATCCTCAATGCCGAGACTGCCGCGATCACTGTGAAGATCGCGACTCTCAAGACCGAAGTAGAGTCTGACCGGTTGAAAGGACTGAAGTCGACGCTGCGCATTCGCGCCACCGATGCGGCCAGTGGCCGTGTCTACGGGCGAGTCACCGCGACATTAGAAAGCTGACCTATGCCACGTCCACGAGAAGTCATCGAACGAGCAGAACGAGTCCTTGAAGGAGGAGTCACAGAACGCAGCGCAATCGAGCACATCGCGATGCAGTATGCAGAGGTCACGGGAGAGATTCGCGCGCGACTCGGACAGGCGACCGAGTGTGCACGCCGAGGACTTCGAATGGAGATTCGTTCGATCACAGACGCGCGTCCGCCCCTGATTGAGACCGCGGCGCTCTTCGCGACCTCTGCCGCAGGGAAGTGGAGGGATTTCTGCAAGTCGAATCGGCTCGTCGTGCCGCCGCGCATATCTGAGGAGACCATCACTGAGGTTCAAGAGTCACTCAACGCACTTCTGACTGACCGCTTCGAAGAATTGCACGCGATCTTTCGGCAGCAGAACCTCGCGCTCGCGCCTTGCTATCAGCGACTGCGAACCCTTCGGCTGATCGCCAAGCGCGATCCAAGTAATCCGATGTGGGCCGAAGACGTCGATCGATTCGAGGTGGATTCGATTCGCGAACTTCGAGCCGAGTTCGCCGCTGCCATCAAGCACGGCAGGCTTGAGGAGGCTCAGGAGATTGTCGACACATTCCGCAACGAAGACTGGGTGCGTCGTGATGCTGAGCAAGCGGCAAGTCGATGTGAACGGGACCTCTTTGTCGCGCTTGCCGCACAGGCTGTCGAACGGGCTGAAGCACTCTCGCAGGAGATGTTCGCGAACTACATGGCGGAGTCGTTCAGCGCAGTGCGAACCAATATGGAAGAGTGGGATGCGCTCGGCGCGACCATCACACGCGGTGGGCTCACACCGCCAGTGGGTCCAACCTCGGTGGTCGCACCGATTCTCGATTGGATCGTCGCTCGTGAAGCTGAGATGCAGATCGCGCACGAGACGAGGTCACGCCTCGACGGGCTTGAGCGTGTCGCCGTCGATGGATCATCGACTGCCGACGATATTCAAGCGAGGCTGGTGGACGCAGAACGGATGCCCGGAGGCGTCCCCGATGATCTGCGCGAACTCGCTCAGCGGCGGGTCGACGAGCACTCAGCGCGCGTGCGCGTGCGCAGGGTGTCGAGGTTCGTTGTGATGGGTGGAGTCGCTGCGGCGGTCCTGGTGTCGGCAATCTGGTTCACCATGCACACGGTGCGCCGAATCGAGCAGGCAAAGTTTGCTGAGGCATTCGCCGCTGCTGTTGATCGACGAGATGACGCCGAGTGCGCGCGGTTGCTCGAGCAGTCGCGTGTCGCAGCGGATGGCTTCGATCAGGATCAACGGGTGCTCGATGCGCAGTCGCGGCTCGCCGAAGCACAGCAGAAGGATGTAGATCAGGATGCGCGCTTCGAGTCCGCGTTCGCCAAAGCTGGCGATCCATCGGTCGTGGACGGCCAGAGTGATGTCATCGAGTCCGCCGCGCAACTGGCACGGACCGAGTCCCAGCGCGACCGAGTTCACGCGTGGCGTCAGGCCCGATCAGCTGCGGACATCCGCGCGCAACAGACTCGCGATGCAGTGTTCCTCGCGCAAGTCACGAGTCTGGCCGCACAGATCGATGCGCTGTCGGCGCTCTCACCGCAAAGCAAAGAGTCGATCGCGCAACTTGAACGCATTGAGATTCTCGCGGCGAACATCGGATCATCAACAGCGATCGGCAAGGAAGCGCGCGCGGCATTTGATGCACAGCGCGAACGAATCGGTGGATCGCGAGAGCTCGCCGCACTCGAAGCTCAGCGGTCTTTCAAAGAGGCGCAGGCCTCGGCGGCGCTTGCAACGCTTGTTGCGTCATCTGGTGATCCCGATCGGCTTGAACAGTTGCTGAGAGAGTTCGCTGATGCGCACCCAGACTCACCCTTCGCAGTCGACTTTCGGGAAGCCGCTAGTCAGGCGGGGTCGTGGAAGCCAGTTCTTGCGTGGGTCGCGAAGGCGCCAACGCTGACACGCGTTCCGTTTCCGGCACTCGCGCAGGACCGAGACACGATCCGCAAGGCGATCGAGAGCTTTCGCGCGAAGTATCCCGCGAGTCCACTTGACTCATCGCTTCGCGCATACCTCGACTTGCTTGCAGACAGTCAAGGCTGGACTGACTGGCTCGGAAACATTCTGCGCACATGGACACCCATGGATCTCAAGATGATCGAGCTCGACACGGGCGAACGCTACTACTGCTTCGCCTCAGATCGGCCAACGGCGAGTTCAACGACGGGCGTCGACGTCTACACCGTGATCACCAGTTGGAAAGATGAAAAGAAGGGTCCAGTTCGCATTGAACGAAAGCGAATCAAGAGTGAGGGGGATAGTCCACAGGCGAAGCTACGAGCGCGACTGCTGCCGATGATTCGCGGCGTGAACGCAGCCACAAGTGCCGATGGAGCGCTCGAGGTGATTCGGGCGATTCGAGACGACTCTGCAGTCGATCCCGTCGCGCGTGCGTACCTCATCAACGGGTTGCTCGCCGAGATGCGAGCGAGCCTGCCGCAACACGCCGCGGAGGTGGACCGCGCGATCGGATTTCTAGGAGAAGAGGAACTTGAGTCGATCGATTGGCTCGCACCAGGTAACCCGACCAAGCGTGCTGACTACTCGCGCATTCAGCAGCTACTCGTCAACGCGCTTCCGCTGGTCGAGTGGCGAAAGGCGCATGATGCGCAGGCTGCCTCGATTTCGAAATGGCTCGCAAGCAGAGTGCGCGCTGTTGGAATTCTCGATCGCACAAGCGGGGATCCCGCTGTTCGATTCGCTAGTAGTGCTGACGAGAAGTCGAGTGACACGCTCTATGCGGTCGCTCCTTCGAGTTCAGCACAGGCGCGAATTGTCGAGGTTGCCTCGGCTGGAAGTGATCGGTCGCTTCGGTTCAATCCGATCGCGCGAACACTTCCAAGTGGGACGGTGCTCTTCGCGGGGTCGTGGAATCAGGGTCCAGTCTCACCCCCAGCGGACACGAAGTGAACGGCCCGAGCTACTGGATCCGGATGGGCACGCGAACGGAAGGGCCGCTCTCACTCGCCGAAGTGCGCGCGCGTGCCACACGTGGGTCGATCTCGCGCATGCACATGGTTTCGCGCGACCGGTCTCGGTGGGTCGTTGCGTCGAAGGTCAGCAGCATTTTTCGCGCCGATGGCAGCGTCTGTACTGATCTGCTCGGTACAACGAGCGACGCACCATTCATGCTCGACATGCACAACATGGACGACGAGGGTGACTCGGCTGCGCCATTCCTCGTCGAGATCCCTGGCAGGCGGATGGTTCGTGCGCAGTGGATCTTGGTGCCGGCCTGGGCTGTGATCGCAACGGCAGCGCTCATGCCGACCGCTCGGCATGCAGGATCTGCACTTCGTCCGTGGGATGTGATCGAACTTGTCGAGGCGCACGGGTGGCGCGGAGCGTTGCTCGGAAGTCTCTGGATGCTGCTGCTGTGCCTCGCCGGAGTCGCCATTGGTCTTGGCACGCTCTCGAACGGATCGACCCGCGCAATTGGTGGTCTTATAGTCGGGTCGCTCGCAGTCCTCATCAGCACGGTTGCGGTGTGGGCTGGACAGGCAAGCGGCTTCGTCGCAGGAACAACACTGCTCGTCACCCTATGCGCAGTGCGCGTCCTCGATGCGATTCTCTATGGACCATCATCGCGCAGCACAAGCGCGCATCAACCGGCGATCACACTCGCCGAAACAGCAATTGGCCTTTCGCTGGCGGTGGTGGCAGTCCTCATTTCGATTGTCGGACTCATCGTCAAGGGAATCCCATTCATTCCGTCGGCCTTCTTCGGACTGATCGCGTGCGGAACCTGCGCAGTTGCTTGCGTGTTCTCAGGCGGAGAGTCGCCACGGCGAGTCGCGATCATCTGGCTGAGCGTTGTCACACTCGCCGCAGTCGTCTGCGCAGTGCTCGCTGAGTCGATTACAGCACACCTGCTGGGAGCGCACCGCATGGCGGTCTTCGAGGGGATCCGCGCACTGTGCATCTCAGCACTCGCATCAATCTGTGCCTCTGTCTCGTACTGTGAACTGCGCTTCATTCAACCACCCAAGCCCCCAGCGCCAACGGAGCGCGCACTCATCATTGAGGAACCAGCAATATGACGACTACCACCGAATCAACCCGCCCAGATCCGATCGATGCGCGCGAGGGAGACATCGAATGCATGATTGGATTTTCGACGGGCCGCTATACGCGCACGCACGGACCGTTCTGGTTCGCCATCGCTCTCGTGTTAACGGTTCTCAGTTGGCTCGCGCTCGTTCCATTTCGGGGTTCGTACTTTGAGCAGATCATCGCAACTGGATGGCAGACGAATTGGCTGTGCATTCTCTTCACGTGGTGGTGCCTGTGCATTCTTGTTGCGAAGATCTTCAAGATTCGCGTTCAGCGACGAGCGCTCGACACGCACGACATTTTTCCTCGCCGCGGCGACTTTGTTCTCTCGCCGGGAACTTCGGGAGACATTCTGCAGCGAATCAAACAACGCGTGAGCCGCCCACGCGAGTTTCTGCTCTTCAACCGGGTCTCGATGGCACTCGCCAATCTTGGCAACATCGGTGAAGTGCGCGATGTCGGCGCCGTGCTTGATGCACAAGCAGACAGTGACTCGAGCACCGTCGACTCGTCATACACCGCCATTCGCGCACTCATCTGGACGATCCCGGTACTCGGATTTATCGGGACAGTCCTCGGACTGGGAATCGCCATCGGCAATTTCACAGATGTGATTACGAGCGGTGAGGCGGGTGCGGGGGCAGGGGGCGGGTCGATTCGAGAGAAGCTCGCACCGGTTGTTGGAGGTCTCGCGACCGCCTTCAACACCACGCTTGTCGCGCTGGTCGCTGCTGTTGGAGTGCAACTCTTCACAACCTACGTCTACAAGATGGAAGAGGACCTGTTGGATGACTGCACCCAGTACTGCAACGATCACATCGTGAGCCGACTGAAACTGACGAACTGGTAATCGAGCGAGCAGGCAACCATGTCCAAGCACGATGAAGTCTCGCCAATGTCCTTCTTTTCGTTTCAGGACATCATGGCGTGCGTCACCGGCATCATGATTTTGGTGTGCTTGATACTGGCACTCGATCCCTTGGGTGATGTTCCGTCGAGCGCACGTGTTCCTGGACAGTCGCAACAGTTGCAGCAAGCACTCGATGCAGCACGATCGCGTGCGGGCGAAGCGCGGAAGGCGCTTGCCGAGGCGCGCGCAGCGCTCGCTGAAGCACAAGCGCGTCCGATCGTGACAGCAGATCAGCTGGCTCGGCTCGAACGGCTCGTCGCGAAGGAACGCGATGGTCTCATCGCACTCGAGCGATCACGAGAGTCAGCCAGTGGCGATGCGCAACGACAGGAAGATCAGACCCTGCTCGTGAATCAGCAGTCGGAGCGCGCGCGCGAAGGTGTTCGCGCGATCAAGCAGGATCTCGCTGACAAGTCACTTCGTGCGCGCGTTCAGTATCAGGCGGGAGAGCGCGAGCAACTGCGCCCTCTTCTGTGCGAAGTGACGGCGAACGAATTGCGGCTCGGAGAACTCGACGCGAACGGGACTCCCAAGCCACTTGCCTCAGTTCGTGATGTGAGCGCAACCGAGGTGATGCGTGCGTGGGGGTCTGGTACTGCCGCCAGCGGAGCACCTCATGCGAGCGCACCACTTGAGGCGGTGCTGCAAGCACATCCTAAAAACGAGTGGTATCTGCTCTTGATCGTGCGCGACGACTCGGTCCAGCTCTCGAATGGTCTGCGCGACCTCGCGCGGGCGCGGGGATATGAGGTGGGATGGCAGCTCTGGGATGCGAAAGAGGGCGGATTCTTTGATGTTCCGGCGGAGTCGCTGCCATGAGCATTCGCCGGCGAAGTCGACGGCGTCGACGGCGAAAGGGGGCGGCAACCACCGACGCATTCGAGCTCTTCCTCGACGCGCTGTGTAACGCGCTCGGGGTAATCATGTTCATCTTGCTCTGTCTGGTCGTGTTCACAAAAAGCCCTGACGGCGATCAGAAGCGCACGACGCCGGCACAACTTGCCGCTGAAACGGCTGCACTCGAAGCCGAAGCGAGCACGATCGACGCAGAATTGGCGTCAGTTCTTGCAGCGCTCGCTGCGCGTCCGCCATCTGGTGACCCCGAGATCATCGCACGGTGGAGGGAGTTGCTCGCATCGCTTGATGCAATGCACGCCAAGAGGCTCGCAGAGGTGGACGCCGTGAACCAGGCGCGCGCGCGACTCTCAGCGAGCGCGCAGGCTCTCATTGCCGCGACCGAAGCTCTCAACAACCTCAATGCCCAGCGCGCACAACTTGACGAGATTCGCAAGCAACAGCAGACTCCGGTGCAGTTTGTGCGCGTTGCGCGATTGCGAGCCGATCCTCGCAAAGCAGTCCTGCTCTTGTGTGCCGACGGTCGTGTGAGCCTCGCCACACTGACCGGCAAGGGACAGGAGATCGCGGCTCCGACTTCGAGTGGCATCCCAGTCACCGACGATGCCTCAGCGCGACTGGTGATCGGGCAGTTCTTTGGCGGAAAGCCCCCCGAGTCGTTTCGCGCAGAGATCGCAGTGTGGCCAAGCGGGTTCGCCGCCTACAAACGGCTCGAACGCGTGATGATCGAGAAGAAATTCGGAATCAATCCACTGCCGATTGCTGCTGGGGATGTGATTCGCGAGGGGGCTGGCGGAATCCAGTAACGGTCGCGACGAGCGCGCCGCCAAGCATGAGCAGCGCACCACACCACTTGCGCGGATCGAACGATTCGTTCAACCAAAGCGATCCAGAGAATTCTGCGAACACCGACTCGAGCGAGAGAATCACGGCGGCATGCGCGGGGGGGCCGGATGTTTGCGCGATCACTTGCAGTGTGAAGGCGATAGCGATTGCAAAGACAGCCGAGAAGAGGATCGCCCACGACCCATCCAACAGCAACTGCAGCGAAACAGGTTCAACCGTCATCGCGATCGACGCACAGACAGCACCAGTGAGGCCGAACTGAACGACTGCGATTCCAAGAGGATCGCCGCGGCGGACGGCCCACCCGACGATGAGAACATGGCAAGCCCATGCAATTGCGCATCCGATGAGATAGAAGTCGCCCGAAGCAAGCTCGAGTTTGTCACCGAGCACAAGGAACCAAAGCCCAGCGAGCGCCATTGACACCCCGATCCACACACGCGCTGTGACGCGCTGTCCTAGGAGCAGTCCTAAGAGCGGCACCCACAGCACATAGGTTCCAGTGATGAATCCCGCGGTTCCAGCGGTCACAGTCGCCATCGCCTTCTGTTGCAATGAGGCCGCAGTGACAAGCGCGATCGATGCCGCGACTCCTCCAACAACGCTCGCGCGCGTTCTCGCACTCGGCCTGCGCGCTACGAAGGGAATCAGAATCAGAGCACCGATGAGAAATCGTGCCCCGTTGAACGTGAACGGTGTGTCCCCCATCTGTTGGGTTGCCACACGCTGCGCAACGAATCCGATTCCCCACAGGATCGCGCACACAAGAAGGACGGCGTCGGCCGCGGGGACCGAAAGACGCCAACGCGTTGCGCGAACGTCATCAACCATCAACGGATGAATCTCAGCCGCCCGAAATCTGGAATGAACGCTCGGCCTCCTGGATTCATCGCCATCGGCGCAGGAAAATAAACCGACCAGGCCTTTCCGATCACCATCTCGCGTGGGACGATGAATGGACTGTCATTCTCAAGTTCGCGGACGACCAGCGGATGTGATCGTCCCCAAAGTCGTGAATCTTTGCTGGCGCCGCTGTTGTCGCCGAACATGACATATTCCTCGTCGCCGACGCGAGAGAGTCGTGTCGGGTCGGTCGCGAACGCGAGGCCAGTGATTGCCGGGCCGTTCGATGGGAACTGGTTGTTCGCACTGAGAAAGTCGGGTCGGTAGTACAGATCACGTTGCACCTCGACCTCTCGCAGTGAGAAGGGAGATCCGCCGAAAGTCCAGTGGAGTGACGTCGGAGTCGGACGCTGCCCCATCGGATTCGCAAGCACCTGCTCGAGCGTCCGACCGAAATGTGACGCGAGCAGACGCTTGATCGGTCCACCGAGGTCGTATTCGAGCCGCGCGACGCGCGATCCATTGATGAAGACCGACATCTCTTGATCGACATGCCAGCACTCAAGAAGGAACGGCTCATCCGTTGGAAGTTCGCACGCAACCGAGGTTGCAGCAATCGGCGCGCGCGACTCTGCCTCTTCAATGGCGAGTCGAACCTGACCACGATCGAGTTCAAAGTGGTAGAGGAGGCCCCGCGCGGTCATCGTGAGTTCGGTGTGCAACGTCGCAGGATCAACCGCGTCGATGGCCGCCGAGATCGAAAGGTCCGCGGTCGGAAAGAGAGGGATGTCGCGGCGGTAAATGTTGTAGGCGTTCCAGTCATCGAGCGCGATCACATCGTTCGACCACGTCAAAGTTGCAGGTGATGCATCCGCGCGATTCCATTCGCGATCGCCACGAATGTCCCAGCCTTCACTCGGCTTCCAAGGAGAGCCGATCCATCGCTGCCGCATCGCTGTCTCGAGGCGTGCAATATCGACGGGCTGAAAGTCACTGTCGTACACCGGCTGCCAGACGGCGCGCTGGATGTACTCGGGCTTGCGCTGAATTCGAAGCTCATCGGCAGTGGCGGTGAGCGGTCCCGTAAAGATGTCGCCGTCGGATACGAGCAGCGTCTCGTTGGGCATTCCAACCAGTCGCTTGATGTAGTAGACCGCGTCGCCCACAGGATCGATCGGATTCTTGAAGACAACAACGTCCCACCGCTTGGGTGCTGTAAAGGGTTCGAGATACTTCAAGACGAGCACGCGGTCACCCATGCGATTCTCTGAGGCGAGCACATCGTTTGTGACCGATTGCACCGGAACCTGGCGGCTCAGCATCGGATCGAAAATCGGGCGATCGCCTCGCAGTTGGCGGCGCTGCACCTCGAGCACCTCAGCACTATCGGCGGCATACTCGTACCCCGTCGCGGGGCTTCGAAGCCTCACGTGCGCTCCCATGAGAGTCGGAGCCATCGAGCCTGTGGGAATCACAAATCCTTCGAGGATGAATCCGCGAAATGCCATCGCAAAGACGAACGCGACGATGAGTGATTGCAAGGTGTCGATGACCCCACTGGTCGTCTGTGGCGCAGAGTGGTGCGCGCTGGCGGTGTTCATTGGCGGCGAATCCTACAGGGTCGGTTTTGGTGGCGGAGGTTCGTCAGCCCGCGGGAGCACGGTGACGTCCTCGACGGGGAATGCAAACTCACCCTTGTTGCTATCGAGCTTCACCAGAACGAGTTGAACGAGAATTCTCGCCTCGATCACCACCCCGGGCCCGTCAGGGGTCTGCACGCGCGACTTCACCTTGGGAACACGCTTCGCGAGCGACTCGTAGGTCTCATCTTCATAACGCAGGCAACACATCAGACGCCCGCAGCGACCCGAGATCTTCATTGGATCGAGCGTCGCCTTCTGCAACTTCGCGCTCTTCATCGAGATCGGTTTCAGCACCTTGAGGAAGTTCTTGCAGCAGCAGTGCTGCCCACACTTTTCATAGTCGGCGACGAGCCGCGCTTCGTCGCGTGCCCCAACCTGTCGAAGCTCGATCCGAGTCGAAAAGCGCGCAGCGAGCACAGTCAGGAGCTCACGAAAATCAACGCGCTCTTCGCTGAGGTAATAGATGGTCAGCAACTCTTTGCCGAAAATTGGCTCAACCGCCACAAACTTCATCGCAAGCCCACTCGCGTGAAGCATCTCTTTGATTGCGGGACCGAGCGCTGCGGCCTCCGACTGCACCGAGTTCCACTGAGCGAGATCGTGGGTTGTAGCGATCCGATCGATGCGGCCCGTGTCGTGAAATGGATACGCCTTGCCACCTGAATTCTCGATGTACTCAAGCATCTCCTGGCGCGACACACTCTTCGAACAGCCTGAGTTCGAACACGCTGTGGTGAGCATCTCAACCACTTCGGTTCCGCGATGGGTATGTGCAACCAGTTTCGTGCCGCAACCCGGCTTGGCGCTTCCCGCGTACGGAAGTTCGGCGACCCACTTCATGCGTCCGCCGCGCACGACGATCGAGGTCGGTGCTTTCAAGGCAGCATAAATCTCTGCATCGGTCCGCCCCGATCGAAACGCGGGGTCCCCGTCACGCTCAAAGATCGGAAGGGGGTGAATTGACATTGTTACTTCTTGCGCACGGCGCGCCGCTGATGCATGTCATCGGGATCGCGTTTGCGTTCACTGAAGATCAACTTGATCGGCACTTCGCTATAAGGAACCTCTTCGCGAAGGCGATTGAGCAAGTATCGCTCATATGCCCCCTCGAAGAGCGATGGCTTGTTGACCACCATCGCGATTGTCGGCGGGTTCGTTTCGATCTGCGAGATGTAATAGATCTTCGCGAGTGTGCCGAGCTTCGACGATGGTCCACGGCCAGTCAGAATCTCTTGGACGAGTGCATTGAGTTTGCCTGTCGTCTCGCGGTGGCCCGCTTGCGTGTGCAGGTTGAACGCCATCGAAATCGCATCGTTGATGTTGTCCCCCCGTTTGGCGCTCACAAAGACGATTGGCGCAAAGTTCAACATCGGAAGCTCTTGCGTGAGGTACGCGAGGTAGTCCGAGGTTGTGCGTCCCGCGGTGACGAGATCCCACTTGTTGACGACGATGACCGTTGGTTTGAAGGCCTCCATCAGTGATCCGGCAAGTTGCTTCTCGATCTGTGAGACTGGCTCGGTGGCATCGAGCAGCAAAAGCGCAACATCCGCGCGGCGAATCGAGACTTCGGTGCGATTGTGCGAGTAGTACTCAACATCGTCAGTCCACGACTTGCGCTTACGGATGCCGGCTGTGTCAATGGCAATAAACGTTCGACCCTCGGACTCGAAGCGGACGTCAACCGAATCGCGCGTGGTTCCAGCGATCTCGCTGACGATCACCCGCTGTGCACCAGCGAGCGCGTTCACCAAGCTGCTCTTGCCGGCGTTGCGCCGTCCGACGATCGCGACCTTCATGTCGGGTGACACAGCACTCTCTTGAGGACGTGACTCGAGCCGGCGCCAGATCTCTTCGATGAGCGTGCGCATCCCCATTCCCGACTTGGTCGAGACGCCAAAGGTGTCGCCGAACCCAAGTGCTGAGGCTTCCGCCGCGTGCATCTCCCACGATGGCCCGTCGACTTTGTTGGCGACCTGCAGGATGCGGTCGGTCGCACCTCCGCGGCGAAGAAGTTGTGCGATGCGTTCGTCGAGCGATGTGATTCCGCTTTGCGCATCGACCGTGAAAAGCACGATTGCCGCACCAGCCACCGCGCTGAGAATCTGTTGCTCAATATCTGGAGCGAGCGAAGCGAGGTCTTTGCCCGCATCGTCGAATCGCTTGCCCTCGGCGGTATAGATGCCGAAACCGCCGGTGTCGCAGAGTTCGGCAGCGCGAGGCAGCGCATCGTCGGCAGACTCCGCAGGGGGAGCAATCGTGATCACAGTCGAAATGCGATCGCGTGTGACGCCAGGAGTTGGATCGACTATCGAAATCCGCTCACCCGCGATTCGGTTGAAAAGACTCGACTTGCCCACATTGGGGCGTCCGACGATGGCAATCACGGGAAGCATGGAGGATTTCAAGCATAGTCGCAGGGACACGCGACCAACCCACGGTCACATTCGCACGCGTGCAACGAATCCAAACTTGCGGCACAGGGGTCCTTGTTCGCGGCGCATGAGTCTGAGAGCTGCTTTGACTCCGGCTATGTTGCGCTTCTCGTAATGCAGCATTGTGAGCCAATAGGTCTCAAAGATCGTTGCTTCGAGCCAGGGCACTTCGCCTGTGAACCCACTGACGCACAGGGCGCCTGTGCGCTTGAGGAAGCGCGAGAGTCGTGCAGGTGACACCTTTAAGAAACGACACCCAGAAAAGTGCAGGATGCGTCCGCGACAGCGTCCCGCGAGAAGCGTTTCGAGATCGTCGAGCGAGATGCGTTCGAAGGGAACGCGCATGTCGCCAGGCAGCAACTCGGCCGGGCGCGAATGGATTGCGAACCACAAGAGGTCAAACTGCCGGTACCGCGTCTGAAACCAGCGGCGAAGGTAGAACTCGATTTCGGCGCGCGTCGCAACATCACGCAGCACATATGGGATGCGCGCGTCGCTGCTCTTCATCAAGTCGAGCACCGGACGCATCGACATCGGATTGACGAGTCCGAACCAATCCGCTTCGAGGCAGAAGACGCCAGGGGTGTGCGGCATGGGTGTGGAGTGTAGGAACGCGCGTGTGGTCGGCCCGACACGTTGGGTCCTATCATTGAATCATGTCAGATCACGCCAGATCGCACCCAGTAGACGACCGCTGCGAGGCGGCACACGCGGCGGTGCTGCGCGCACAATCGGCGAGCACGAAGCTCGCGACACTCGACGCAATGTGGCACTCAGCGGTGACACTCGTCCGGTGCGGCGTCGCAGAGCAGCACCCAGAGTGGTCATCCCGCGAGATTTCGCTTGAGACCGCGCGACGCATGGCGCGTAGGCCACGAGCCGATCGGCGCGACTGATGGAACCGACCGAGCTGCTTCGCATCGTCGGAAAGCATCTCGATCAATGCGGCTGCGCTCGATTTGTGACAGGGTCGCTTGCATCAACCGTCTTTGGTGAACCACGCTTCACAAACGACATCGACATTGTCGTGCGAATGGATGCGCACAAAGCTGCGCGCTTCGCGAGCATGTTCACTGGCGATGACTGGTACATCAGTTCTGAGGCCGCGGCGGATGCAGCGCTCCGACACGGAATGTTCAATGTCATTCACGTCCCATCAGGGTTGAAGGCAGACATTGTTGTTGCTCGAGGCACTGCCCACGACGATGCGCGATTTGAGCGCGTGCGCCACATTTCGATGCCAGACGGCCGAACAGAGCCCTTTGCATCGCCAGAGGATGTGATACTGAAGAAGCTCGAGTTCTTTCGTGAGGGCGGATCGTCGAAGCACCTTCGAGACATTGAGTCGATGATCGCTGTGCAGGGGGCAGAATCGTTGGACTGGCCCTATCTCAACGAATGGGCGCAGCGGCTCGGAATCGCGTTAGAACTTGAGCGAGTGCGGCCGAAGCGGTGACGTGAGTATCTGTCACCGCGTAGGGTGGCTACTCCCACTCGTTGGTCGTGAACCAAAGCGTCGACGCGTTGTCGCTCACCCCGCGCGAAAAACATGCTGGCCATGCCATGCGAGCGCATCACGGCTCGGACTCGCAGAGTTGCTGGCAGGCAGTTTCGAAAGAAGCTGTCCGTCGTACGGGTAGTAGCGCCGCCCATTGCGATAGTCGGTGCGAAGCGACGGTGACACACGCACTCTGTAGTCAGGGGTCACTGTCACATAGCCACGATCGAAGAGCGCATGGAACTCTTTCGTCAGCACAAGCCCGTTCTGAAGGTGGTTGCTCCGTGGTCCGAGGTACGGATGGATGTGTGCGGCGTCGAGGACGGGTGTCGTGTGTTCGCCAGTGATCGCACACTGGCCGTCGTACGCGTCGAGCAGGCGAAGCCGGAAGGAAGCCTGGCCCTCACGCACCGCTTGGATTCCACCCTGTCGCATTGCACGATCATCGTCGCTCGGAAGAACGAACCGCTCTCCGAACTCCGCGTCGCGAATCTCGCCGGCGACACCAATGGCGCCGATGAGGCGAGCGACGCGCGCCGGATCGTCTTCATACTTTCCTGCAACTACCGGAGGGGGAAACCCTTCATCCACTCCCCAAGGGATCCATCGTTGTCGCGGCCAAAACTCAGCCGCGCGTAACACCATGCATGCAAGTGGACTCGTCAGCGCCGACGCGTTGGGGGTGCGCAGCGCAGACTCGAAGCTGCGGTGTGTCCGATACGCGCGAATGCGCGCCTCGAAGCGATGCTGGTCTGAGTCGCCATTACCGAGCCCGAATGCGAGCCACGCCTCGTCGAGTGGAAGCATGTGAAATGCCGCAAAGAACCCAACTCCAGCCACTGCGCAATCGGGAGACTTTCGTCGAAAGAAGACAGGAGTTCCAGCGGCAATGGTCGTGAGACGAGGCGCCTTCGAATTCGGAAACCAAAAGTTGACCTCGGGCACGACGCTGGTGCTTGGCCCGAGCGATGCGGCCTGCCTGCTGAGGAACTCGTACCACTGCGCGTCAGTATTAGCGATGTACGGGTACGCGGTCATGGATGAGTTGAGGAGTTCCCCGTCGCGGAACGCACCCTCAGCAGCGACCTTCCCGTCATCGCCTCTGGCTGTTCGAGCCCGATCATCTCAAGCATCGTTGGAGCGATGTCTGCGAGTCGCCCGCCTGTGCGAAGGGTGTGCCCTTGGAACGCACTCCCCACGACGATCAAGGGCACCTCGTAGTTGGTGTGTGCGGTGTGGGGCGATCCAGTGATGGGATCGCGCATCTGTTCAACATTGCCGTGATCGGCGGTGATGATGAGTGACCCACCTCGCGCGAGAACCGCATCAGCGATCGCACCGACGCACTGGTCAACGCATTCGACAGCGACAACGGCAGCCTCAAGATTGCCCGTGTGACCCACCATGTCGCCATTGGCGAAGTTCACAATGATGACATCCTCGCAGTCGCTCGAGGCGATCCGGCTGAGCACGCTGTCGCGCACTCCAGCGGCACTCATTTCGGGTTTGAGGTCATAGGTCGCAACATCGCGCGGACTCGCGATGATCGAGCGGTGCTCCCCCGCGAAGGGTTCCTCGATGTAGTCGTTGAAGAAGAACGTGACATGTGGAAACTTCTCAGTCTCGGCGCAGCGAAACTGCGTGAGCGAATGGTCGGCGAGCCAGCTGCCCAGGATGTCCTTCATGGCTTCGGGCCGATCGAAGATGACATGAACTGGCAATCCCTCTTCGTACTGCGCCATCGTGCAGAAGTACAGGTCGTGCGGCACCCTGCCGCGGTCAAACGCACCGCCCGGCAGCGCGCGAAAGTCACTCTCGTCGTACACGAACGCCTTGGTGATCTCGCGCGGCCGATCGCCTCGATAGTTGAAGAAGATCACACTGTCGCCATCCTCGATCGCGCCGTCGACTCCTTCGATGCGTGTGGGAAGAATGAACTCTTCGCTTGCTTGCGACGGCGACACTGAAGAACCCTCATGTGCAGAGATTGCGTCGAGCGCTGTGCGTGCTGTGTGAGCGCTTCGACCGACTAGACATTCCCATGCCAGTGCGACGCGATCCCAGCGGTTGTCTCGGTCCATCGCGTAGAAGCGACCGATGACTGACGCGATTCGGCCGCCATTCGTGTGCAGTGCCTCTTCGAGCGTTGCAACAAATCCGCGTGCAGAGTGAGGCGAGCAGTCGCGACCGTCGGTGAAAGCGTGCACGAAGAGTTGCGAGGAAGGAAACTGCATCTCGTGTGCCAATTCGAGAATCGCGATGAGGTGCGAGAGGTCGCTGTGCACTTGGCCATTGCTGACGAGTCCCATGATGTGCACCTTGCGACCACGGATCTTGGCACGCGAAAACGCTTCGCGCAGCGTGGCGTTTGCTTCAAACGCGCCAGACCGAATCGCGCGCGTGATACGCATGAGCTCTTGGTCGACGATCCGCCCAGCGCCGATGTTCTGGTGACCAACCTCTGAGTTGCCCATCACGGGGCCATCGGGACCGATCGGCAGCCCGACATCCTCGCCACTCGTGCGAATCAGCACACTCGGATAACTCGCGGTGAGCCGCGCATCGACCGGAGTGCGTGCGAGCGCGATCGCGTTGAATGGGTCATGGGATGGGTGTGGATTTCGACCCCAGCCATCTCGCACAATCAGCACACACGGCGTGTTCACGAGCGCAGGTTTCACGCGATCAAGAATAATCGAACCTGTTGTGGCTACCCTAGCGCGCAGGAGAAACACGACGATGCAGGATGCGGTCGCCAACAGCCAACAGAAGTGTGACACGATGAACGACTCCACGGAAGGAACTCCCGAAGGAACGCTCAAGGACCGCTACGACGCAGTCAAGGGGCGCATCGCCGCCGCCGCCGCGAAGGCGGGCCGCAAGCCCGAGCACATCATGCTCGTCGTCGTCACCAAGACCGCAACACCAGAACAGATTCGCGAACTCATCTCATACGGCCAGCAAGACTTCGGCGAGAGCCGCGTGCAGCAGCTGATTCAGCGCGCCGCGCAAATCGACGAGCATCTCGCGCGAGTGCGCGAAATGCGAGGGAGTGCTCCCGAAGTGCGTTGGCACATGATCGGTTCGATTCAGCGCAACAAGGTGCGCAAGGCAGTCGAATTGGCGCGACTGATTCACTCGGTCGACAGCTTGCGCCTCGCCGAAGAGATTCATGTCCAAGCAGCACGGCGCGACCAGCCCATTGATGTGCTACTCGAGGTCAACGTGTCAGGTGAGATTTCAAAGCACGGAATCACAGGCGCTGCGGTGCGACATGTTGTGCAGCAACTCGACACGATGGTCAACCTGCGGGTGCGCGGGTTGATGTGCATGGCACCGCTCGAGGGAGGTCGAAGCGAGGCGCGCAAGACCTTTGATCGTGGCTATGAGCTCTTTCACGATGTGCGGCAGACCGGCATCGCCGAAAAGACATTCGATCTTCTATCGATGGGAATGAGTGGAGACTTTGAGGATGCGATCGCCGCCGGCGCGAACATCGTGCGGGTGGGTAGTGCGATCATCGGCGCTGGGAGACCAGAGATTCTCACCGATTCGGTTGGCCAATGAAGGTGGACGCGATGCCGACGACGTGGAACTCATTGCTTCCTGGCAAGTTCATCGTCTTTGATGGACCAGATGGCAGCGGCAAGAGCACGCAACTTCGCCGGTTGGCGCAGGTAGCGCGCGACGCGCGTGTCGAGACCGTCGAAGTGCGCGAGCCCGGCGGAACATCTATTGGCGAGAAAATCAGAGAGGTGTTGCTTGATCCAGCGAACGGCGAGATGGTGACACGCTGCGAGATGCTTCTCTACATGGCGAGTCGGGCACAACTCGTCGAAGAGCGGATCCTTCCAGCGCTCGCGCGAGGGGCGTTCGTTTTGGCGGATCGTTTCATCTCATCGACGCTGGCCTACCAAGGCAGTGCTGGAGGGATCGCAGTGCGGGATGTCATGGCTGTGGGCGACATCGCTATCGGAGGCCGATGGCCAGACCTCGTGGTCATTTTCGACGTCGACTGGGCGACGGCACGGTCACGAATGTCACGCGCCCTCGACCGGATGGAACAGAAGGACGCGGAGTATCACCGGCGTGTACGCGAGGGCTATCTCGACCAGGCACGCGCGAGTCCAGAGCGGTATCTCGTGGTTGACTCAACGGTCGACGCCGAAAGCGTCTTTGAAGCGGTCAGTACCGGAATGCACGAACGACTCGCGCGTCGCTCGTAACTGTAAACGCGCGCGCATTCGGTCACCGTGATGCCGCTGGGAGTGGCACACCCATTCTGCCTGCGACCATGCCACAAATGACATCCGTCGCACGGGCAAGATCGTCGTTGACTACGAACGCGTCGAAGACATCACCAGCCCGTGCCCGCGAGATCTCGGAGGTGCTCGCGGCAAACCTCCGT
>SXGT01930819.1_pt1 | contig 24683 bp, 27 predicted proteins | sample 3176221 | NCBI WGS metagenome assembly SXGT01 (sample SAMN11356862, study PRJNA531348) | freshwater metagenome | isolation source: freshwater sample F1-120 | place: China: Fuxian Lake, Yuxi | collected 2017-12-25
CGCCCTGGAGCGCGCTCTTGCCACGGACCGGGCCGTGCTGCGGCACGCCAGGGGCGGCAGGGGCAAGACGGCCCTGGCCCGTGAGGCGGGCGCGTGGCTGACGCGCACCGGCTTGTGTGCCGCCGGCGCCTGCTCTGTGAGTTTTGCGCAGCCCGTGACGGCGGAGCGCCTGGCCCAGGTGCTGGGGTCGTACCTGGAGGGCCCTGTGTTTGAAGCGCAACCCCAGGCGGAACAACTGGCCCGCGCCCGCCAGTTGTTCCAGGAGCGTCAGGTGCTCATGGTGTGGGACCATTTTGCCGCCGTCCGTGACCATGGCGCATCTCCGCACCGACCAGACCCCGGCGGCCAGCCAACAACGCAACGCCAGTGCTACTGAGCTGGTGCACCTTTCCGCCACCCTGGGCGATCTCGCCAATGCGCTGCAGGACGCCGGGCGTCTTGACGAGGCTCTCAGCGCGGCAGAGCACGCCCTGGCCATTGGCCAGACCCTGGGGCGCAACCGTAACGCTGTCGCCGGGCTTGGGCACATAGCCTCGATTCTGAGGCAGCAAGGCCGCTCCCAGGAGGCTGAGGACCGCTACGCCCAGGCCCTGCAACAGGCCCGGCAGGTTGGCGACCGGGAGCTGGAGGGGACAATCCTGCAACATTAAGGCGGTCTGGCCGACGCCAGGCAGCACTACGACCGCGCCGGAGAGCTATACACCCAGGCCCTGCGGCGCTTCCAGGAGGCCAACGACGAGGCCGGCATCATGCGGACCTGTAACCTGCTCGGCAACGTTGCACAGCAGGCTGGACGCCTGGCCGAGGCCAGGGCGTGGTATGAGCGCTGCCGCGACCTGGCCCGACAACGCGGCGACACCGCGATGCTCGGCATCACGGCACAGAACCTCGGTATCGTCTGCCAGCTCGAAGGCGCAGCGGCCCGCCAGCGCGGCGACGAGGCCAGCGCGCGGCAGCGCTTTGCCGACGCCGAGCCCTTCCTGCACGAGAGCCTGCAGATGCAGCTTGACCGGCACAACCAGCCAGGTGAGGCCATGGCCCGGAGTCCGTTGGCGCGGCTCTACCTGCTCATGGGCGACCTGGAGCCGGCGGCAGCGCAGGCGCAGCAGGCCCGGGAAATCAACGAGAGCCTTGGCCTGCTCCGGGAACTACCCGGCGACGACCACAGTCTCGCCCGGATCGCCCGCGCCCGCGGCGACGCGGCCCAGGCCGCCGACTAGGAAGCCAGGCGGAGGCGCGGGCGGAACTGGCCCGCCGGGCTCAGGGCGGCGCTGCGGCGGACCCCGCCCTGTCCCAGGATAGGCCCTAGGGCACGGCCGCAGATCCTCTTGTGCCATGGCCTGTTCCTGGGAGCGCGGGCGTCTCACCCGCTCCGATGGCGGGCGGGACGCCCGCGCTCCCAGGGATGGCCCAAGCACTCTTGTGGAGATGTCCGCGGCCAGCCGCCAGCTTGCAGCCGCGCCTGCCGCACCCTGGCTAGCCAAAAAGCGCCGGGAGGCCCCGTCGTTCACGGCGGGGAGGGAGAGGCGCTGGGCGCGCCGGGCGCGATGCCCAAGCGGCCAATCAGATCCCTGTGGTTCCCGAGCCCTCAATGGGCGAGGGGAACACGGCAGTGGAGGCCCCGTCCTTCAGGGCAGGGAGGACGTCCACCTGCGCCGCCTGGCCAGCGGCCCGGCGGATGCCACCCTGGCCGCCCTGGCCGCGCCACCGGCTGACCTGCCGGAGGGGTTGCGGCAGGTGTGGACACAGGTGCGTGAGGCTGCCACAGGAGGATAGCAGGCAAGGCTGCCGTGGCGCTCCACTAGACAAGCCCCCTGGCCTGGTAACAAGCGCTTGGCTTTTGTCCAGGGCGTTGCTACTCTGGATACATAAACGCCACAGCGTCTGGAGGCCCGTCGCCCCAGCGGGACGGTCACGCCGACCACGAGTGCAGGGAGGGAGACCGGCACCATGCAATGGCTCACACGCACCTTGAAGCACGTCCCAAGCGCCCGGCCCACGCCACGCAGGGATGCCGCCGCTGGGCTGCCCCGTTCCAGAGGCTGGGGACACGGCACCACGTGGCTGGTCGTGGCCGCTCTCCTGGGGCTCACCTGTGGCCTTGGCAGAACGGCTAGGGCGGCGGATCCCAGGCCGCCCCAGATGGCGTATGGGGACTACAAAGTCCTGCAAGTGTTGGAGGTCTCGGGCGCGCCACAGCCGGGCCAGGCACCCTTCACCCTCATCCGCAATCGGGAGGTACTCATGGTGGTGCAAAACCCGGAACGCTGGCTGGCCCAACTCTTCACCCGCTCGGGCAAAGAGGATCCACGCAGCAAGATCAGCATGGATGCGCCGGTGTTTGATGCGGTCAAAAAACAACGCGCCGAGGCCGCCACCCTCCCCGCGAAAGAGCAACAAAGTGCCTTGGCAGCCAGCGATGCACTGGAGCGCTACTGGCGCGATTTCCTCTGGAGCGCCGATATCAAGCGCTGGCTGGAGCAGTCGTGCTTTCTGGTCATCGAAGGCCAGCGCTTGACCGATGTGCGCCCGATGGTCGTCGGGGCGTTTGCCGAAGCGCCACGGTGGACCTCGGCCACGGAGTATCACCAACGCTGGTACCTGCGCTTTCGCCTGCAAGTTACGGAGACCAACAAAGCCCTCTGGACGGACTTATTACGCGGTCGAGGTTTTCACGCCCGCCCCGTCACCGTGACGCTGGGGCAAACGAACATCGTGGACCAAAACACCGACGAAATGCCGACCGATCAGGGCTTCCAGAGCGCCCTCATGATGCACAAAGTGGTGTTACAGATCGCCTCCCCGTTTCAGATGACCTCAGGGGTGATCGTGGTCGCCCTGTTGCTGGTCGTCTTCCTGCTCCTGGCCACCAAGACCCATCTGCTGCAAGACCTGGGCGCTGACTCTTTGTGGCACATGAGCCTGGGACGCACGCAGATGGCCTTCTGGTTCCTGGTCGTGCTCATCTCGTATGTCTTTCTGTGGATCGTCACCGATGACTACAACACGCTGACGCAATCGGAGTTGGTGCTTATCGGTATCAGTGCGAGCACGGGCTTGGGGGCGGTGTTGATCAGCGAAAGTGTCAAGATAGGCGCGCTCCGAGCCGCCGACGTGCTCTCCGCTGCCGAACTCGCCATCACCCAGCCGCCCGCGCTGGCGGCCTTGCTGGCGGCAGAGCGGGCCAACCCGGTAGCCCAGCAGGCTGGCGCGACGCCAGAGGCGGTGCAACGGCAAGAGCGGCGCCTGGCCGTGTTGCAGCAACGGCAGGTGTATTTAGAATAAACAGTCCTATAATGGTGCAAATGCATGGCCCTGGACTTGGTGCAGGAGACGGACAGCCCGAGTTTGCACCGCTTTCAGATGATTGCCTGGACGCTGGTTCTTGGCTTGTTTTTTCTCAACAGCGTCTACTTCAGTTTGGCCATGCCGCAGTTTGATGCCACCATGCTTGGGCTGATGGGCATTAGCAACGGCACCTACCTCGGCTTTAAGCTGCCGACTGCTGGCCCGGCGCAATAATGGGATGCATGCACTTCTCTTTGTCGGGCTTCCAGACGATAGGGCTCTCACACGGGCCTTCATGCACAGATGTGCATGAGTGAGCCAGTGGAGTATACGAGATACAGCCCTGTCTCTGTCCACATCCTCGACCACGGCCATCCCCATCCGCAGCAAGCGGCAGCTAGCGCTCACCTGGGTGCCAGGACTTTTCCTGGGAGCGCCCGGCTCCAACGTGACTTCTGGAGCCGGGTGCTCCCGGAGGGGCACTGGGGTGGGACGCTACGAACCCCTGTCCTGGCTTGGCGCTCCCGCTGTCGGGCAGCCAGGCACCAGGCCAGGGGGCGTGCAGGAAACCATCCGCAGCTCAGGACTGCGCCCGGCGTTGCCGCCAGCCGTAGCCGAGGATACCCGCCAGGCCGGTGGCGAGGAGGACCAAGGTCTCTCGGTAATTTTTTCAATCAGGCCAGACAAGATACGTCGCAATACTATCGTCCGACGCGGCGCATAGAGGCCTGCTGGGTCAGGGGCTGGGCGCCCTATACGCGAGCGTATCTGGCATGCTATGCTCTCTGCAGAGACCCCATGGAGAAAAGTCTGCGCTTTATCTTGCACAGGCACAGGACAGGAGGTGGACCATGAGTCTCAGCACACGCGCCACCATCGACGATTTATACCGGGTGGAGGGCAAGGCCGAACTGGTCAACGGGGAGATTGTGCATGTGGCGCCAGTCGGGGAAGATCCTGGCACTGCGGGGTTTGAAATTGCTGTGAACCTGAGAGCCTATGCCAGAGGCACTGGACGAGGGCGGGCCTTTCCTGATGGCGTCGGATTCACAGTCCATCTTCCCCATCGGGAAGCCTTCAGCCCGGACGCCGCGTATCATGTCGGACCCCATAGGGGGATGCGCTGTGCGGAAGGCGCCCCGATCTTTGCCGTTGAGGTTCACAGTGAACACGACGACGGCCCCGCCGCCGAACGCGAGATGGCCGCCAAACGCGCCGACTCCTTCGCCGCGGGCACGCTTGTGGTGTGGGATGTGGACTTGCTGAGCCCTGAGGTTATTCGATCCTACACAGCCAGTGACCCCGATCATCCGGTGATCTTGCGTCGCGGAGAACGTGCGGATGCGGAACCGGCTGTGCCTGGCTGGCACATGGCCGTGGATGAGTTGTTTGCGTGAAGAGGGCACACCACGCACCAGACACCGCACGTTGGTGTGCCAGAGGCGAGTCCGAAGGGATAGATGCTACGCCGCGGGCCTGCGCTACGGCCCCAGTGGCACCGCCAGCGTCTGAAGGACATCCCCCGCCGGCGCTTGCACAAAGACCACCAGGCCCAGGTCGGCGGTTTTCCAGTCGCCGTGGAGCGCGAAGGTGTGCTGCCGGCGTGCGGCACCCTGTGCATCCAGTGCCACCGGATCGAGCCATTGCCGCACTACCGCATCGTGGTGCAGCGTGTGCCCAGCGTTTTCCCCGGCGGTCACTGTGCTGGTGAGACGATTTTCATACAGCGCCACGTACAGCTGGACGCCAGCACGGGACTGGGCTTCCGGGACACGGGCCTGCACCACCACGTCCAGCGCAGCAGCAGTCTGGGAGGCGATCTCCAGGCTGAGATCGGCCCGGGATGGGGTCTGGTTGAGGCGTTGCACGGCAGCGTCCATGGCGCTCCAGGTGTTGAACGCTTGCCCATCCAGCACCAATTGCGGCGTGTAAATGGTCCGCGAGCGCTGGCGGGCGGCCAGGGCGCGTTGGCGCTGCGTGAAGATGGCCTGGGCAAAGCGGTCGGGCCAGCCCAGCTTGTCCCAGTAATCGACGTGCAAGCCCAGCGGCACCACACGGTCCAACCCCAAACCTTTGGGAGCCAGCGTGCGCACGAACTCATCCGCCGGTGGACAACTGTTACAGCCTTCCGAGGTGTACAGTTCCAACAACGCCACGGTCTGCGGGCCACTGCGGACGACACGGGGCTGCGCCATACTGGCCTCTGGCAACAGGCCCAGGAGCAGGCTACTGAGACTGAGGATGATGAGCGTGTGCTGCATCAGGGAGACTCGCATGGTGGCTCCTCTCTGACCCGACGGTCGGGTCATGGTGTGCGCCATTGATGGTGCGCGACCGCAGTGGGCTGCGTGCCTATGCCAGGAGGGGACGACGGGATGGTCGCCCCGATGACACGGACGGGTCTTGGGATGGCCTCCTGGGAGAGGCTCGCAGCCCATGTCAGTGTCCAGACCGTCGTTGGACGATCATGCGCATGCCGTATTTCGGTCGCAGGGTCAGCTGCGGTTTGAGCGCTACCCTGTGATGGGGTACGAGGCGCATCTGCCACTGCTGGGCCAGGGTGGCGAGGGCCAACGTCCCTTCCATCCAGGCAAAACTTTCGCCAATGCACTGCCGTGCCCCACCGCCAAAGGGGAAATAGGCAAATTTGGGCAGCGCGGCTTCCAGCGCGGGCGTCCAGCGCTGGGGCTGGAACGCCGCAGGATCGCTAAAAAACCGCGCATCACGTTGCGTCAGATAGGGACTCATCACCACAATCGCCTGCGCCGGGAGCGCATACCCCCCGACCTCGTAGGCCTCGATCGTGCGTCGCCCAATGATCCAGGCCGGCGGATAGAGGCGCAGCGTTTCCGCCAAGACCATGCGGGTGTATGGCAAGCGCGGCATGTCGTCGACAGTGGGGAGGCGCCCGCCTAAGACGGTGTCCAGCTCCGCGTGCAACTGCGCTTCCGCCTCCGGGTTGTGCGCCAACAGATACCACGTCCAGGTCAACAGCATCGCGGTGGTCTCATGCCCAGCCAGCAGGAGGGTCATGACTTCATCGCGCAGTTGCTGATCACTCATGCCACTGCCGTCGCCCTCCTCGTCACGCGCCGCCAATAGCATGGACAGCAAGTCCCCGCTCTCCGTGCTCCTGGCCCGGCGTTCGCGAATCATCCGATACACGATGGTATCCAGCAGGTGCGTGGCCTGGGCGGCACGCCGATTACTCGGCAACGGCAATTTGGCAATCAGGTTATACAGCGGCAGCATAAAGCGCGGAAAGAGGTCCAGCACCGTGGTCAGCGCTGTGCCAATGGCCTGGGCCTCGGCTTCCACATCCGTGTCAAACAGGGTCTTGCTGGCAATGGCGAGGGTGAGATGGCTCATCTCGTGGTCGATCGCACGGTGTTCGCCATCCTGCCAGCGCTGTTGCAGGCGCTGGGTCGTTGCCACCATGCTCGCGCCATAGGCCGGCACGCGCTGCCGCTGAAAGGCAGGTTGCGCCAAGCGACGCTGCCGCACGTGCAGCTCGCCTTCGCTGGTGAGCAAACCTTCCCCCAGGAGAAATTTGGCCCATTGTAACGCCCGGCTTTTGGTGAAGTTGCGCTGCTGGCTGACCATGACCTCCTGAATATCACCCGGGTGACTCAGCAGGGTGATGCGCTCAGCCCCCAGGCGATAGCGCACCACATCGCCATAGGTGTGGCTCAAGCGCGTCAGCAGGCCAATGGGATCGCGGCGGAAGGCCAGCATCTGTCCACCGGGGATTGGGGAGCGCGGGCCGGGGGGTGGGGGCAGGGCTGTGACCATATAAGCACTCCGTGAGGGGAGAGTGGTTAGTGGGGCGTCGCCGTCTCCAGAATGGCCTGGAGCAGCACGTCACACCCCGCAGCGACATCCGCCGGGCTAGCATCTTCAATTTCATTGTGACTGATACCGTCCTTACAGGGAATAAAGATCATCGCCGAGGGACAGACTTGTGCCAGGTATTTGGCATCGTGCCCGGCGCCGCTGATCATATCCATGTGCGGCAGGTGCAACCCCTCGGCAGCACGCCGCACCGCGGCGATAGGGCCGGAGTGGAACGGGGTCGGTGGTGCGTACCAGATTTCGTGCAGGCTGCCGGTGAGCTGCAACTCGCCAAGGCGATCCAGCGCCGCGTGTACGGCCTCGGCCATGGCTGTGAGCGCCGCGTCGTCGGGATGGCGCAGGTCAATACTGCAATCGACCCGCCCCGGAATGACATTGCGCGAGTTCGGATGCACCAGCATTTGCCCCACCGTGCCGACCCCAAACGGCGCCTGCGCCAGGGCCGCGTCCTGTACCGCTTGCACCATGCGCATGGCGCCCACGAGGGCATCGCGCCGACGTGGCATCGGCGTGGTGCCGGCGTGCGACTCCATGCCCTGCACCGTACAATCAAACCAGCGTTGCCCTTGCAAGCCCTGCACCACGCCAATCGTGCGGCGTGCGGCTTCCAGGATCGGCCCCTGTTCGATATGCGCCTCAAAATAGGTGTGCACGGGTTGCCCACCGCACGGGCGCAGGCCAGCATAGCCAATGCGGTCGAGTTCCTGGCCGATGGTGACGCCCTGCAGATCGGCCAGAGACAGGCCATAGTCCAGCGTATAAGCCCCGGCAAACACCCCGGAGGCCACCATGGACGGGGCAAAACGTGAGCCTTCTTCGTTCGTCCACACCACCACTTCGACGGGATGGCGCGTGGCATAGTGGTGATCGTTCAAGGTCCGCACCACTTCCAGGCCCGCCAGCACGCCATACACGCCATCGAACTTGCCGCCGGTGGGCTGCGTATCCAGATGACTGCCGGTAAGCACCGGCGGCAGCGTGTTGTCCGTACCAGCCCGCCGGGCAAAGATGTTGCCCATCTGGTCGATCTCGACCTCGCAGCCAGCCTCACGGGCCCAGCGGATGAACAGGTCGCGCCCCTGGCGGTCAACATCCGTCAGGGCGACGCGGCACACCCCGCCGCGCGGCGTGGCACCAATACGGGCCATCTCCATGAGCGACTGCCACAGGCGTGCGCCGTTGATGCGTAATGCTTCCATCGCTTTACCCCCGATGCCCGAGTTTGTCCACACAGTCGGCAATGCGCTCCAGCGCCTTGCGCAAATTGGCCTGCGAGTTGGCATACGAAAAACGCAGATAGCCTTCGCCATAGGCGCCAAAATCCACCCCGGCCAGACAGGCCACTCCGCCGGTTTGTAACAGATAATCGGCTAATTCTTTGGACGAGCTACTGACCTCTGTGATATTCGGAAAGGCATAAAACGCCCCGCCCGGCATGGCGCAGTGGAAGCCGGGGATGCTGTTGAGACCGCTGATAAACAGATCGCGACGCTGCCGAAATTCCGCCATCATGGTATCCACCGCCGCCTGCGAGCCGGTGAGGGCCGCCACCGCGGCGCGCTGCGAGAACGACGAGGTGCAGGAGTTGCTATTGGTCATCAGGCGCGTGACATGCGTGGCCAGTTCGTCGGGCATGACGCCGTACCCCAGACGCCAGCCAGTCATGGCGTAGGTTTTGGAAAAGCCGTCGAGGATGATGCCGAGATCCTGCATGCCCTCGCAAGACGTGATGCTGCGAAACTGGCCGTCGTACACCATGCGGGCGTAGATCTCGTCGGTGAGCACCGGAATGCCGCGCTGCACGGCGATCTCGGCAATGGCTTTGAGGTCTTCCTGCGGCAGGATGCCGCCCGTCGGGTTTTGCGGCGAATTGAGGATGATCAGGCGGGTGCGCTCGGTGACCAGATCGCGCAATTCGTTGACATCCAGACTAAAACTTTTGGCTTCCCGCAGCGGGATGGGCACGGGCGTGGCGCCAACGAAGCGAATCACCGACTCATAAATCGGAAAGCCCGGATTGGGGTAAATGACCTCATCGCCCGGCTGCGCTAGGGCCATGATCACGAAGAACATGATGGGTTTGCCCCCCGGAGTGACCACCACCTGCGAGGCATTGACCTTGGTGCCACGCGACTGCGCCACGTCCTGGGCGATGGCTTCGCGCAACTCTGGTAGCCCTGCTGAGGGGCCGTAATGGGTATAGCCCTGATCCAGGGCGTCTTTGGCAGCCTCGATAATATGCCGAGGCGTGTCAAAATCCGGCTCGCCAATTTCCAGGTGCACCACCTCGCGGCCCGTGGCCTCCAGGGCCCGGGCTTTGACGAGGACTTCAAATGCCGTCTCGGTCCCTAAGAGGGACATGCGGTCCGCGAATCGCATTGTGCTGTCTCCTTCATGCGTTGGCTCATGCGTCTTGTGCCATTGTACAGGGCTCTCCGGTCGTCGTCCATGTGCTGCAAAGCAGCCATGTGTAGCAAAGTCCCGGACACAAGGAAAGGAGTCCTGGCAAGATTGTGGCCTGTTGCCTATGATTCTCCAGCACGAGCAGCCACTATGACTCCAGAGGAGAGCACCCATGCAGTTTGCAGGCAGCGTCGCAGTCATTACCGGAGGAGCCTCAGGCCTCGGCGCCGCAACCGCACGCCTATTCCACTCGGCGGGGGCGCAGATCGTCCTGTGCGATCTCAATGTCGAGGCCGGGCAGGCCCTGGCCGCCGAGTTGGGCAGCCACGGGCTCTTTGTGCGCACCGACGTCACGCAGAGTGACGATGTACAACGCGCCGTGACACAGGCGCAAGAGCGCTTTGGCGGCATTCACATCGTGGTGAACTGTGCCGGGATTGCCACCGCGGAGCGCGTCATTAGTCGGCAGGGGCCCTTGCCGTTGGAGCGCTTTGAGCGCGTCATCCAGATCAACCTGATCGGCACGTTTAATGTCATCCGCCTGGCTGCGGCGGTGATGATGCAGAATACGCCCAATGCCGAAGGCGAGCGTGGCGTGATCATCAACACGGCCTCCGTCGCGGCGTTAGACGGCCAGATTGGCCAGCCGGCGTATGCCGCGTCCAAGGCGGCGGTGGCGGGCATGACCCTGCCGATTGCCCGCGAGTTCGCGGCGCACGGCATTCGGGTGATGGCGATTGCGCCGGGGGTGTTTGAGACGCCAATGGTCGCTGGCCTGCCGGAGCCGGCGCAACTGGCGCTGAGCGCGTCCATTCCCTTTCCCAAGCGCCTCGGACGGCCAGACGAGTATGCCGCGCTGGCGCGGCATATTGTCGAAAATGTCATGCTCAATGGCGAGACGATTCGCCTGGACGGCGCCCTGCGCATGGCACCGCGTTAGGCCCGGTCCAGTGACCGGCGCGTCGCCGACCACCGCGTCCAGCGGTCCCGGTCCACCAGGGGGGTGTGGTGCGGCAGTTGCGTGGCCATGAAGGCGATCAGCTCCGCCAGTGCGGCATCCGTGCGTGCCTGCATGATGGACATGGCGGCTTTCCTCGGTCATGGGACACAGCAGGCCCTCTTAAAAGAGCAGGCGTATGTTGAAAACAGCCCTGGCTTGACTTGTCGCACCCGACTTCGTATCGTACCGTGCCCAAGCCCCCAACCCGTGTGGCTTCAGGCCCATCTGTTGTGAAGGACAGCACTATGGATGAATTAGCCCTGCCTGAGATGTTGAATGTGGCCACGGCGTATGTGGACGCCAACATCGTCGCTGGACGCGGTGGCACGACCGCCTTCTGCTCTGGCGGGCAACAGATTACCTATCAGGACGTTCTGGAGCACGTCAACCGCACGGGGAATGCCCTGCACGCCCTCGGGGTCGAGGCGGAACAGCGCGTCGCCTTGTTACTGCTGGATGGTCCGGAGTTTGTCTACAGTTTCTTCGGGGCTATCAAGATGGGCGCCGTGGCCGTGCCCCTCAATACCCTACTGCGTCCGGCGGATTATCGCTATCTCTTGCAGGACAGCCGGGCCAAAGTGTTAATGATCAGCGCCGCCCTGTTGCCGCAGATTGAGACGATACGCCATGAGTTGCCGGCCCTGCGGCATCTGGTCGTGGTCGGCGACGCCGGGACGCACCTGTCCTACGACCGCGTGCTGGCTGAGGCGTCCAGTACCCTGGAGGCGGCACCGACCAGTAAGGACGACATGGCCTTCTGGCTGTACAGCTCGGGGAGCACCGGCTTTCCCAAGGGGGCCGTGCATTTGCACCATGACATGCTCTATGCCAGTGATCTGGTCGGGAAGCAGGTGTTCCAGATGACGGCGGCTGACCGGACGTTCTCCGCCGCCAAATTGTTCTTTGCCTATGGTCTCGGCAATAATATGTATGTCCCGATGCGCTTCGGCGCCTCGGCGGTGTTGCTGCCGGACCGCCCGACGCCTGAGGCACTGTTTGAGACCATCACCCGTGAGCGGCCCACGATCTTTTACGCCGTCCCCACCCTGTACGCGCAGATGCTGCAAGTGGCCGACGCGGCCGCGCGCTATGACCTCAGCTCGCTGCGCCTGTGTATCTCAGCGGGGGAATCGTTGCCACCGGAAATTTTGCGCCGTTGGCAGCAGCGTTTTCACCTCGACATCTGCGACATGATCGGTTCCACTGAGGCCCTCTATGTGTTCATTGGCAACCGTCCTGGTCGGGTGCGGGTGGGTAGCACGGGGGAAGTGTTCCCAGGCTTTGCCGCCAAGATCGTCGATGAGCACGGCCAGGAGGTTGGGCCAGACGAGGTGGGTACGCTGCTGGTGCAGGGCGACAGTACGGCGCCCTTCTACTGGAATAAACACCGTAAAAGCCAGCAAACCATGCTGGGCGACTGGCTGAACACCGGCGACAAGTTCCATCGCGATGCCGAGGGGTTTTACTACTACGACGGGCGTGCCGACGACATGCTGAAGGTCGGTGGCATCTGGGTCTCGCCAATTGAAGTGGAAAATACCCTGTTAGAGCATCCGGCTGTCTTTGAAGTTGCGGTGGTCGGCGCCGAAGATAGCGATACCCTGGTGAAGCCCAAAGCCTACGTCGTGCTGCGTCAGGGCTATGTGGCTTCCGCGCCGCTGGCGCTGGACCTGCAAGCATTCGTCAGGGCCAAGATCGCGCCGTATAAATACCCGCGCTGGATTGAGTTTGTGGCGGACCTTCCCAAGACGGCCACGGGGAAGATCCAACGCTTTAAGCTCCGTGCCAGTTGAAAGGCCAGCATGTTTGATGGCGTGCAACAGGCGTTCGGTTTTCTCACGGTGTGCCCGCTGCGGTCCAACGCCCCGTGGACACCAGAGACATTAGGCCGCTCGATGGTCTATTACCCCGTGGTGGGCCTGGGCCTGGGACTGCTGCTGTGGGGGCTCGCGCTGCTGCTCGGCCTGCTGTTTCCGCCGGCGGTGGTCTGCGTCCTGCTGCTGGCAGCGTCGTTGCTCCTAACCGGCGGGCTGCATAGTGATGGACTGGCCGACCTCATCGACGGTCTGAGTGGCAGTTATACCCGTGAAGACGCGCTACGCATCTTCAAAGACCCGCATGTGGGTTCCATGGCGGTCGCCGGTGTGAGCCTCCTGTTACTGATCAAATACGTCTGTCTCCAGGCCGTGCCGCCCACCACCCTGGGTCCGACGTTGGTGCTCATGGCCACCCTGAGCCGCTATGCCATGGTGCAACTGGCATGCTTCTCGCTCTATGCCCGGGCCACGGGTGGCCTGGGCGCCCCCTTTGTGCAGGGCATCCGCCACCGGCATTTCCTCGGGGCGCTGGTTGTGGCGCTGGGGATTGTGCTGTGGTGTGCTGGCCTGCGCGGGGTGGGTCTAGGATGCCTCGTGGGACTGGCCACGTTGGGGATGCAGCGTTATGCCCGTCACCGACTTGGCGGGATTACCGGCGATGTGCTCGGAGCCACCAATGAGTTGAGCGAAGCATTGGTGTTGCTCCTCGCCACTCTGGTGATCTGAGGCGTGCCACGCACTGCTGCTGAGAGGGACGAGCCATGCACATTATCTCCTGGAACGTCAATGGGATTCGCGCCGTGCTGCGGAAACAACTGTTGGCGCCCTGTATCACGACGTACCAGCCGGACGTCATCTGCCTGCAGGAAACGAAGGCACAGCCAGGGCAAGTCGCGCTGGAGCTGGCCTCACATCCGTACCACTCCTGGTACGGAGCCGAGAGGCCTGGCTATGCCGGGACCGGCATGCTGTCGCGGACCAAACCTCTGGATGTCCGCCTGGGGATGGGTGTGGCCCGACACGATCACGAAGGGCGCGTCCTGACCGCCGAGTTTCCCGCCTGTTTTGTGGTCTCAGTGTATGTGCCCAATGCGAAGCGCGACCTCAGCCGTTTGGAGGAACGCCAGGATTGGGATCGCTGTTTCCTTGGCTACCTCCAGGAGTTGGCCCAGCACAAGCCTGTGGTGTGCGGGGGAGATTGGAATGTGGCGCATACGCCGCTTGATCTGGCCAACCCCAAGGCGAACGTCAAAACCCACGGCTTCACCCCGGAGGAACGGGCCGGCTTTCAACAGTTCGTTGATGGTGGCTTTGTCGATACCTTTCGGCATCTACACCCCGAGCAGCCGGGCCACTATACCTGGTGGCGCCAATTTGGCGGCGCTCGCGAGCGCAATATCGGCTGGCGTCTTGACTATCTGCTGCTCTCCGCCGCCTTACTGCCTCAGCTCGTCGGCGCGGAGATTTTAGCGGCCGTACAGGGGTCGGATCACTGCCCGGTGAGCGTCACACTGCAGCTGTAGACGTGTGCTTATGCCTGGGAGGTGACCGCTTGACGCAGGGTGGTCACGACAGTCTGGACGTGGCGCTGGAGGGCAGCGAGGTCGCCGGTGTTCTCCAGGATATACGTGGCCAGTTGGCGCTTGGTGGTGTCATCGAGTTGGGCCTGCATGCGGGCGCGCACCGCGTCTACGCTGGTGTGATCACGCTGTTGCACGCGGGCGATACGTTGCGCCTCACTGGCAGTGACCAGAATGGTACCACGCATCTCGTGATGGCGCTGCGTTTCAAAGAGCAGGGCCGATTCGTAGATGATGATCGGCACCCCGGCGGCGGTGAGCTCGGCAAAACGGGCCTGGCTGTAGCTTTTCACGAGTGGGTGCATGATGTCTTCCAGCTGCCGGCGCTTGGCACGGTTCCCGAACACCAGGGCCCCAAGCTTGCGCCGATCCAGGGCACCGCTACTTTCGAGAACCTCGGTGCCAAAGGCCGCCACAAGAGCGGCCAGCCCTGGCGTCCCGGGCTCGACAACCTGCCGTCCGAGGTCATCGCCAGCCAGGACGGTAATGCCCAGCGCTTGCAGCATCCGGCACACCGTCGATTTCCCGGCCCCGATGCCGCCTGTTAAGCCATAGACTGCCATACTGCGTGCTCCCTCCTGCTGCAGGGCTGTGGGTGATCTCGTGGACGCGGCGCTCAGGCACTGGGCGTGAGCAAGCGTTCCGCCCGCGCCACATCCTGCGGTGTATCCACCCCCACGCTCTCATACGTTGTGGACACAACCCGAATCCGATAGCCGTATTCCAGGACGCGGAGTTGCTCCAGCTGCTCCAATTGTTCCAGTGGCGTCTGGGGGAGTTGCGCCAGTTGCAACAAAAAATCTCGGCGATAGGCGTAGAGGCCCATATGGACCTGACAGCCGGGCGGAATGGTCGGGGTGGTCCCAGCCGCAGCCAGAAGTTGTGGGGCCTGTGGCCAGGCAGCACGATCATAGGGGAGCGGGGAGCGGGAGAAATACAGGGCATAGCCCGCCCGGTCGACCACGACCTTGGTGACGTGTGGCGTGAGCAATTCCGCGACATCACGCAAGGGGCGGGCCAGTGTAGCCATCAGCAAGGCGGGGTCATCGAGCAGCGGCTGCACCAGCGCGTCAAGCGCCGCCGGGGCAATCCCCGGCTCATCGCCTTGGACGTTGACCACGATGTCACACGTCAACTGCGTGGCCACCTCGGCAATGCGGTCCGTACCGGTAAGATGGGCGGACGAGGTGAGCACCGCCTCGCCGCCACAGGCGTGCACTGCGGCGACAATACGCGTATCATCCGTGGCCACGATCACTCCATCGACACAGCTGGCCTGACGGGAACGCTCGACTACGTGCTGAATCATCGGCTTGCCGGCAATGAGAGCGAGGGGTTTACCGGGAAACCGCGATGAGGCATAGCGCGATGGGATGATCACCACACACCGGGGCATACACCACGCCTTTCTCGATACGACGTGCAACGTGCCATGCACGCCTCCTGAATAGGGGACCACTCCTGCACAGCGGGGCGCGTGTGGAAAAGACCGCAGTGCCATAGGCAGGGAGTGCAACCGCTAGCCGAGTGTATCATGGCGCCTTGCGCGTGTATAGACACCTGCGTCACCCGCCACCCTGGAGACAGCGACTGCGATGGACAGCGGCGATGCTCCAGTCAGAGACGAGAGTTGCGTTCTCGGCAAGTTCTGCGTTATAATCCAGCATTCTAGTGTTGACAAGATCAGGCAACATCTCTGAGGTTTAGCTGCGAGCGTATAATGTATAGAAAGTCACTCCTCTCTCCGCGAGGGTTTAGTCTGATAGACGCCATGATGGCGATGGTTGTTATGGTCCTCGGTCTCTCAGCCCTTCGGAATGCTTTTCCGACCCATCTGGCAACGGAACGCCAGGCCAGCGAGCGTGTACAGGCAACACTGCTGGGGAAGAATTATCTCGAACAGCTACGTTTGCGCGGCTTTGCGGCGCTGGCGGCTCTGCCCCAGACGACGACGCCTGAACCCTTTGTCGACGATCAGCAGCAGGTGGTGGGAGAGCGGTTCCGTGTGCAGATGACGAGGGCGCTCGAAGCCGAAGATTTAGTCGCGGTGCACGTCAAGGTGGTGTGGCCGTGGCCAGCGTCAACGCATCAGGTGCAGCTTGCGACCTATATCAGTCGTCATGACAAGTGATGGGCGGTCATGCAAGTGGGGGCAGGGCGAATCCATGGACACATTTGTCAGGACTGCGCGTGGATTAACGCTCATTGAAATGCTTGGCGCGATGGTCGTGAGTGCCGTGATCCTCGGCAGTGCTTGGCAACTGCTGCACAGTGGGATGCGCTCCTATCATCACGGTTTGCAAGAAGTCCGTATGACTCAAGCCGCACGAACCTCGCTGCACATCGTGACGCAAGATGTCCAGCGGGCGCTCTCTAGCGGTGTGCCGCATGGTATTACTGGCCTGGCGCCACAGCCAGCGCCCGTCGTGCCAGAAGGTGCGCGCAGCGAGCGACTGGCGCTCCGTCTGTTTCCTGCGGTCAGTGGCGCCCATCTCGGGGCCGAGCAGAGCGGCCAGCCTCAGTACATCCGCTACGTGCTGAGCCCTGTCGCCGATCGCACCACGCTGGCCCTGCGGCGTGTCGTTGCCTCAGGAGACGCGGCACACAACGAACGCTCGCTGTTGGTGCATGAGCATCTCCATGCCTTGCAGACGCGGTATTTTGATGGCCAGACATGGTCTGACACCTGGCAGCACGCCGCTGTGCCGCGTGCCGTCGAAATTACCCTGGTCGTGCAAAGCGGCGGAGCCCGCCCCCGCACGTCACGTTTTGCCACCCTAGTCACCGCTGAGTAAACCCCTAGGCATCGCCAGAGAGGTGCGACATCGAGTGTGTAGACAGCGACGAGGATGGTCTCAACACGGGAAGGGATATGCCCTAGTGATCGTCATGGGTTTGCTGGCGCTCCTGGGTATCATGGCGTTCTCGCTTGGTGCGGCGGCTCGTGTTGATTTGGCACAAACGCGCCGTTTTCAGGATGAGACGGCGGCAGAATTGTTATCCAAAGCCGGCGTCGAATGGGCCATTGCCTATCTCAATGGCGTAGCGCAGGAGGGTATCGCCTGGCAAGCACCGTGGACCACCTCGGCGCCCACGTTTCGTGGACGCGCCTTGGGGCCTGGGGTGTTCGATATTCAGCATATCGACGGCCAGGGAAAGTGGGGTGATGGGCTACGGGATGAAGAAGCCCGGGTCAACCTCAATACCGCTCCGACGGCTCTCCTCGCCGCACTCCCTGGGATAGGGGCCACTGTGGCAGAACAATTGGTCGCACGGCGTCAACAGACCCCCTGGCGTGTTCCCGAAGAGGTCGTACAGGAGGGCTTGCTCACCCCGTCAGCGTGGCATGGATCGGAAAGTCAGGTGGGACTCAGTGCCTATCTCACGGTGTGGGGCAATGGCAAAATTAATGTCAATACGGCATCAGCGGTGGTGTTAGCCGCACTCCCGGGCATGACCCAACCCATGGTAGCGGCGATTATGCGCTATCGTCAGGGCGAGGACGCCCAACAGGACACGGACGATGACCGACACTTTCGGACCCTCGCAGCCTTGGCATGGCTGCCGGAGGTTGGCACGCCTGGCGTTGCGCGTCTGGGGGCCCTGCTGACTGTCACGTCGAGTGCCTTTCGTCTGGTTGCTACGGGGCGTGTCCTCGCTGGCACGAGTCAAGAGCGCGTATCGCGTCGGCTCGTTGTCGTTGAACGTACGGGGCAAGCGACGGCCCTGCGCTACTGGCGGCAGTTACACTAAACCCTGCGAAGGGAGAGGCGATGCAGTCCGAGACGGCGCAACAAGTCGTGGCCTTGTTACAAGCGGCGGGCGTTCTCACCCCGGAAGCCGCCGCCCGTGTACTCGTGCGAGACGGGCAGACCGACACGAGCCCATTACAAGTCTTGATTGCCTCAGGGACGCTCTCATTTGCTGCCTTGCAGGACGTACTGTTGCGCTATGGGCAAGCTGCAGAGAGCGCAGGCGCGGCCCTCGCAGGTTCTGCCGTCCTCCCCGAAGCCAGAGAAGATGGCCCACCCCCACTGGTCGACCCTTACGCTATTCCTGACCAAGCATTCCGCGAGTATGTACTCGGAAGTGGTGGCTTGACGCAGGAGCAGCTTACCGCCGCTCTGGAGGCCCAACAGCACACGGGGCATCCTTTATGGCGTACGGTGCTCAACCTTGGTCTGTTGACGGCACAGGAAGTCACAGACATTGCCAAAATGCAGGGGATGGTGGTGCCGGCCCTGCGTACCTATGAGGCAGAGGCCGTCAGTCCAGAGCCAGGCCAGGCCCTGGTACCGCAGGCGTCCCGCGAGATCGCCCGCCACGTTATCGCGGTGGAGGAGACCGCCACGGCTGTGCAGATCGTGACCGCGATTTTTGAAGGCGCGATTCGCGCCCGCGCGACGGATATCCACATTGAACCGCAGGTGCCGCGCATGCGGGTGCGCTACCGCATTGATGGCATGCTGTTTGACGTGTTGACCGTGCCACAAGCGCTCGAGATGTCCATTATCTCCCGCATTAAAGTCTTGGCAGATATGAATATCACCGAACGCCGCCTGCCACAGGATGGCCGTCTATCGTTTCAGTTAAGTGGCCAAGTCTATCATATGCGGGTAGCGACGATTCCGACAGCACACGGCGAAAAGGTGGTCTTACGGTTGCTGCAGGCGAGCAACGTGCTGACCGGGCTGAAACAGCTGGGCCTGCAATCCGACGATGAGCAACGCCTGCGGCACTTAATTGCCAAGCCGCAAGGGATGATTCTCGTGACAGGCCCGATAGGCAGTGGCAAGACGACGACGCTCTATGCTGCCCTGAACGAAGTGAATATCTTGACCAATAATATTGTCACCATCGAAGACCCTATTGAATACCAACTCCCTGGCATCAATCAGGTCGAAGTTGATACGAAAATCGGTCTCACCTTTGCCAGCGGCCTGCGTTCGGTCTTGCGACAGGATGCCGACATTCTGATGGTGGGAGAAATCCGCGATGTTGATACCGCGCTCGTTGCGGTCCGCGCGGCGCTCACGGGGCAACAACTATTTAGTACTTTACATACTGTGGATGCCCCAAGTGCTATTACCACACTTGGCAATTTTGGTATTCAACCCTATTTGATCGCCAGCGCGCTCAGCGGGGTGGTGGCCCAGCGTCTCGTACGCCGTATCTGTCAAGAATGTCGTCAGTGGTATACGCCCACGCCAGCGGTGTTACGCCAGCTCGGGCTGAATCCTGAGGAACGTCCGTGGCAATTTGCCTACGGCTCTGGGTGTGAAACATGTTATTATACGGGCTATCTGGGACGCACTGGGCTGTTTGAGATTTGTCGTATTAGTGAAACCTTACGTCATCGTATCATCCTCCAGGAGAGTGAGCAGGGGCTCAAAGCGGCCGCTATGGCAGAAGGCATGCATACCCTGCAGCAGAGCGGTATTGCCAAAGTTGTCGCAGGCCTGACCACCCCACAAGAGGTCATGCGTGAGGTCTACCTCTAACCATCTGGAGCGCTAAGGAGCAGTATTGTGGCTGAGCGCGATGAAAGCTCGCTGGCTGATGTCCGTCCTGTCACTGCCCTGGGAGCACGGTTCTTGTCTGAGACCGTGCCTGGGCAGACTGGCTGGAAACAGCGGTTGAAGATTGGTTACATTCCCGAGCCAGAGCTCGCGGTGTTCTGGCGTCAATTGGCCTTGCTCATCGAAGTGGGGATGCCTCTGTTGAAGGCGCTCTATCAAGTGGCCGAGCGCACGAGTCATGTTCCCTTGCGCCAGATGGTCCAGCGTGTGGCCGCGGACATTGAGGTGGGGCAGAGCCTCTCCGAGGCGCTGGCGCAACATCCACAGGCATTTTCGACTATGACAGTCCAGGTCATTCAGGTGGCTGAGCGTGGTGGGGTCTTAGATGATTCCCTGCGGCTTGTGGCGGAGGAATTGGAGCGGCGTGTAGAAATACGCGGCAAAGTACGGCGGGCGTTAGCCTATCCGGGGACTGTGCTGGGCGTGGGGTTCGCCGTCCTCCTATTCATGCTCGCCTACGTCATTCCCGAGTTTACAGAAATTTTTCGTGACCAAAGTGTCTCCTTACCGCTCCCAACGCGCTTGGTCATCGGGGTGGCATCTTTTTTGTCGCGTTTCTGGTGGCTCTGTGTCCTCGTCGTCATCGGGCTTCTTCTCGGGGCGAGCGCCTATATCCAGACACCGCGGGGTCGTTTGCAGTGGGATCGGCTGAAATTACGCTTGCCGCTCGTAGGCGATCTGCTTAGCAAAGCGAGCATCCTACGCTTTGCCCAAACACTCGCGACCCTGCTGCGCGGGGGTGTGCCCATCCTCGTCTCCTTGAAACTCGTGCAGGAACACGCGGAAAATAGCGTATTAGCTGGTGAACTGGCCCTGGTCTACGCTTCAGTCGACCAGGGCAATCGCCTGGAGACGTCCTTACGACAATCTTCGGTGTTTCCTCCCTCGGCGGTGGATGTGATTGCGGTTGGGGAAGAAGCCGGGCAGTTGGATACCGTGCTTTTCCGGCTGGCACAGATGTATAAAGAGGATGTGGATCATAGCATTAGCGTCTTTTCCAGCATTTTGGAACCGTTGTTGTTATTTGTTATGGGGCTCTTCGTGGCGCTAATTGTATGGGCCGTGTATCTGCCTTATTTTATGCTACCCGGTATGCTGTAAGCCTGATGGGAACAGAGCACGTGGCGCAGATTGATGTCTGGTTAGCACAGGCACTGGCGTGTGGGGCTTCTGATTTGCATGTGCGCGCCGGCATGCCTCCCCTAATTCGGGTGCACGGGCGCCTGCAGCCCCTGCCCAATGTCAGCGAGATGGAGGGGTATGAAGCCGCCTTGTTAGCGCTGCTGACGGAGAGTCAGCGGCAACTCTTCGTGGAGCGTAACGATCTTGATTTTGCCTATGAGATTCCAACGATCGGGCGCTTTCGTGTCAACTTGCTGCGCCAGCATCAAGGTGTGGGCGCCGTATTTCGGTTGTTGCCGAACCGTTTGCGCACCCTCGAAGAGTTGGGCCTGCCGCAGGTTGTCTATACGCTGGCACGTCTTGAGCAGGGCTTGGTCTTGGTCACCGGGCCGACGGGGTGTGGCAAATCGACCACGCTGGCGGCGATTATTGACCACATTAATCAAGAGAGTGACAAACACATTGTCACGATCGAAGACCCACTCGAATTCATTCATCAAAGCAAGAAAAGCCTCGTCACGCAGCGGGAGGTGGGAGCGCATACGATGTCTTACGCTGCTGCCCTCCGTGCGGTCTTGCGTGAAGACCCTGATATCATTCTTCTGGGAGAATTACGCGACCTCGAGAGTATCTCGCTCGCCACCACGGCCGCAGAAACGGGTCATCTTGTTTTTGGCACCTTGCATACGCGCACGGCGGCCTCCACGGTCGATCGCCTCATTGATGTGTTTCCTTCGGAACAGCAGAGCCAAATTCGTACGATGTTGGCGGAGACGTTACGAGGCGTCATCGCGCAGCAACTCCTCATCCGTGCGGACGGTGAGGGCCGGGTGATTGCCGCCGAAATTCTTGTTGGGACGACTGCCCTGGCCAATCTTATTCGTGAAGGGAAAACCTATCAGATCCCTTCACTGATCCAAACAGGACGCCGTGAGGGCATGCAAACGATGGATCAGGCCATTCTTGACTTGCTCCGCCGTAAGCTCATTACTCCCGAGGAAGCTTACCGGAAGGCCATTGATAAAGACACCTACCGTCAGTACCTGGAAAGGCTCTAAGGTGGCGACGAATGATTGGGTGACCAATGCCTCTTATCGACACCAGCGAGTATCTGCGGGTGTGACCTTATGCCAGGAGGGGGACTTTGGTGACACGATGTATTATGTCATCGCTGGCAGCCTGCACATCTTGAAGCGCGTCATCCAAGGGGCAGAAAAAGTCATTGCGACGTTAGGGATCGGGCAATATGTGGGCGAGATGAGCTTGCTGACTGGCGCGCGACGCTCTGCCACGATACGTGCGGCGGAAGAGACGGAAGTCATTGAGATTGACCAGCAGAATTTTCTCCAGCTCGTACAGGATCAACCGCATATCTGTCTAGACCTGCTGCGACAACTGGCCCATCGTGTCCACGAAACAACCGAAGAACTGATGTTAGCGTCTTTAGAAGCGGCTTTGGCGCAGCGCGAACCGCCGCGTATGCTCGCCAGCGGCCAACGTATGCGCTTTATGGTCACCGGCTCCTTTACGCCCGACAAAACCTCTGCGGTCATGCGTCTCATTGCCGAACATACCCCGTTGGCGAAAAAACCTGCACTGATTGTTAGCATGATACGCCCTGGGAGAACCAAGGAGGCGCTGATCTACGTCCTCGAAACGGATGTCCCCTCTGATATTTTAGATCTTATTGCGCCGTTTATGGGGCTGGTGGAATGGGATATCTCCCCTGCACTGGAGATGGATGCCACGCTGGCCTTGACCCTCGGGCAAGCAGAGCTCCGCAGAATGCCTCTTTAGTGTCGTGCTCTGCATAGTGCAATGGTCTACTCTCGCGTAGAGAGCCGCTGCAATGATTTTCTATCTTTCTTAATATATTAATATGTTATGATATTTTCTGGTCTCTATGCGTGCACACTCTCTAATGACGCCAGGTGGACTGTCGCAATCTGCCGCGCGGTTGCTCGATTGGTGAGGCTCATCCCATCCTTGCGGCCCACGGGTGGGTGAAGAAGTGGGACGCTGATCCCAACATCTTTCCATTGAGGCGCCCCACGCCATTGGCTGGTGCGTGTCCGAGAGCAAGCAACGCACATTACGCACATGGGGTTGTCGCATGAAAATACTAGTCACCGGCTCTAGCGGCCTGATCGGTTCTGAGGTTTGTTCCTACTTTGATAGTATCGGTTGGGAAGTCTATGGCCTTGATAACAACCAGCGGGCAGCCTTTTTCGGGCCGCAAGGGGATACCCGATGGAATCAACGACGCCTCGAGACGACCTTGCGATCTTTTACGCATCATGAAGTGGATATCCGTGATCGGGCCAGATGTTTACAAGTCGTGCAAGCACTGCGTCCGGCGGCTATTGTCCACGCCGCCGCACAACCCAGCCATGATCGCGCTGCCGCCATTCCGTTCGACGACTTCGACACGAATGCGGTCGGCACCCTCAATATGCTCGAAGCCACGCGTTGTTATGCCCCTGATGCCGTCTTTGTGTTGATGTCAACCAATAAAGTCTACGGCGATGCGCCCAACAACATTGCGTTGCGTGAATGGGAGACACGGTGGGATTACGACGATCCTGCCTATAGTGCAGGGATTCCGGAGAGCTTCCCCATTGATCAGTCCACCCACTCGCTCTTTGGTGTGAGCAAGGTGGCGGCGGATGTCATGACGCAGGAGTATGGACGATATTTTGGCATGAAGACGTGCTGCCTACGCGGTGGATGTTTGACCGGACCGTCGCATTCTGGTGTGGAATTGCATGGTTTCCTCAGTTATCTCGTGCGGTGTAACCTCGCAGAGCACACCTATAACATTTTTGGGTATAAGGGGAAGCAAGTCCGCGACAATATCCACAGTCGCGATGTCGCCCGTTTTATCCATGCCTTTTGTGAGACACCACGCTGCGGAGAAGTGTATAACATCGGCGGCGGCAAGCCGAACACGATCTCGATTTTGGAAGCTTTTGCGAAGGTCGAGGCGCTCACTGGCAAGAAAATGCGCTATGAATATCTGGAAACACATCGTATCGGAGACCATATCTGTTATTATAGCGACCTGCGCAAGATGCACGCCCATTATCCCCACTGGGATGTCACGATCGGTCTCGATCAGACATTCGAAGAGATTATCCAAGGCTGGCATCAGTGTCTCCAGGCTTGAGCGATCCTCCTCTATGCGTGTCTTATTAGTCAATCGCTTTTATGGTACCGAGCATGTGCCCACAGGCCGCATGGCTTCTGATGTGGTGCGTGTCTTACAACGCGACGGGCATGAGGTCCATATTTTGACCTGCCGTGATACGTATGCCGACACGGCCACCGAGACTCCAGTGGCATCGGCAGGCCTCTTCGTGCATTACTTGTGGGTGGGCACGGGATGGCCGCGCTTGTGCGTGTGGTTGCTGTTTTGGTTGCAGGCGTGCCTGTGTATCCCATGCATGCGCTGGGAGCGCTGTGTGCTGCTGACGGACCCGCCGTTTCTGGTGTGTGTCGCCTGGTTGGTACGTCTCCTGTACGGCGCAAAGCGGCGCGTCTACTGGTGGACGATGGATCTTTATCCCGAAGTCCTGGTGGCTGACGGTCTGCTCCGACCGCAGACGCTGCCATGGCGTCTCCTCTCCACACTCAATGAACTGGGGCTGCAGGCCCTGGCAGGGGTGATTTGCCTCGGGGAACGTCAACGCCGGCGGCTCGCACAGTACAGCACGTGACAAGCGCGGCCGGGGTTTTGTGTGGTGATCCCGCCCTGGGACTACCGCCCGTTACCGCGCGTGGCGCGGGCCGAGAATCGTTTCTTGGCCCAAAACCAGTGGCAGTCGAAGAAAATCGCCTTATATGCCGGCAACCTGGGGCGTGGGCATACCTACCATGACATGCTCGCTGCGGCACGGGCCTTGGCTAGAGCATTTTCATAATTTACGCACTGCATATCCGGCTTTATAGAAGAAGTTGTTGCAATGGGATGGGGTGACCGCATCATAGATCTTACCAATGGCGCTCCAGAGGGCTTCGACGGTGCGTTCGGCGAGAGTGCGCA